>JGI24712J26585_10002896_pt1 | contig 13815 bp, 13 predicted proteins | sample BioPla3DNA2_FD_26585 | JGI IMG/M metagenome (IMG submission 26585) | reverse complement strand
AATTAAAAAAAGATATTATTATTAAATTACATAATATTGAAGAAGCTGTTCAAGCCATTGAAGAAAGATCACCTATTGTAGTCTTAGAATATAAAGAAAAATTGAAAGAAAGAATTAATAGCATTTTAGATGATAACATTTTATTAGATGATGACAAATTATGTAATGAAATTGCTTTTTTTGCTGATAAAAGTAGTATTGATGAAGAGCTAGTAAGACTTGATAGTCATATTAAACAATTTAAGAATATATTAGATGAAAATGAACCTATAGGTAGAAAACTCGATTTTCTAATTCAAGAACTAAATAGAGAAATAAATACAATTGGCAGTAAAGCAAATGATATAGTTATTCCTAAGTATGTGGTAAATATCAAGTCTGAGATAGAGAAAATACGAGAACAAATACAAAACATTGAATAATAGGAGGAGTAAAATGGATATTAAGTTGATTAATATAGGATTTGGGAACATAGTATCAGCCAATAGAATTGTTTCAATTGTAACTCCCGAATCAGCCCCTATTAAAAGACTCATTCAAGAAAAACGTGATTCTGGACTATTAATAGATGCTACTTGTGGTCGTAGAACAAGGTCAGTTATAATTACCGATAGTGAACATATAATACTAGCCGCAGTTCAACCTGAAACTATTGCGAATAGAATAAATAATAAATCAGAAACTTATGAATAATATTGAAAGATGGTGGAGTAAAATGGCAAAAGGATTCTTACTTGTACTTTCAGGGCCTTCAGGTAGTGGTAAAGGTACTGTAAGTCAGGCATTAATGAAAAAAAGAAATGATATAAAATTTTCTATATCAGCAACAACAAGAAAACCCAGACCTACTGAAATAGACGGAGAAAACTATTTCTTCCTTTCAGAAGAAAAGTTTAAACAAATGGAGGAAAATGGAGAATTCCTCGAGTCAGCATATGTCCATACTAATTATTATGGTACCCCAAAAAAATTTGTTATGGATGAAATAGAAAAAGGCGAAATTGTTTTACTAGAAATAGATGTACAAGGAGCATTACAAATCAAAAAAAGTTATAAAGAAGCAGTATTTATATTTTTGTTACCTCCGACTATGGATGAATTGAGAAACCGTATTTTAAAAAGAGGTACTGAAACTGAAGAGGATATAAAAACTAGATTCAATAATGCATTTAAAGAACTTGATTTCGTTGGTGAATATGATTTTTTTGTTGTTAATGATGAAGTTGAGAATGCTGTAAAAGATATAGAAGCTATTATTCATTCTGAAAAATTAAGAGTGAAAAGACATAATAATATTAAGTTAAATATTACTGGACAAGGAGGAAAATAAATGTTAAATCCATCTTTGAAAGATTTTTTAATAGAAGGAGAAAGTAAATATACTTTAGCTACAGTAATAGCAAAAAGAGCACGTCAGATAATTGATGGTTCAAAACCTTTAGTAGAAACAAATTCTGAAAAACCTGTAACTATTGCTTTGGAAGAATTATTAGAAGGTAAGCTTGAATACGAAGTTCCAGATTCTAATAAATAATAAGAGGAGGCAATAATGTTAAAAGGAAAAAATATTATTCTAGGCGTTACTGGTGGGATTGCTGTTTATAAAGCCGCCGATCTGGTTAGTAAACTTGTTAAACAGCATGCTAATGTTGAAGTCATTATGACAGAAGCAGCTACTGAATTTGTAACCCCATTGACATTTCAAACTATGTCTCAAAACAAAGTTCATACAGAAATGTTTGGCCTCATATCTCATTTTGATGTTGAACATATTTCTTTAGCTCAAAAAGCAGATTTAATACTCATAGCTCCTGCTACAGCTAATACAATAGGCAAAATAGCTAATGGATTGGCGGATAGTCTATTAACTACAGTTGTCATGGCATCAAAAGCTAAGATAGTATATGCGCCAGCTATGAACACAAATATGTATAATAACCAAATATTTCAAGAGAACATGAATAAATTAAAAGCTTTAGGTCATGATTTTATAAAAACAGGAGTAGGTAGATTAGCTTGTGGAGATTTTGGCGAAGGAAAAATGGCTGAACCTTCTGAAATTGTAGATTATGTAATAAGCAGCTTTAGCAAAAAAGACTTTATTAATAAGAAAGTAGTAATTACTGCTGGTCCAACAATTGAAGCCATTGATCCTGTAAGATACATTACTAATCATTCTAGTGGAAAGATGGGATATAGTTTAGCTAAGGAAGCTAAGAACAGGGGAGCTGATGTAATTCTTATATCTGGACCAACTAATCTTGAACCTCCTGATGGAGTAGAAATAATAAAGATAAATACTACAGAAGAAATGTTTGAAGCAGTTGGAAAATACTTTGAAGATTGTGATGTATTAATAAAATCTGCTGCTCCATCCGACTATAAGCCTTTAAGTGTAAGCCCTAATAAAATTAAAAAAGGTAACAATAAAGAAGAACTGGAGATAAAACTAATTAGAAATCCTGATATAGCCCAGTATTATGGAAAGTATAAAAACAAACAAATAATGGTAGGATTTGCTGCAGAAACAGATAACCTTCTTCAGTATGCAAATGAAAAGCTGAAAAGTAAGAATTTTGATTTTATTGTAGCAAATGATGTTACCGAACCTGGTGCTGGATTTAAGTATGATACTAATATTGCTACATTTATTGATAATAAAGGTAATATTGATAAGTATCCCCTTATGGAAAAATCTCTACTCTCAACACTAATATTAGACAAAATATATGATATCATTGATATGAAGGCTAGATAGATATGTATCTAGTCTTTGTTAAATTAATGTAAGTAGAAAGGTTTGATATTATGAGATATGCAGAGATTATAGTTGATAATAGGGCATCAAAATTAGATAGACCCTTTACATATAGTATTAATGGTTTTAGCGACGTTGCCCAAGTTGGTATGAGAGTTATTGTCCCATTTGGTAATGGCAATAAACCAATTAAAGGATTTATAATTAATATCTTTGATGAATTGTCTGAAGAATACCCTGTTAAAAAAATTATCGATATTCTAGATACAGAACCTTTAGTATCAAATAAAATGATAGAATTAGGCTTATGGATGAAAAAAAAATATCTTTCTTCTCATATAGACGCATTTCAACAGATTCTACCTCCTGGAGATTATAAGCAAGTAAATACCTTTGTTGAATTAAACAATGACTATGAAAAAGTAGAGCTTTCTAATAATGAACTAAGAATCATTAAATATCTTAAAGCAAATGATATATCATTACTTGACCAACTCAAGAAAGATATCAAAATTTCAAATCTAAGGGATTATCTTAAAAAATTATCTGAGAAAAAGATAATTAATATTTTTATAGATATAAAAACTAGTGTTAATAAAAAATATGAAAAATGGATTAAGATAGATGATTCGATTAATTATTCTAGTGCCATTGAACTCATTGGTAATAAAGCTAGAAAACAACTACAATTATATGAGTTTTTACGTACAATTGATGAAATTCAATTAAACGAATTCATTAAAGATTTTAACACTTCTTCAACAACCATTAATTCTCTTAAAGAAAAAGGCCTAGTTGTTATATATGATAAAGAAGTAGAAAGAATGCCTATTAAAAGAAAGATTTCAGATTACCATAAACTTACTTTTAATATGGAACAATTAAATGTCTTCAATGAAATAGTTCAATCATTTGATAATTCTAAAAAACAAAATTTTCTAATTCATGGTGTAACAGGTAGTGGAAAAACGGAGATATATTTACAACTTGTTGAAGAAATGCTAAAAAGAAATAAGGATTCTATAATTCTTGTTCCAGAAATTTCATTAACTCCACAGACCATTGATAGATTTGTTGGTAGATTCGGTGATGAAGTAGCGGTGTTACATAGTAAATTAAGCCAAGGAGAAAGGTTTGATCAGTGGAGGAGTATAAGAGAAGGTAGAAGTAAAATCGTGGTAGGCGCAAGATCAGCCATCTTTGCTCCTACCAATAATCTTGGCCTGATAATAATCGATGAAGAACATGAGGATACCTATAAATCTTCCCAAAACCCTAAATATATTACAAAAGAAGTTGCACTAAGGCGTAATGAACTAGAGAATGCAACTGTTGTATTAGGAAGCGCGACGCCTTCCATTGAAACATATTACAGTGCCTTAAACAATAAATTTAAATTATTACATTTAAATGAGAGGGCTACAAAAAGTACTCTTCCCGAAGTTTTACTTATTGATATGAGAGAACAATTACAAATAGGGAATAAGTCTATTTTTAGTATAGATCTTCACAAGGAAATAGCTACAAATCTAATAAACAAGAAACAAACAATACTGTTCTTAAATAGACGTGGATTTTCATCATTTATTTCATGTAGAAGTTGTGGAGAAGTCATAAAGTGTAATAATTGTGAGATATCAATGACTTATCACAAAAATATTAATAGATTGCGTTGCCATTATTGTGGTAAAACAGAAGATATACCTATAACTTGTCCAAAATGTGCTAGTAAATATATAAAATATTTTGGAATTGGTACTGAAAGAATAGAAGAGGAAAGTAAAAGATTATTCCCTGCTGCTAGAATTGTAAGGATGGATAGCGATACAACATCAGCTAAAGGTAGTTTCGATAGTATACTAGAAGATATGAAAAACAAAAAAATTGATATTCTTATTGGTACCCAAATGATATCTAAAGGGTTAGATTTTCCAGATGTAACACTTGTAGGTATTATAGCAGCAGATACAACATTAAATCTTCCTGATTATAGATCACCAGAAAAGGCTTTTCAACTAATAACACAAGTTGCAGGTAGGGCGGGTAGGGGAGACACCCCAGGGAAGGTGATATTGCAAACTTACAACCCATATCACTATAGTATTACTAACTCAAAAAATCAAGACTATCTTAGTTTTTACAATACAGAAATAAAGCTTAGAAAGGAATTTTTATATCCACCTTTTATTAATCTGATAAGTTTACTAGTATACGGAAATAATTATAATGATGTAAAAAATGTTGTTTCTGATACTTATGATATAATTAAAGGATACTTTATAGAAAAATATAAAAGCTCTTATAAAAAGTACTTAATAGGACCTAATCCTGCGCCAATTGAGAAAATTAAAAATAGTTTTCGTTGGCAAATAGTTATTAAGGCATATAATCATGAAATGGAAAAGTTAAAATATGAGCTAAATAGGGTATGTATATTAGATGAATATAACACAAAGAAGGATGGGGTTAAGATTAGCATTGATATTAATCCTACTAACATATTATAGGAGGTTAAAATGGCATTAAGAGAGATAAGATTAGAAGGAGACCCAATATTAAGAAAAAAATCAAAGGAGATTTCTATAATTAATGATAGAATAAAAATCCTATTAGATGATATGGTTGATACTATGAATGANGCTAATGGAGTTGGTCTAGCAGCTCCCCAAGTAGGAATTTTAAGAAGAGCTGTTGTAATAGATGTAGGTGAAGGAGTTATAAAGTTAATAAATCCTGAAATTCTTGAATCTAGCGGGGCTATAATTGAGTTAGAAGGATGTCTTTCAATTCCTAATCAAAATGGAAAAGTTGAAAGGCCAGAAGAAGTAAAGGTTAAATATCTAGACGAAAATGGAGAAACAAAAATGCTCGAAGCAACTGGTTTACTAGCTAGGGCTATATGTCATGAAATCGATCATCTAGATGGGGTTTTATATACGGATAAAGCCATAGAGACATTTAGCAGTGAAGAGGAAACAAATGTTGTAGAAAAGGAGTAATAAAATGAACATCATATATATGGGTACCCCTGAGTTTGCAGTTCCAATATTAGATAGTCTTTACAATAATGGATATGATATTTCATTAGTAATCACTCAAGAAGACAAACCAAGAGGTAGAGGTAAAAAAATCAAACATACACCTGTAAAAAGTAGAGCTTTAGAGCTTGGACTTAATGTTTTTCAGCCTGAAAATGTTAACGATAATCAATCCATTGAAATTATTAATAACTTGAATCCTGACATTATTGTTGTAGCTGCTTATGGACAAATTTTGAATAATAAAATATTAAATATACCAAGATATGGATGCATTAATGTTCATGCATCATTACTACCTAAATATAGAGGCGCAGCACCTATTAACTGGGCCATAATAAATGGAGAAACTGAAACTGGGATTACAATTATGAAGATGGATGAAGGCCTAGACACAGGAGATATGATTATGAACAAGACAGTCCAAATTAGCGATAATGACGATTATATAACATTACATGATAAACTTGCTAATATAGGTGGGCAGTTGATTATTAATGCAATTGAAGATATCGCTAACAACAAAGCTCACTACAAACCTCAAGATTCTACTAAATCAACTTATGCCCCAATGCTTTATAAAGAGACAGGAAAAATAGATTGGTCTGTATCTGGGAGCGAAATATACAATTTAGTACGTGGCCTAAAACCATGGCCAATTCCTTACTCTATATACAATGGAGAAGTTCTAAAAATACACAAGGTAGAATTCTTAAAAAAACAACATGATGAACAATACGGTAGAATATTAATGGCAAATAAGGATGGCATTTATATTAGTGTAAATGATGGATATATTATTATTAAAGAATTACAATTCCCAGGAAAAAAAGTCCTTACTGTGGAACAATATTTAGCTGGTAATAAGATTGAAGAAGGTGTATTTCTAAAATAAGAGAGGAGAATAATTATGTTCTATTATGGACCTGATTACTATATATCATATTTGATCTTTGTGCTCCCAGCATTAATATTAGCAATGTTTGCTCAAAATAAGGTGAAAAGTACGTTTAATAAATATTTAAGAGTATCAAACAATACAGGTTTAACAGGAGCACAAATTGCTAGATTAATATTAGATAGAAATAATCTAAGTAATATTAGTGTTGAGTATACAAAAGGTCACTTAACAGATCACTACGATCCGAGAAAAAAGGTTATTAAATTGTCTAGTGATGTATATGGCGGTAGCAGTATTGCTGCAATGAGTGTTGCTGCACATGAAGTAGGTCATGCATTACAACATTCTGAGAATTATTTACCACTTGTTGTCAGAAACACAATAGTTCCAGTTGTAAACTTAGGTTCTAACTTAGTTTGGTTATTAATATTATTAGGTTTTCTAATTGATTATTTCTTTATTGAATTAGGTATTTTTGTTTTCTTAGGTGTCGTAATTTTTCACCTGATTACACTACCAGTAGAGTTTAATGCTAGTAGGAGAGCACTAGTTCAATTGGAAAATGNTATTTCACCAATTGAAAATATTGAACCTGCCAAACAAGTCTTAAGTGCAGCAGCATTGACTTATGTCGCTTCTGCTATGGTAGCTATTGGAGAACTTGCTAGAATAATTTTTATGACAAGAAACAGAAGAAACTAAAGGGGGCTACCCCTTTTTTTAATGTATAGGAGGAAGAGTTCATGAATTCCAGGGAAATAGCTTTAACAACATTATTAGAAATAAATAAAAACTCAAGTTATTCAAATATATCTCTTAATAAGAATATTAATAATCAACTAGCTGAAAGGGATGAAAACTTTATAAGAGAACTTGTATATGGAGTAATAGAAAACAAATCATATATAGATTATATACTATCTAAAGCGTCTAAAATAAAATTGCAAAAACTTCATCCTGCAATAATAGAAATATTAAGATTAGGAATATATCAACTAGTTTTTATGGATAAAATCCCAAAAAGTGCAGCTGTAAACGAGTCTGTAAAAATTGCAAAAAAATATGGTCATAAAGGATCAATTGGATTTGTTAATGGAGTTCTAAGAAATATAAGTAGGGATATTGTGTATTTTTCTAGGATAGAAACCAAAGATGATATTAAATATTTGTCTATTAAATATTCACATCCAGAATTTCTAGTTAGAAGATTTATAAATAAATTTGGTTACAAATCTACAGAAGAATTGTTAAAAGCTAATAACACGACACCAAAATTAAATATTAGGGTTAATAGTTTAAAAATAAATAAAAAGGACTTGATTGTCAGGCTTGAGAATAAAGGCTTTGAAGTAAGCGAAGGAAAGTATGCTAAAGACACTCTGATAATTCACAATCCTAACAAAATTACATTTCTTGAGGAATTTAAAACTGGATGCTTTACTATACAGGATGAAAGTAGTGCTCTAGTAGGCCAAGTTTTAGCTCCTAAGGAAGGTTTGAAAGTAATTGATGTTTGTAGTGCACCAGGAGGGAAAGCCACTCACATTGCCCAAATTATGAATAATAAGGGCAAGATACTAGCCCGGGATTTGTATGAGCATAAAATAAAACTAATTGAAGAAAACAAGGAAAGATTAGGAATAAACATTATAGATACAGAGGTTTTTGATGCATTAGAATTAGACCCTACATTAATTGAAGAATTCGACTATTGTTTACTAGATGCACCTTGTTCTGGATTTGGACTTATTAGAAGGAAACCGGAAATAAAATGGAATAGGAAAGAAGAAGATATTAGTGAATTATTTAATCTACAAAGCAAAATTTTAGAAGTAGTAAAGAATTATGTAAAAAAAGGCGGTATCTTATTGTACAGTACTTGTACGATTTTAGATGAAGAAAATATAGATGTTATAAGGAATTTTATTGAATTAAATCCAGAATTTAAACTTGTTACAATTGAAAATGAAATGTATAATTCTGATAATATTAAAACTCTAAAAGAAGGATATCTCCAATTATATCCTAATATTCATAATACAGATGGTTTCTTTATAGCTAAGATGATAAAAGAAGGATAGATTAATTCAATTAATTTATGTATAATATTTAAATAAGGATAGGTGTTATAATGAATAAAATTGAATTAAATGGCATGTCTCTTAATGAGTTAAAAGCTCTAATGATAGATATAGGTGAAAAATCATATAGAGGCCAACAAGTTTTTACCTATTTTAATCGTAATAATAATTTAGATATAGACTCTTTAATACAATTACCAAAAGATTTAAGAAAAAAAATATCAGATCTTTCATTTGTGAATGAATTAAAAATATATAAAAGATTTGATTCGAGAGTTGATCGTACTAGCAAATACTTGTTTCAATTAAGAGACGATAATATTATTGAAAGTGTATTTATGCAGTATAAACATGGAAATACAGCATGCATATCAACCCAGATTGGCTGTAGAATGGGATGTAAGTTTTGTGCTTCAACAAAGGAAGGTCTTATTAGAAATCTCACACCTGCAGAAATGCTTAATCAAATATATATGATGGAGAAAGACACTGGGGAAGTAATTTCAAATGTGGTTTTAATGGGTAGTGGTGAACCATTAGATAATTATGATAATGTATTGAAATTCATTAATATAATACATGATGAAAATGGGCATAATATAAGTTTAAGAAATATTACATTATCTACTTGTGGTATAATACCAAAGATATATGAGCTATCAAAAGAAAATTTACCTATTACACTATCAGTCTCCTTGCATTCTCCCTTTGATAGTGAAAGAGCAAAAATAATGCCTATTGCTAAAAAATATAATATTTCCGAGTTAATTAAAGCTTGTAGATTCTATGAGAGATCCACTAATAGGAGACTTACTTTTGAGTATACATTAATTGAAAATGTAAATGACACAAAAGCAGATTTAGAAGAATTGTCTAGAATATTAAAAGGCTTCAATAGTCATGTTAACATAATTCCTCTTAATCCTATTAAAGAATATGATAAAGAAAGGCCTATTAGAGATCATGTAAAAAAATTTCAAATAGAATTGTTAAAGAGAAACATTCCTGCTACAATAAGAAGAGAAATGGGTAGCGATATTAGCGCTTCCTGTGGTCAGTTAAGAAGAAGTATTACAAAAGTTTAATTATATCTGCAGGAGGGATAATATGATTGTTGGTGCCGTAAGCGATATTGGATTAAGAAGAGAAGACAACCAAGATAGTATGTTCGCATCTTCAGATGAAGAATTTCCCTTATTTATCGTTGCTGATGGAATGGGCGGACATAATGCTGGAGATATTGCAAGTTTTATGGCAGTTGAAGGGATAGTAAAGTATTTAAAGAACTTCTATGACAAACTTAATTCGGTAAAGAATATAAAAACACTAATAAGAGAAGCAGTAGAGCATGTTAATAAAGAAATTTATTTAGAATCCTTTGAAGTTCCTGAATACTACGGAATGGGTACTACCATTACTTTGGCTTATATCTATAAATCAAAAGTCTTTATTGGACATGTTGGTGATAGTAGAGCATACTTTATTCATAATAATGAGATTAAACAAATCACTGAAGACCATACATTAGTAAATGAATTGATTAAAAACGGTAGCATAACACCTGCTGAAGCCATTAATCATCCACAAAAAAACATGATTACCAGAGCAATAGGGACAAGCAGCAATATTGAAATGGATTTTTATACTATTGACATCCGTAAAGAAGATATATTTATCTTATGCAGCGATGGACTATCCAATATGGTAGGGGAAGATAATATATTGGAAATAGTAAACAAATACAATAATTGTATGAATGAGATTTGTAATTCGCTAGTAGAATTAGCGAAAACAAATGGTGGAAAGGATAATATAACAGTGATTGGAATTAAATTTGACGATGAGGTGTTAATATGATTGGTGCAATATTAGGCAATCGTTATGAGATTATTGAAAAAGTTGGAGAAGGTGGCATGGCAAAAGTATATAAGGCAAAATGCCATCTTCTTAACAGATATGTGGCAATAAAAATACTAAGAGATGAATTTACTAATGATGAACAATTTATTGGAAAATTTAGAAGAGAATCTCAGGCTGCTGCTAGTCTATCTCATCCTAGTATTTTGAATATATATGATGTTGGTGTAGATGAGATAGATAACAATATAATCCATTATATTGTTATGGAATTTATTGATGGAAAAACCCTTAAAGAACTAATTAAGGAGAATGGAAAGTTAACAATTGAAAAAACTATTAGTTATTCAATACAAATAGCAGAAGCATTGCAAAATGCACATAAAAACCGTATTATCCATAGAGATATAAAACCCCATAACATTATGATTACTAAAGAAGATAGGGTTAAGGTTACTGACTTTGGAATTGCAAGGGCTGTAACTTCTTCTACGGTAACCACCACATCTAATGTATTGGGTTCAGTCCATTATTTTTCTCCAGAGCAGGCTAGAGGTGGATATACAGATGAAAAATCTGATATTTATTCTTTGGGAATAGTAATATATGAAATGGCGACTGGAAAGGTACCTTATGATGGTGAAAGTCCAATTAGCGTAGCACTAAAACATATTCAAGAAGATATAATAGCTCCTAGTCAGATAGATGATACTATCCCAAAAAACTTGGAAGCAATAATAGTTAAATGCATCCAAAAAAGGCAAAGTGACAGATATAATAATGTATCTGATTTGATTATTGATTTAAAAGCAATCGATAATGATTTAATTAGTCTTAACTCAGCACAGGAAAATGATATGGAATCAGCCACAAAAATAATTCCTACGATTGATATAAAAGAGGAGATAGAAGTGAATAGTAAGTCTGAAAAAAGAAAAGTTCATTCTAATAAAAAGAAATCTAAAGGTGGAGGAGTTGTATTTTTAGGAATACTGCTTGCATTTATACTTGTAACTGGACTATTCTTTGGATATGGCAAATTGAAAAAAGCCCTAGCAGTCGATGAAATAAAAGTACCAGATATTAGGGGTATGCAAGAAGAAGACGCAAAAGAATTAATTGAATCCCTTGATTTAACTTTCAGAGTTATAGATACAGCAAAAAGTAATGAGTTTTTAATAGGGCAAGTTATAACTCAATCTGTTGAACCTGATACTATTGTAAAGAGTGGTTATCCTATTGATGTAACCATTAGTGAGGGATCAGACTTATTAATTGTTCCATCGGTTCAAAATAGAACTTTGGAAGAAGCAGAAAAAATACTAACAGAATATGGATTAAAAGTTGGTACTATCGATCCAAAATTTTCAGACACTGTTGCTAAGGGATTAGTTATTGAGCAAAAGCCTAGTCCTTCTGAAGAATTAGCACCAGGTTCTAGAGTAAATTTAGTAATTAGTGAAGGTCCTGAAATAATAAATGTATCCATGCCTGATGTCGTTAACAAGACAATAGAAGAAGCTAAGGCAATAATTAAATCAGAAGGCCTCGTAGTTGGAGAAGTCACACCTCAACCAAGTGAAAATATTGAAAAGGATATCGTAACATGGCAATCATATATAGCCGGCACCACTTTGGAATCAGGAACATATGTAGATTTGTACATTAGCTCTGGACCTCCAGAAGTGCCTACTGATGTTGAAATTCCTACTCCAATTACTTTAACCCCATTACCAGACAAAGAAGAAACAAATATAAGAATTATTAGGGTACAAGATGGTGAACAGACAGAGGTCTTTAATAAAAATCTTAAACTAAGTGATGGAGCATATACTCATATTTTATATGGAAAAGAAGGAGCACAATATGATGTATTCTATGATGGTATATTTCAAGGCAGATATCCACCAGAAAACTAGTAAGGTGAACATATGATAGAAGGTAAGATAATAAAAGGAATTGGTGGGTTTTATTATGTTAAAACTCACCAAGGTATAATCGAATGTAGGGCTAGAGGAATATTTAGAGAAAAAGACTTAACACCATTAGTTGGTGATAATGTTAAGTTAAGAATTAGTGAAGAAGATAATACTGGATATATAGAAGAAATCTTGACAAGAAAAAACGAATTAATAAGGCCTCCTGTAGCTAATATTAGTCAAGCTGTAATTGTAATGAGTATTAAGAAACCAAATATTAATACTTTACTTCTTGATAAATATCTTATGATGGTAGAACATAATGATTTGAATATTGTTATTTGTTTTAACAAGTCAGATTTAGATAAGAGTTTAGGAGAAGATTTCAAGGCTATTTACGAACAAATAGGATATAGAGTAATTCTTACAAGCAATAAACTAAATATGGGAATAAATGAGCTAAAAGATGGGTTAAAAGGACATACAACTGTTTTTTCTGGTCCTTCAGGAGTTGGAAAATCATCATTGCTTAATAATTTGAATCCTGAACTAAATCGTAAAACAGGGGACATTAGTTCCAAATCATTAAGGGGAAAACATACTACTAGGAGTGTTGAGTTTTTTGAGTTAGATGATAATACCTTTGTACTGGATACACCAGGATTTAGTTCATTAGAACTAAATTTCATTGAGGAAGCAATTGAAGTAAGAAAATACTTTATAGAGATATATAAGTATGGAGCAGGATGTAGGTTCCAAAGCTGTTTGCATGATAAAGAGCCTAATTGTATTGTCAAAAACTATGTAGCTAATGGCCAAATAAACAAAGAAAGATATGAAAATTATATTCTAGTACTAAATGAAATCAGAAATAAAAGGAGGTATTAGATGGCTTATATAGCACCATCATTATTGTCTGCAAACTTTGCAAACCTATATAATGAAATAAAAGAGATTGAAAAAGGAGGAGCAGATTATTTACATCTAGATGTAATGGATGGAAATTTTGTTCCAAATATAACTTTTGGTCCTCCTCTAATAAAAGACTTGAGAAAAATTACATCAATACCATTTGACGTTCATCTAATGATAGATAAACCTGAACGATATATAAAGGATTTCGTAGATGCAGGTGCTGATATTTTAACTGTGCATGCCGAAGCCACCACACATCTTCATAGAACTATTCAAGAGATTAAGTCTTATGGAATAAAAGCAGGAGTTTCTCTAAATCCTGCGTCACCTTTAAGCTTGATCGAAT
>JGI24712J26585_10002886_pt1 | contig 13839 bp, 9 predicted proteins | sample BioPla3DNA2_FD_26585 | JGI IMG/M metagenome (IMG submission 26585) | reverse complement strand
AACGGCCGGATCAGGACGGATTTGACCGATTTGACGCCGGGAGCCTACGCAGCCCGTGTGGACGACCTGACCGTACTCGGATCGACCCTCTCCCCGACNCTGCTGGANATCGTCCGGGCGACCCACCTCAAGAGTGACAATTTCTATGCGGAAACCCTGTTGCGCACGCTNGGCAGGAGGTTGCATCACTCCGCTTCTTACGATTCCAGCTATGTCGCGTTGAACGATGTCTTCCGGTCGCTCAANGTCGATGCCTCNCAGGTGCANATCCAGGACGGAAGCGGACTCGCCCGGCACAACTACGTCTCCCCGGACTTCTTCGTGCAATTCCTTTCCGCCATGATGGACAGCCCGGTTTTCGGGGAATATGTCGGCTCGCTCGGGCAGCCGGGCGGACCTTACTATGAGTCCCGCCTGAGCGGGGAACCCGGCTCGATCCGGTCCCGAGTCCACTACAAGAGCGGCTCCATGAACGGGGTGCGCTGTTTCTCCGGCTACATCGAACCTTCGGCGGGAGACAGGGGGGACACCATCATCTTCTCCCTCATGACGAACAACGCTCTGGCCTCGACCAGCACCCTCGATGCGATCCTAGACCGCATCTTTGCCTTACTTGCTTCGGAAAACTAGTCTCCCGATTTCCGAACCGCTATTCTTCTTTACTGAAATAGTCCGGACTCGCGAGAACCGAGACGATTCCGGAGCCGGGTTCGTCGACGTGGCCGAGGATCCGGCGGGCACGGATCGGCTTGCGGTCATAGTAGTCCGGGGCAGTCGGATCCAGGGACCCGAAGCGGACGACCTGCGAGGAATGGATGAACCGGTAATTGCCCAGATAGATTCCCACATGGGTAACCTTCTCCGCAGTGGAATCCGTCGCTTCACGGCCCCAGAACAACAGATCTCCGGGGCGGAGCGCGGTCGCCGTGACCTGGCGGTCCGCTGTGAAGATAGGGATGTTCTCCCCGACCTTCGCCTGCTGGGATGCATTGCGCGGCAACAAGATTCCGTTTAAGAAAAACACGCTACGGGTCAGCCCGCTGCAGTCCACGTTTTTGACGGATGTTCCGCCCCAGAGATAAGGGACGCCNANAAACCGTTCGGCAGTCTCTTTCAACCGATCCTGCAGCAAGCGGGTTTTTGCCGGATTGATCGCGGTCTCGCGCCGCTCCTTGGCCCAGCGGAAGAAAATGTCCACATCTTCCGCCGCTACGTATCCCGTTTTGCCGGAAGGCAAAGCCACGCCCACNAATTTTTTCCGCAGCACAGCCCGACCCTCTTCGTAGCCTTTCAGGCTCCCGCGGGTGTGGGTGATGATCTTGTAGAGGATGCGGACGAGGTCGCCCGCCACCAGNTCCGACACAATCTCGGACGACCGGGACGGCGCAGCATAAACATGCGTNAAANTAGCNGTACAGATGTATTTGGGGGCCGCAAGGTATTCCTGAATGCCGGCNTCCGTCATCGGAACCAGCCCGGATGCCGTCACCCAGGCTGTGTAGGGCTCCGGAGTCCGGATCTTGATCCAGTAACCGACGGTGTCCAGCAGCTCTACGACCGTACCCATCAGCGCTTGGTTTCCCAGTTCGGCCGTGTAGTCCGGTTGCTCCCGCATGAAATTCGCGGAATATTCCACCACCGCCCGGTGCTGCCCTGTCGCGGCAAGCCCCCAGCAACTCAAGAATATTCCCGCTGCCATTCGTTTTAAAGTGTCCATAACGTATTCATAGGCTGGAATAGCGGCTTTCTATCCTCTGAAATAGCGTACCGCGTTTTCGAACAAGGGCTGGTCGAGATCGGCTTCGATGTTCTTGAAGAGATTGCGCTCGTAGCGTTCGGAATGGCCCATCTTGCCGAGGATCTGTCCGTTCCGGCCGAGGATGCCTTCGATGGCGTAATAGGATCCGTTCGGGTTGTAGGGTGACTCCATCGTGGGTTCTTCCGTGAGCGGATCGACGTACTGGAAGGCCACTTGTCCGTTGGCGAAGAGTTCCCGGGCAAGCGTCTCGTTCACTACGAATTTGCCTTCGCCGTGGCTGACCGGAATCGTGTACGTGTCCCCGACCGCCATGCCGGCCAGCCAAGGGGAATTCGTGGAAGCGACCCGGGTTGTGACCATCTGGGAGATGTGCCGGTTGATGTCGTTGCGGAAGAGCGTGGGGGAGTCCTTGGTAACTTTTCCGAGGGCGCCGTATGGCAGCAGGCCGGATTTCACCAGTGCCTGGAAGCCGTTGCATATTCCCAGGATCAAGCCTCCCCGCGCCAGCAGCGCCTCGATGGCGGAAGCGATCTCTCGGTTGTTGAGGACGTTCGCGATGAACTTTCCGCTCCCGTCCGGTTCGTCTCCGGAAGAGAATCCGCCCGACAGCATCAGGATCTGGCAGGCGTCGATGTCCTGCTTCATGGCCGCGATGGAATCCAATACATCCTGCTCATTCAGGTTGCGGAACACCCCGAACCGCGTCTGCGCCCCGGCCTTGAGGAAGGCTTTGGCGGAATTGTAATCGCAGTTCGTCCCCGGGAACACCGGNAAGTAGACCAGCGGCTGCTCCACAGGAGGCCCTTGGTACCGGAGTTTCGGTGCTTTGAAAGGCTTCANTNCATCGAGCCCCTTGGGGAGNACCCGCTTGAAATCCGGTGTGCTGACCGTGGGATAGACGCGTTCNAAGAGCGATTTGTTAAAATCCATCAACTCGAAGATGGAAAGCCGGGTGCCGTTGATCCGGAGATCCCCGTCTTCGCCCGGCNTCACCGTCCCCAGNAGTTCCGCGTTTTCATATTCCAGTTCCCCGTCCGCTTCGANCACGATGGAGCCGTAGTTGAGGTAAAAGAGATCCTCTTCGCTGACGTTCACGTCGACNCCGAAGGCATTGCCGAAACTCATCTTGCAGAGCGCTTCGGCCACTCCGCCGAAGCCGACGGCCCAGGCAGCCACGATNTTNCCGGTGGCGATCTCCCGCGCGATGAAGTCCCANTTGCGCTTCAGTTGCTCCGTGTCCGGCATCCAATTCCGCAGCGGGGTGTGCCGCACAAGATAGAGCCGGTCTTCCTCCCACTTCAGTTCCGGGGAAATGACTTTCGAAGCCTTGACCGGTGTAATGCCGAACGCGATGAGGGTCGGGGGGACATGGATGATTCCGTCCGCCGTTTCGAAGGAACCGCTCATCGAGTCCTTCCCGCCGATCGAAGGAAGTTCCAGGCCGATCTGCATTTTGAGGGCGCCCAGCAGGGCGGCTGCCGGCTTGCCCCAGACTAGCGGGTCAGCGGTCATCCGTTCGAAATATTCTTGACAGGAGAACCGCATCGTCTTCCAGTGACCGCCGGCGGCGACCACTTTGCTGCAGGCTTCAACGAAGGAATATGCCGCCCCGTGGTAGGGGCTCCATTCACAGAGGTCGGGATTGAAGCCGAAGGCCATCATGCTGGCAGTATCGGTTTCCCCGTCCACCGGAAGTTTTTGCACGGATACCTGTGTCTCCGTTTCCTGCAGTTCGCCTCCGAAGGGCATCAGCACAGTCGAGCGGCCGATAGTGGAATCGAACATCTCGATCAGGCCTTTCTGGCTGGTCACGTTCGGATCCTGCAGATTCTTGAATATTCTTTCTTTCAGATTGTCGCCGGGCACGTCCCGTTCGAACGGATTTCCTTCCTCCACGGGGCCGATCGCGGCGCTGGAATAATGCTTCGCCCCGGCGCTGTCGATGAAATCGCGCTTGAGGTCCACAACCAACTTTCCGCCGTTGTACATCCGCATCCGCCGCGAGGGCGTCACGTCCGCGACGTGGGTCACTTCGACATTCTCTTCGCGGCAATATTCCATGAAGACTTGCATGTCCCGAGCATCCACGACGACGGCCATTCTTTCCTGCGATTCACTGATGGCCAATTCCGTGGCGTTCATGCCGCTGTATTTCACAGGAATCCGGTCCAGGTAAATGTCCAGCCCGTCGGTAAGTTCACCGATCGCGACACTCACCCCGCCGGCGCCGAAGTCGTTGGACTTCTTGATCAACTTCGTGACTTCCGGACGCCGGAACAGCCGTTCCAGTTTCCTTTCTTCAGGCGCGTTTCCTTTCTGCACCTCGCTGCCGCAGGTTTCCAGCGACTCGTCCGTATGTTCTTTGGAGGATCCGGTGGCTCCTCCGATGCCGTCCCGTCCGGTCCGTCCGCCCAGCATCAGCACCACGTTTCCCGGTTGCGGGCTCTCCCTTCTGACATGGTCCGCCCGGACCGCGCCCACCACTGCCCCGACTTCCATCCGCTTGGCGGTGTAGCCCTCGTGGAAAATCTCCCGTACGTGGGTGGTGGCGACGCCGATTTGGTTTCCATAGCTGGAGTAGCCCTGCGCTGCCTTTCGCGTGATGACTTTCTGGGGGAGTTTTCCGGGCAGCGTCTCGGCTATCGGTTTCCAGATATCACCTGCCCCGGTCACGCGCATAGCCTGGTAGACGTAACTGCGTCCGGAAAGCGGATCCCGGATCGCGCCGCCCAAGCAGGTTGCCGCCCCGCCGAACGGCTCGATCTCCGTCGGATGGTTGTGCGTCTCGTTCTTGAACATCAGCAGCCAGCGTTCGACCGTCCCGTCTTCATCCACGTCGATGAAGATGCTGCAGGCGTTGTTCTCTTCGCTGACCTCCAGGTCGTCCAGTTTGCCCTGCTGTCGCAGGTACCGGGCCCCGATCGTGGCTATGTCCATGAGGTTCAGGCCCTTCTGCTCGCGGCCAAGTTCTTGGCGCAATTTCAGATAGAGGTTGAGCGTCTCCTCGATGTCTTCCTGGATAAAGGACTGTTCGATCCGGATCTCCTCCAGTTCGGTCATGAAGGTGGTATGGCGGCAGTGGTCGCTCCAATAGGTGTCCAGAATCCGCAGTTCGGTCTCGTTCGGGTCCCGGCCTTCTTCCCGAAAGTAGTTCACTACTTCCCGGAGATCGTCCGCATTCATGGCCAGCTCCTTTGTTTTGCAATAGTCTTCCAGAGCCTCGTCATCAAGGCTTCTGAATCCTTCCAGCACAGGGACCGGCTTTACCGGCGCGAGCTCCGTGTCCGAGAGCTTGCTCAGGTCCTTCTCGCGGGACTCCACCGGGTTGATGCTGTAGCGCTTGATGCGTTCGAGCGTTTCGTCGTTAAGGTCCCTGTCCAGAATCAGCAGTCTGGAGCTCTTGATGTTGATCTTCGCCCCCGGATCGATCAGGTGGACGCAGTCGATGGCGGAAGCGGCCCGCTGGTCGAACTGCCCGGGCAGATATTCGATGGCGATGTACTTCGCGTCCCGCAGATCGCAGTTGTCCGTTACTGAATCCGTTACCACTTCTCCGAACACGCTGTAGCGGCTCTTTTCCAGCAGATCGGGCGTGAAGCCGAACAAGTCGTAGACATTCAGCAGCCGCAGTGACTTGAGGCGCAGTTGCAAATTTTCATTGAGTTCGGCGAGCAGGCTCTTCGCCTCCACCCGGAATTCCGGGTGCTTCTCCACGAATATGCGGTAATTCTTCATGATGGTCTTTTTTCGAGAATACAACCCACAAATTTAACCTTTTCGCCGCTCTTTTACAATTGTTTTTCGGATTCCAAATACCGGGAGGGTATCGTTTCAGCGATGAACCGATGACTTTCGGATGGAGGAAGGCTTATATGAAACCCGTGAACTATGACAAACCGACACGGTCATGGAGTTTTCTCCATGACTATATTGTAATCACTACAGAAACTCCACGGACTTCTAAGAGAATATGTCAAGTCCACCTAGATGTTACGTTCACGCTCAGTCCTTCTCCGTTACATTCTCCCTGCAACCTTTACGTTTCTGCTGACGTGCAAAACTTTAAGGGTTCCTGCGAATTAGCGAAACCGGGGCTTGCCGTATGGCATGCCGCTCCAGGGAAGTTTGCGGAAGTGAGTGATATCGGAGGACTTGACGAGGTTCTTGCCAAACTGAAATAAAACTGCAGTCGTTGTGATTTCGCTCGGCGGATCACATGGGTATCAAGATTATCGCCCCCTTTCCTCATCCGTATGCAAAACAGGAATTACCACTCAACCACCGGCCAGCCATCGGCTGTCCAAGTTATTTCCCGAATGACCAGTTTTGATGCACCGTTGTCAGCCATGGAATAGGCGTGGGCAATAAAGTAGTCCTTGCCGTCAAAATGATAGGCTGAATTATGGCCGATACCTGCCCAGTCCTGATTGCCTTCCACGATGATGGATCCGCCGCCATGGGCCATGTCCTTGCCTTCTTTGTCCAGATAAGGGCCAGTCACCTTCTGGCTGCGGCCGACCGCTACCTTGTAGTTGCTGTTTTTGCCACGGCAACAATAGTCGAAGGAGACGAACAAATAGTAGTAGTCACCATGCTTCATAATGAAAGGAGCTTCGACGGCCCCATCGCCGGGATTGGCGTCATCCAAATTGAAGTCCCTTTGTCTGCTGCATATTGAACGCCATTCCTGCGGTTCGGCAACGGCGGACATATCATTGGTCATCTTGAATAGTTTGATGCCGTCCCAGAAAGAACCGAAACTCATCCATGGGGTGCCATCCTCGTCCACGATCAGATTGGGATCGATGGCGTTCCACATGTCCCTATAGGGAATGGATTCAATGATCTTCGGTTGATCCTCCCATTTAAAGTCAGGATTGGAAGAATCCAGCGTCTTGTTGGTGGCATGACCGATGATGGAAGTATTTTTACCGAAGGCGGAAACCGCATAGAAGATGTGCCACATGCCGTTGTGATAGATGATGTCGGGTGCCCAGCCAGGAATACGGTCTCTGACAGAAGCAACCCGCTCTTCAAAGACCGGCTTCTCAAATTTCCAGGTCTCCATGCCATCGTTTGATGACATCACGGAAAGGCCGCCACCCGTTGCGAACAGATAATAGGTGCTTCCTTCTTTCGCCATCACGGGGTCATGGATTCCGATATCTTTCACGGCGTATCGGGCATTGTAGTCAATCTGCGGACGACGGCGTTGGGGCTGAGACTGGGGCTGAGACTGGGACTGGGACTGCTGCTGGGGCTGCTGAGCCATGGCGGCTACGCAGATCAAGCAAACAAACGTGATCAAAGCTGTTTTTTTCTTCATGTTGAATATTGATTAATGAATACGAATACTATAAGTGAAGGCCGAGCGGTTCATGTATGAAATAGCCCTGAAAGAGAGGATCGAATCCGTCTTGACGACAAACTCGTTGCACGAATAGCCAAGCATGAATGTGTTCTATTACTTCAAATGATTAGAAAGGGCGACTTCCGAATTTCAAAAGCGTGTCCAGATTTTCGTCGACTTTCATAATCTTGCTGATATTGTCGAATACCATGAAGTCTTTTCCTTCCGGTGTGAACGGTGTCCATGCAGGAAGGCCGGACGTATTGGGATCCCCCGTCTTGATGAAGGAAAGCCACGCGTTGCTGACAAGGGTCTCGAGCTTGTGTGCGTCGGGCGTATTTCCGGTCATCTCGGGTTGAAGCATCACATTGTTGAACATGAACGGAAGCTCCATTCCATGGGAAGCCCCCAAATAGTTGATCGTAGGATTCCAGTCAAACAGATAGAGGTAAACCTTGGCACCCCCCTGTTCACTCTTGATAGTAGCTTGGTTGATCGCGCCGGTTCTGAAACGGAGATCCAGGCTAACCATCTGACGCGGGGTCTTGTCGGGGTAGACTTTCCTGAAAGCCTCAATGTAGGCATCAGTCCTGTCACCGAACCTCCTTTCAAGCTGCTCCCTAGCCTCTGTCTCGGTCAACGGCGTGTTCTCGAAGGAAAATTCGTTGAAATTGGTACCGATGATGACAGGGATATCCTTGCTGATCTCAGGAGCCGGATCGAAGGGATGCTGAGGCAGAATTTTGCCATCCACTACGGGTGAACCGTTCGTGACGCGGATTCCTTGCTTTCTCAGTTTCTCGGACGCAGCTCTGCTGGCGGCGAGAAGATCCTCGTAACTATAATCGGAGAGTTTGTCGGAGTTGGCAGCTGTGATTCCAAGTTCCTTTGCGAATGCCAGGCCGAAAGCCTGCGTTTGCTCGGGTAGAAGTTGGTGGATCGTTGAACCACTTTGGATGATAGCCTTTTGGAAGAGTCCGTGGGCGGAGGGCATTGCCAGTAGTGTGGAGACCTTTCCGCCGCCGCCGGACTGGCCGCCGATCGTCACATTCGAAGGATCTCCGCCGAAGTACGCGATGTTGTCGCGAACCCACTCAAGAGCTCTCACGATGTCTTGCATACCCAAATTTACAGATTCGGAGAATTTGCCACCGAGCCCCGTAAGATCCGAATAACCAAGAATATTCAGCCTGTGGTTCAGCGTGATCGTTACGATGTCGCCCTTCTCGGCCATTGCACGACCCTCGTAACAGGGAAGGTCATGACCGGATCCGGAAGAATAGCCACCGCCGTGGATCCACACGAACACCGGACGATTCATCCCATCGTTCAGACCCTTCGTCCATACATTCAACACCAGACAGCCAGCCTCATCCATCGGTTCTCGGATGAACTGATTGCCGAAGGCATAATCCGTCTGAGGATTGCCGTCCCAGCGGAACGACTGTCCTTGAGGGGCCTTGGGGCCATAGATCCTGCACTTCAAGACTCCTTCGAACTTGTCGGGGGGCTGGGGCGGCATGAAGCGATCAGCCTTGGCGTATTGCACGCCCTTGAAGGTGTAGACGTCACCATCCTTGTAACCTTGAATCTTACCATAGACGGTCTGTGCAATGGTGGATTCGTCTGTCACAACGACTCGATCGTAGGGGTTTTGAACCCCTCCGTTGTACTGATTCCGCGGTTGGTTTCCAGAACCGCATGCCGCCACAATCGTGACGGCAGCCAACGATAAAAACAATTTCTCGCTTCTCATGATGAATATAATGGTATGATTCAATCCTAATGGAATGAATTAGTAACCAAAAATATAAACCGAAAAAGTTTTGGGGGTGATCGCCAGCCTTACGCTCTCTCCCGGAGCCTGCGTGTCGAAGCTATACTGCGGAACAATCAGCCGCGGGTTCTCCCGCGTATTTTCGGCGTCCATCTCGTCACAATGGAGAAACACGCAGCCCAGGTACCTAGGAGCGTCTTTCTTGAAGGCTTTCATCAGGGAGAGATTCAGCTGTTGGGGCTGGTCGCTAACGTTCACGATCTTGACATACACTTGGTTTGACTTGGCATCATAGACAGCGGTTCCGTACAGGCCGTTCTGTCCTTCGGCTCCGATGAGATGTTTGCCGTTCATGGTCAGTTCCAGCACGTCGGTGCCTTTGTACCGAGAATAAAGCTGCTGGACATAGTAGCTCGCTGTGCGCACTGTAGTGAAGTTGTCGAACCAGATAAGATCGGGTCTCCACTGCCATCCCTCGTAATGGGCGAGAAGCGGAGCGTAGGTCGCCATCCGGACGATGTCTGCGTTGCGCTCAAAGCCGGTCATCGCAGCTGCTTCGTAAAGGGAGGCTTCAAAGTGGTTCCACTTCTTCCCGGCACCATGGCAGGCATATTCACCAGCAAAGACCATGGGGCCTTTGCGGTCGTATCTGTCATAACGGTCGGCTTGTGACAGGAACCACTTCTCAGGACGGTAGTAGTGCTCGTCTACCAGGTCGACACCCACTTCCTTCATTTTGGGCCAGAGGAAGTCGAACTGCTCCCCCTCGGAATTGGGGCCGGAAGTTCCGATGATCTGGATTTCTGGATGCCGCGCCCGAAGCGCCTTCACGAAAGGCTTCAGATAGTCGACGTAGATTTCCCCCCACTGTTCGTTGCCGACGGCTAGGTACTTCATGTTGAACGGAGCGGGATGCCCCATGTCGGCCCGTACCTTGCCCCATTTGGAGTCAGCAGGTCCGTTCGCGAACTCGATTAGATCCAGCGCGTCTTGAACGAAGGAATCGATTTCGTCCAGCGGCTGGTGAGCGGAAAGATCATGGTTCTGGAACTGGCAGGCAAGGCCGCAGCTGACCACTGGAAGCGGTTCGGCGCCCAGTTCCTCACAGAGTTGGAAGAATTCGTAGAAGCCCAAGCCATAGGTTTGGTGGTAATCGGAAAAGAACCGATGGCGAAAAGTAGACTCCCAACGGTTCTCGTTCAGCGGACGATTTTCCACAGGGCCAATGGAATTCTTCCAGTTGTACCGGGTGTCCAATGTTGCGCCTTCCACAATGCAACCACCGGGAAACCTGAATATACCCGGGTGCAGGTCGTAAAGCGCCTGCACCAGATCCTTGCGAAGACCATTCTCGTGTTCCTTCCAGGTATCGACCGGAAAGAGGGAGACATGCTCCACATCCACGGTGACATCGCCGTCCAGGAATATTCTTAAAGTAGAATGATTGTATGTCTTCTCCGGCTTGAGAATCACCTGGTATTTCCTCCATTCGGTTGAGTTGACAGCGATTTTGTCGCTCACGAAAGCCTGCTTCTCTTCGTTCGAGTCGAGGTTACAGAGCTCAACGGAGAGATGACCTGCGCCACCTTGTGGAGTGCGGGCCCAGACACTGAACCGATAGGACTCGCCTCCTTTGACCCCCATGCCAAAGAAGCCGTCATTCTCGAGGGCGGTGTATTTTTCGCTGTGTCCTGAATACTTTAAACGGACATAGCGGGGATTCTTTTCGAAAGGGCCGTCATCCAGGATCTCGAACTGGCCTGCAGCCCTCCAGCCTTGCAGAGGGTTCGGAAACTCAAAAGAACGGTTCTTGACCATTTCGGCATACAGACCGCCATCGGCTGCGAAGTTTATGTCTTCGAAGAAGATGCCGTACATCGTGGATGAGACTGTTTTTCCGGTCTTTCCTAGATCCAGCCGGAGTTCGTTCGTCTGAGCGAAGGAGCTGATTGTCAAGAGTCCTGCCACGAACGCCATAAGTGCTTTTCTGAAATTGATCATCTTTGTTTCTGTTTTTATGATTAGTCATTGTTCTGATCATTGTCTGCCGTCTCTTCTTTCCATTTTCCATACCGTTCGATTCTTTGCGCGATGGGGTTGTCTGTACTCTTGATAAGCAAAATGGAAGAGATTATTACGATGCTATGTTCCTATCAGGACAAATTGAACCTGATTATTACTATTTTGGTTGAAAAAGAGGCATCTACAAAAAAGAAGAACTTAAAGCGACGTTGCATGGAAACGACATAGAAGACAGACCTGAAGAAGGAATATTGTGATTTCGAGCATTTGTTATTCAATAAGGCAAGTGCGGAAAAGATGTTACGATTCAATGCGTTTATAAAAGAATTATAAGACAATCTCCAGACAAGGTCTCAGTCTAGGTACCGGCTGAAGAAGCGCCAGATTTCGGTGTAGGTGTCCATGTCCTTGTCAGACCAGGAATGGTTGCCGCCGCGGACTTCGTAGAGCCGGACTTCTGCCGGCTTTCCGTTCGGTTCCAAAGGCCTTCCGCCCTTGAACGTATACAGTGTCACCGGGTTGCGTCCTTCTCGCTGCGGAAGCTCGGTCACAGTCTGCTCGGTGCAGCCGTTGAGCGTGACGATTCGCGCGATGGCTACCGGGACGGGCAGATAGGCCCCCCAGCCGCCCTTGTTCGCAGGATCTCCCAACCATTCCGACGTACGATCTTCAGTCCCGTGCACCTCCATGAAGGCGACAGGATGCTTGTAGGAATATTTCTCCGTCATCCACCGCATGGTGAGGCCGGCGATCGAGGCATAGGCCTTGAAGGCCCGTGGTCGGCGCATCGCTGTGAGGTAACACATTTCCCCGCCGTTGGACATGCCCGAAAGGAAGGTATTGGACCGACTCAAAGAATATTCCTTCTGCAGCTTCCGCGCGAGGGCGCAGATGAACTTCACATCATCGGTCTTCATCCCCTCTTGGGGCGGGTAGCCGACGTTCCAGCCGGTCTTCCCCTTCGGGTCTTTCACACCCTGCGGGTAGCAAACGGCGAATCCGCCCGTGTCCGCCACATCCATCATCTCCGTCTTGCCTTTCAGGGCTGAGCCGCCGTAACCGTGCAGGATCAGCACCAAAGGCGCGTCCGCCGGAAGACCTGCCGGACGATAGAGGTAGTATTCCCGTTCCAGTCCCTGGAAAGTCATCGTGTGCCGCTCGCACCGCTCAGCGACGCCCTGCGAATAACCCAGCGTGCAGAGTGTGGTCAGGCAGAGGACGATAAGTGTTGGTTTCAGATTCATTGTACAGTTCAGTCTCATTTTTACTGCCGCCGACGGCGTCTTTGTCTTTCCGATTGAAGCGGGAAATCTAGATCCGTCCCGCGATCCAGTCCCCGACTTCCGAAGTCGAATAGGCTTTGCCTCCATCTGCAAGGTCCTCCGTGACGATGCCGCGGGCGATGGACTCGTTCACGGCTGTCCGGATGGCCTTACCTTCCTCCATGAGACCGAAGCTGTATTCGAACATCATCGCCGCGCTCAAGATCGTCGCGACGGGGTTGGCGATGTTCTTGCCGGCTGCCTGTGGATAGGAGCCGTGGATGGGTTCGAAAAGACTGGTGTGCGTGCCTATGGAGGCGGATGCCAACAGACCCATCGATCCGGAAATGCAACTTGCTTCATCGGTCAGGATGTCGCCGAACGTGTTCTCGGTCACCAACACATCGAAGAATTTCGGATAACGGATTAGTTGCATCGATGCATTGTCCACGTACATGTAATCCACCTTGATGTCCGGATAGGAGGGTTCCATTTCCTGGGCGATCTGCCTCCACAGGCGGGATGTTTCCAGCACGTTGGCCTTGTCCACGACAGTCAGGTGTCCCCGCCGCCTTCCTGCAAATTCGAAGGCGAGTTTGAGAATCCGTTCGATCTCCAGACGACTATACACATTGGTGTCGTAGGCGGTATTTCCGTTGTCCCGGCGCCCTTTTTCTCCGAAATACATGCCTCCGGTGAGTTCCCGGATACACACGAAGTCCGCCCCGTCCACAAGTTCGGTTTTGAGGGGAGATTTTTCCGCCAACGACTTGAAGGTTTCCACCGGACGGATGTTGGCATAGAGCCCGAGACGTTTTCGGATGGCCAGCAGGCCCTGCTCCGGTCGGACTTTCGCGGCGGGATCGTTGTCATACTTGGGATCTCCGACCGCTCCGAACAGCACGGCATCGCTCTCCATGCAGATCCGGTGGGATTCTTCGGGATAGGCGTCTCCACAGGCATCGATCGCGCAGGCTCCTACCAGCGCTTCTGTGTATGCGGCCGTGTGTCCGAAGGTTCCGCACACGGCGTCCACGACCTTTACGGCCTGGCTGACCACTTCCGGTCCGATGCCGTCTCCCGGCACCAAAGCGATTTTCATGTCCATCATAATAGATTTTATTGCAGCAGACAACTTATTGTACTGCAGTATTTTATAGATTCCAATACGGTAGAATTTCCACCTCTTGAATCTTGTATTTCATTTTATTTCAACAACTTGAGTGAATCAGTGGGGGCAATAAAGCGGCTGCTTCCGTCTCTATGTTTTGGCGCGGCGCTCTTCGTAGGCGAAGATGGCATCCTTGTTTTGAAGCAGGTAGTCGATGTCGTCCAGGGCGTTCATCAGACAATACTTCTTGTAGCCGTTCAGTTCAAAGGTTTCGCAGCGTCCCGTGGCGAGGTTCGTGACCGTCTGGGCCGGTACGTCGACCCTCACTTTCGTGCCGGGATCCTGCGCGATGGAATCGAAAAGTTCCGCAAGGAAAGTTTCCGACACCGTCACAGGCAGCACGAAGTTGTTCAGTTCGTTGTTTTTGTGGATGTCGGCGAAGAAACTGGAGATCACGACACGGAAGCCGTATCCCGCGATCGCCCAAGCCGCATGCTCGCGGCTTGATCCGCTCCCGAAGTTCTTGCCGGCCACCAGGATTTCTCCCGAATAGGNGGG
>JGI24712J26585_10002884_pt1 | contig 13842 bp, 11 predicted proteins | sample BioPla3DNA2_FD_26585 | JGI IMG/M metagenome (IMG submission 26585) | reverse complement strand
TAATCCACCAGCCACTCCATTAAGTTGCCCTTGCGGCCGATTTGAGGCTTCGGCATCTTCGCGAGCGCCTTTTCCGCCCGCGCTTTCTGCGCAGGATCGCGGGAGAGCAGCTTCTCGCACTCGATATACATTCTGAGAAGCCCGGAAACTATCTGAACATCCATTGTCGGCGACATACATAGATATGCGGGCTTGCCCTCAACGTCGAAATACCGGTTTTCCGGAGAAGCCGAAGGTCCGGTCAGCAGTATCGGCTGGCCGTCTTCGTCTGCTTCATACATGTAGTCGAGGAAGAACAAAGCCGAGTCGTGAATGAATGTGTACGCCGTGTTTGCAAGGAAATCAAGGTCGCCGGAATAGAGGTAATGCTCATACATATTAAAGCAGAGCCACGCCGAGCCGAGCGGCCAGAGTCCCCAGACCCCGTCTGCCGGAGCGGTGAATTCGTATATGTCGCTCAAATGATGACAGACGGTGCCGCGGCAGCGATAGTTGACTCTTGCCGTCTCCCGTCCCGATTCAAGCAGATTTGAGTTCATATAGTCAAAGAGAGGAGCCGCGCATTCCTGGATATTAGCCGCTTCAACCGGCCAATAGTTCATCTGGAGGTTGATATTTGTATGATAGTCGGAGTTCCACGGCGCCGTAATAAAATCGTTCCAGACGCCCTGCAGGTTAGCGGGCAGCGTGCCGTATCGGCTTGATCCGACAAGCAGGTATTTTCCGAACTGATAATAAAGCTCAAGCAGTCCCCCGTCGGTCTTTCCGGCTCGTATACGATTAAGCCTTTCGCGAACCGGAAGAGCGGCAAGTTCGGGAGAATCGCCCTCGGACAAAATTATCTCCGACCTTTCCATAATCGCGCGGTGATCTTTCTCCGATCTTTCGCGTAAGCGTGTCCAGTCTTCGAAAACCGGAAATACCGGATCGCGGCCGACTGCCGCGGTTATGAGAACGACCATGTCCGCCGCGCCTGTCACTTCAAGGCTTTTTTCCGCAGCCGTGACTTTGCCGTTGGTTATGACTTTTATAAGCACGGTAAAGCCGTGAAGATCGTCGGCGGTGGCGGCGTCTATCCGCAGAATGTTGCCTTCTGCTTTGACGCTCTTGATATTTTCACGCTCATAGCTCAGCTTAACGGTTTTCACTTTATCAAGGCCGGAAAATCGCGCCGCTATGACGTCGTCGGGATACGAAGCGAAATATTCGCTTGAGCGGATATGCCCTTTGCGGATATAGGATACCTGGGCGTTTCCGTTTATCAGGTCAAGATAACGGCGATAGTTTTGAGCCTTGCCGTCTTCGTCGGTATCTCCGGTGTCGATAATAAGATCGCCGGCGGTTTCATATGAAGAAACGCGGTGAAAATCTCCCGCCATGTTTGCGTTCGCCCATTCGTCCGCCGCAGCGCCTCTTCCGGCGAGCAGCAGCCGCCTCAGATATTCGAGTTTGTCGCGGAATCCGGGATTTACGGCGTCCTGCTTCTTTCCCGCCCAGATGCGCTCCTCCGAGAGCTGTATTCTCTCGCAGCCGGGAATACCGTAAATCATCGCGCCCATCCGGCCGTTTCCTATCGGAGTTGCCGTCTCCCATTCGGCGGCGGGCTCGTCCATGTAAATCTTATAAGGTTTCATCTCAATCTCCTGATTTTTCATTTCTGTTACAATTATACCATATAGCTTACAGATTTACAATATTAAAAAGAATTTTTATACTGTAAATGATATAATATATGCAGAAATGTTAAAAGACCGAAAGGAGCCCCCGATATGTCCGCCACATCTCTGCCGCATAATATTTACAGCGGCGCCTTCAAAACCCCGCACTGCCAGGGCATCGCCATCGACACCGAGCGAAAATACATCTACTTTTCCTATACCACCATGCTTGTTAAAACCGACCTGTCGGGAAAGCTGATAGGCAGCTGCGGCGGGCTCACCGGTCACCTCGGCTGCATTGATTTCAACGACGATGACGGTAAAGTTTACGGCTCGCTTGAATATAAGGCGAAAAAAGCCTTTTACTGCGCAACATTCGACGTCGATAAAATCGACCGCCCCGGATTAAGCGCCGAAGAAGACGGTATTATGAAAACCGTCTATCTGCCCGACGTCGTCGAGGACTTCTGCGAAGTTATGGACGGAAGCGGAGTTTTTGACGGCGACACCGCCGATACTCCCGACCACCGCTACGGCTGCTCCGGCATCGACGGCACCGCATTCGGCCCCGTGTTCGGAGAAGCTCCCGATTCACCGAAAATGCTGATGATAGCATACGGCATCTACCGCAACAACAGCCGCGACGACAACGATTATCAGATAATCGTTCAATATGACTGGCGGCGCTTCAAAGACTGTGAAAAGCCGCTGAATCAGGACGACCCGCACAAAAGCGGTCTTCGCGCCGACGAGAAATACTTCGTTTTCACCGGCAACACGACCTACGGCGTTCAGAACCTCGAATACGACGAATATTCCCGCCGCTGGCTGATGTGCGTTTATCCGGGTAAGAAAAAAACCTTTCCGAATTTCCCGCTTTATATGATCGACGGCGCGAAGGCGCCTGTCAGAACCGCGATTTGGGGCCAAAAAACTCCGGAGGTCCATCCGGTGTTAAGTCTTGCCGAAGACGGGATATACGACGAAAAAAGCGGTGTCTGGGGATGGGAATGGCTGCACGGTTCAACCGGTATCGCAAGCCTCGGAGACGGATATTTTTATATCAGCTATCACGGAACAACGCCGGAGGGATTAAGCGACTCCAATGTAAAGCTCTGCCGCTGGAACGGGCGTCCTCCGTTAGGTTTTGAAGAAGTATAAAAAAACGGGCGCTTTCGGGCGCCCGCATTATATTACTGCAGTTCTTCTTTTTGAAATTCCTTTGATATGGCAAAAAGAGCGGAGAAAAACTCCGTCAGATATTTCTTCGTCCTCCCATCCTCGCCGCAAGTCACCCGCTCAATAATCTCCCGCTCGCGTCCGGCGTCGATTATCGCCGTGCCGCGGGCTTTTTTATATTCGGCAACCTGCTTTACAAGCCCCATCCGGCGAAGAAAGGCTTTCTTAAGCTCCTCATCGGCAGCGTCGATTTTTTCTCTTATCTCGGCAAGATTCAAGTTATCTTTGTTTTCGCTCATTTATCTCCCTCCGAACACCGGTTTTGCCAAAAGCATAAGATCGGCTATCGCAAGCGCGGCGGCAGCTTCAACCGCTGGAACAGCGCGCGGGACGACGCATGGGTCGTGGCGTCCCTTTATCTCGATTTCGGCGTTTTCGCGGGCTTTAAGGTTTACGGTGTTCTGTTTTCTCCCGATAGAAGGCGTCGGCTTGAAAGCGCAGCGGAAGATAAGCGGTCGACCGTCGGTTATCCCCCCGACGCACCCGCCGCAGTTGTTTGACAAAAATGCGGGTTTGCCGTCCTTTATCGTCATGCTGTCGTTTGCATAAGAGCCATAAGCTTCGGCAAATCCGAACCCCAGCCCGAATTCAAGCCCTTTAACCGCCGGTATGCCGAAGATTATCCGGGCAACGGCGTTTTCGACTCCGTAATATCGCGGCTCACCGAGCCCGGCAGGCAAACCGACCGCCGCGCACTCAACGGCTCCGCCGACGGAATCCAGCTCATCTCGCGCCGCTTCTATCACGGCTATCATCCGTTTGCTCTTTTTTTCGTCGATAACAGGGAAGTCTTTCAAAGCAATATCGGCAAGCAGCTCGGCGCTTATATTCAAAGGGTCGAATCGACAGTCAGCCACATCGCCTATCCGCTCAATGTGCGCGCCTATATGAACTCCGGAATGTTCAAGAAACTGCATCGCGCAGGCGCCCGCGAAGCAGAGCGGAGCTGTCAGCCGCCCGGAAAACTGCCCGCCGCCGCGCATATCCGAGTATCCGCCGTATTTGACAAAAGCCGCATAATCGGCATGATTCGGACGCGGAGTGTCAGATATCGCTTCATAATCACCGGAACGAACATCATGATTTTCGAAAATCGCAGCAAGCGGCGCGCCGGTAAGAAGCTCGTTTTTCAATCCGGAGATAATTTTCGGCTTATCTGTCTCGACTCTGTCGCTTGAAATGTTGCTTTTTCCGGGGGAACGGCGAGAAAGGAAACGCTCGACCTTTTGAAGATCAAGCGGCATTCCTGTCGGCAGCCCCTCAATGACGCATCCTACAGCTTCTCCGTGAGATTCTCCGAATATCTGAACTCGGAGCGTTTCTCCGAAATTAAAGCCCATATATTTCCCCTCCCAAAGATTTATAGTCGGTAAAAAAGCCCGGATAGGACTTATTCACCGCCTCGGCGCCGCGGATTATAAGCTCTCCGTCAAATTTTCCGGTTTCTGCTGCCGCTGAAGCAGAAACCACAGCAGCCATAACTATCCGATGGTCACCGAAAGATGAAACGACAGCGCCGTGAAGCTTATCAGCGCCGCAAATCACAAGCCCTTCTTCGGAAATCGATATATCCGCTCCTAAAGCTGACAGAGTTTCACAAATCGCCTTGATTCTGTCGCTTTCCTTGAACCTGAGCCGCTTTATGTTATAAAGCCTTACAACGCCTCGGCAGGACGCGGCAACGGCGGCTAAAACCGGCGCCAAATCCGGGATATTTCCGCAGTCGATATAAATCTCTCCGTCGCGAAGAGCCCGTATTTTAGAAAGCAGCGGAACTATTTCCTTGTCCTTTTGTGAAGATTCCGGATTCAGTCCGGTCAATTCAACTCCCCGACCGCAGCCGAGCAGATAAGCCGCGCCGGACCAGTCGCCCTCGATATCGACCGAACCGGGAGATATAAGTCTTCCGCCGTTGATATAAAACCTTTGTACCCGAATTTCGATATCTGCGCCGAAAAGCCGAAGCGCTTCGACCGTCATAGCGATATATCCTGAGTTTTCAAGGCTGTCATTAAGGGTCAGAACAGATTCGCCCGCCAAAACCGATAAAGCCAGCAGCAATCCGCTTGCGTATTGTGAGCTTATTTTCCCGCCGGATATATATTCGCCGGGACGCAGCCGCCCTTTAATTCTTAGCGGCAGGGAATCGCCGTCGATAGAGCAGCCGCGCCGTTCCATCTCGGATATAAGCTCACCCATCGGCCGCGCCCGCAGTCCGGCGTCTCCGTCGATTAATACTTCATCGCAGAGCGCCGCCGCGACCGGAAGCATAAATCGCGAAACAGCGCCCGATTCCCGGCAGAAAATATCAGCTTTCTTCGGATATTCAACCGGCGGAGAGATCAGAACATAACAGTCAGCTTCAATAATACCGCAGCCGAGCGCGGCGGCTGCGTCAAGCGCGGCTTTTATATCGTCCGACAAATCGCCGCAAATATTGATACGAGTCGGCAAGTCCGCCAAAGCCGCACAGATAATCAGCCGGACAGCCTGCGACTTCGACGGCGGCGCTTTCACACAGCCGCGCAAAACGCGCGGAACGATGCGGATATCCATCACACCACCTCGGAGAGGAGTCTTTCTCCGGCTTGCAGATAGGCTGCGAAATCGACAGCTTCAATTTCTTGAATTTCAGCCCTGCCGTCTGCTTTAGGTATAATAATCGCCAGCCGCCCGCCGTCTATTTTTTTGTCGAGCATAGCGGCAGCCGCCAGTTCTGACGCGGAAAAACCGGCGCTGACGGGAAGCCTCCAAGCCTTATTTGCTTCGGCAATCTTTGCGGCGATAGTTTTCGGACAAAGGTTATTTGCCGCAGCCGCAGCCGTTTCATACGCCATCCCCGCCGCGACCGCATGACCGTGCGTTATTTTATAACCGGAGAGCTTTTCAATCGCGTGTCCGACGGTATGGCCGAAATTCAGCACCCGCCGCTCTCCCCGATCGTAAAAATCCCGACCGACGATATCGGCTTTGATTCTGACGCAGGTTTCGACGACATATTCCGCATCGAGCGGTTTGCCTTTAAGCATCGCGGAGAACAGCTCCCTGTCTGCGATTACGCCGTATTTAATCACTTCCGCCGCCCCGTCGGACAGAATTTCATCCGGCAATGTTGAAAAGGTATCAAGGTCGCAGAGTACGAGCCGCGGCTGATAAAATGCGCCGCAGAGGTTCTTTCCCGCTTCAAGATCAACGGCGGTTTTTCCGCCAACCGACGAATCAACGGCGGCGAGCAGGGTAGTGGGAAGCTGAATATAAGCTATCCCGCGCATATAGGTCGCTGCGGCAAATCCGGCGATATCGCCGATAACGCCGCCGCCTAAAGCCGCAATCATGCCTCCCCGTGTCAGTCCGGCTTCGGCGCAGCGTTCCAAAAGCCGACCGTAGCAGGAAAGATTTTTTGAGCCTTCTCCGTGCGGCAAAATCATTGTTTCTGTCTCAAACCCTGCGGCGCGGAGCGAAGATGTAACTTTCTCAAGCCATAGAGGAGCAACATTGTCATCTGTTACAACAAGGATTTTGCAAACAGGACGGCAGAGGGATATCAGCTGACCCGCATCGAAAAGCAGTCCGCGTCCGATAAGGACATCATAGCCGCCGGATGAGACATGGACGGTCTTGAATTTATTCATCTGAAAATATCAAGTTATAAAATGGCAAGCCGCGGCGCTCCGCCGCGGCAAACGGTGTATTTTAACCATTAAGTTTTGCGAGTATCGGTTTCAGCCTTTCGTCGCGGCGGACATCGGCAAAGTTGTCGGAGGTATTCACGGCATCTTTTATGATCTCGGCGATATTTGCACCGCCGTAATTTGCCCTGGGCCGAAGCCTGTCGACCAGCACCGAATTGCGCTCTTCGCTGCCCTCGGATGAGTTGTAGCGTCTTGCGAAGTCAACGGCGCGTTCAAGCGAACAAAGCGAGTCTTCCGTATCTCCGCATTTAGCCCTGATGGAGGCGATATCGAGGGCGCTTACCGCCATGTCCGAAAGATAGGGTCCGCATTCGTCCCCCTCGTATAAAAGCTCGTAAAGTTCGATAGTTTTTTCAAGCAGCTTACAGGCCTTTTCCCCGCTTTCGCGGAAGGCAAGCTGTTTTGCCGTGGTAACGGCAGCGGTGATGTAAGTTTCGATGTTGCTTTGCAGCTGAGCCTTCAGCTCGTCGCCGTCCATTACATAGGCTGCGTATAATTCGCGCGTAGAATCTAAAGTCGGAAGCCGGTCGTAATATTTCTTAGCTTCTTCCTTGTTTCCGTGCAGCGCCTCTATGAAGCAAAGGTTACGATTGACCGAATTTATCAGCTCATAGTTATCTGAGTTTTTGACAAGCGCTTCGCCAAGCTCAAGCGCCAGCTTTTCTCGCTGATAATCAGGCCGGTTGCGGCGGATCAGCTGAAACATGACTGCGATAAGCCTTTCCTTGAGCTCTTCGCTTTCGGGATAAGTATTTATGGCATTTTTGAGCAGCCTTTCGGCGTCGATCCAAAGCAATTTGGATTCAAGCGTTTCAAGTTCGGCAAAAATTTCGTCAATTGACATGAATCTGACCTCTTTTATATTAATATGAATCGGTGAAATACTTTCTTGCCCTTGCGTATTATGGCGTCGTCACCGAAATCGGAGGGGGGGAAAGAGGCTGTGATATCGGCGACTGTCTCGCCCTTAAAAGCGACTCCGTTTTGTGTGATAAGCCGGCGCGCCTCGCCTCTTGAAGAACAGAGCTTTGCTTTTATCAGCATATCGATAAGGCTGATGGCGCCGTCGGTAAAGTCGTCCGGAGAAAGCTCGGTAGTCGGCATATGCTCTGTGTCGCCGTCGGAGGTAAATAGCGCCCGAGCTGCGTCAAGCGCCTTATCGGCCTCCGCCTGATTGTGAACCAGCCTCGTCAGCTCATAAGCCAACGTTTCCTTTGCTTCATTAAGAGCAGCTCCCTCAAGCTTTGCGTATTCGTTTATCTTTTCGATAGGCAGGAAGGTAAGCATTTTGAGGCACTTGATAACATCGGCGTCGCCGACGTTGCGCCAATACTGGAAGAATTCGTAGGGAGAAGTCTTTTCCGGATCCAGCCAGACAGCCCCACGCTCGGTCTTGCCCATCTTGTTGCCTTCGGAGTTGGTAAGCAGGCGGAAGGTCATGCCGTAGGCTTCGCCTGCGGACTTGCGGCGGATAAGATCAACTCCGCCCAATATATTCGACCACTGATCGTCGCCGCCGAACTGAAGCTTGCAGCCGTAATCCTGATTGAGCTTGTAGAAGTCGTAGCTCTGCATCAGCATATAGTTGAATTCAAGGAAGGTAAGCCCCGTTTCGAGGCGTTTTTTGTAGCATTCGGCGCCGAGCATCCGGTTTACCGAGAAATGTACCCCGATATCTCGGATAAAATCGATATAGTTGAGACTGAGCAGCCAGTCTCCGTTGTTTAAAAACAACGCTTTGCCGTCGGAGGTGTCGATGAATTTCGACATCTGCTTTTTAAAACAGTCGATGTTGTGCGCTATAATTTCCGCTGTCAGCAGCTTGCGCATATCGCTCTTGCCGGAGGGGTCACCTATCATGCCGGTTCCGCCGCCGAAAAGGGCTATCGGACGATGTCCGGCTCGCTGCATACGCGCCATGATCATCATCTGCATGAAATGACCGACATGAAGCGAGTCGGCGGTCGGATCGAAGCCGATATAGAAAGTCACTTTTTCATTTTCGAGCAGTTTCGCTATGGCTTCCTCGTCGGTAGCCTGAGCTATCAGATCCCGCTCTACGAATTCATTGTAAACACTGGACATTTATCTATCTCCCGATTGTAATATTATTCTTTTCATCTTCGTATTATATTATACCAGATTCGGCGGGAAATTTCAATAATAACTAATGAATCCGATGAATCCGGCATCACTTATTAATATTCCTCAAGCACATCCTTTGCGGGAGCCACAACTTTTTCTTCCATGCAGGCAAATATTTTGTCGACATAGCTTTCGTCAAGGCGGCGGGTAAACAGCGACACGACCGGCACTATGATAAGCGACGCCAGCATCGCGGCGGAGCCGGCCATTGAAGGGCTGAGGAAGCGGAATATCTGATTTGCAGTCACAAATCCGACGCCGAATATCATAGATACAAGACAGGCTGTCGGAGTGGTCTTCTTCCAGAAGAGACCGTAGATGAACGGTCCAAGGAAAGCGCCGGCCAGCGCGCCCCAGGAAAGTCCCATAAGCGCCGTAATAAGCGAGTTCGGTATAACGGCGACTACGACCGATACAACTATGAAAATACCGCAGACCACTTTTACCGCAAGCACTTCTTTTTTCGGCTCAAGTTTTTCTTTTTTGACGCTTTGTACAAGATCGACTATAAAGGTCGAACCGGCAGTCAGCGCAAGCGAAGCAAGCGAGCTTATCGAAGCAGAGAGAACCATCAGCAATACAAGACCTATAATTGCATCCGGCAAAGCTTTAGAAATCATATTAGGCACGAGCAGATCGAAAACCGGCTCTCCTTTATCCCAGAAAAGGCGGGCGAAGGCGCCGATGAAGTAAGATCCGCCGGCAATAATAACCGCAAAAACCGTTGAGATAATAGTTCCCATGCGTATCGCTTTTTCGTTTTTGATTGCGTAAAATTTTGATACCATCTGAGGCAATCCGAGAGTTCCTAAAGATGTCAGAAGGACAACGGATAAAAGATCGATCGGGGATGTTCCCAAAATTGAAACGTAAACCCCGTCAAATTCAGGCATCGCGTTTGAGCGGAACTTGGAAAGCGCTTCGAAAGAGCCGAGCAGTCCGCCGTTAACGCGGAGTACGCCTGCGATGACGAGCACCATTCCGACGAGCATAATAATGCCCTGAATAAAGGTGTTAACCGCAGTACCCATGTAACCGCCGGCGATAACGAAAGCTCCGGTCAGCACCGCCATTCCGATAATGCACCAGATGAAGTCTACGCTGAAAGATTGGGCGAAGATTTCGGAAAGACCTTTGTAAACGGACGCGGAATAGGGAACAAGGAATATCACTATAATAAGCGAAGAAAAGAGCTTAAGTCCGCGGCTGTTGTAGCGCTTCTCGAAAAAATTCGGCATTGTCGAGCTGTCGGTCCATTTGGTCATGATACGGGTGCGCCGACCTAAGAGCATCCAGGCAAGCAGCGAGCCGATTAAAGCGTTTCCGATTCCGACCCATACGGCGGATACGCCGAAAGACCAGCCGAACTGCCCCGCGTAACCGACGAATACCGTTGCGGAAAAATAGGTAGTGCCGTAAGCGAAGGCGGAAAGCCAGGGACCGACATTGCGGCCGCCGAGCATAAAGTCAGACGAATTGTTGGCTGATTTTCGATAATAAATACCGATTCCGAAAGTGACGATGAAAAAGATTGCGATCATCATAATTTTCCAGAACATGGCGGGTATTCCTCCGTATAAATAAAAAATGATATAAAAAAACCGCCCTTGTATCTTTCGATACGAGGACGGATTATTTCCGCGGTGCCACCTCTATTGCAGACGTATTGTTTGTCTGCCTCTTGTCGGGATACGGTTCCTTTGCTCATCGCGCGGACTTATATCCCCTGCGTTATAACGGACGCGGCCGCTGCAGCCTACTTATGCCATTTTCGGTGCAGAGCTCTCGAAAAGTAACCACATGATCGTGTGCGGCGCGCCTTCCACCAACCGGCTGCTCTCTGTGTCCGACAAAATCCGTGTCAAAGCGGCTTGCCTTTATCCCGCGCTTTTTGGCAGTCGGCCGGATTTCCGGCGGCGGAGGCATTTCGCTCTGTTTTTCGGTCTTCGCTTTTGACTGGCTAACATTATATCACTTTTGTTAAACCTTGTCAAGGGGCAATTTATTTTTTTACCGGAAATTCATAATTAGCGTTCCCGGCGACCCCGGCGAATCATCCGCCTGACAAGCCGTTCCCGAGCGATTTTAACGGGATATGAAAGCGGATCTTTCAAAGCTCTTTCGGTTTTGATAGGCGCCGACGCAGCCGAGATCGCCAGGAATAAATCTTTGTTTTCGGTTTTTATTGTTATAAGATCGGCAAGACAAAGCCGCGCCGCCGCCGATACGATAAAGGAAAGCGCTTCGTTATCCTGCGGCGAAAACCCCAAGAGGGAAATATCGCCGTATTTTTGCAGCTTTCCCCCGCTAACCACACGGCTGTATTTATAAGAATCAAGATTTGCGTAGAATACCGTGCTGTCGATATCATTTGCCTCCGACATTGCTTCTGCCGCTCGTTTGTCCGAAGCAAATAATACGTCGGCTCGCAGCGCTCCGGAGATCAGTTCCCCAAGGTCGCTGCCCGCCGCGGTCTGCGGCGATGACAGCCGTCCGGTTTCGGCGTCGGAGACAAGGTTTTCTGCTGTAATAACACAGCAGGCAGGTTTTGCGTTCATCTCGCCGCATAAGCTGTTTAGAGCGGCAAATATCGCCCGGCTGTTCTTTGTATCCGCCTTTACCGTTTCTTTTTTTTGCAGCTCCGGAATAAGGTTGTATAAAGAAAGGGTGATATAACCTTCCGAAATCTCCGCGGCAGCAATAAGGACTTCGGGATTCGGGGAGAGCAGCACTGCTTTTCGCCCCGCTTCCGTACTTTCGTCTTTTGACATTTCGATAAGACCGGTTTTGTAAAGCTCGTCTGTTACCTTTCCTACCGTCATAACGCTTAGGCGGGTCAACTCGGCGATCTCCGCTTTGCTTTGGGGGAAGCGGGAGCTGAGTATTGCATCCGCCGTTATCATAACATTTTCAGGTTTTACCGGATATCCGGGATATTCGGACATATTTTCCTCCTTTTTATCTATACAATGCGACGATATTCAACGATAATTAAAAAAAATCTTTAAAAGGTATTGCAAATTGCAGGGACATAAGATATAATAAAGCCAGAATAAAGAAAACAGCGCCGCAAAAACGTGAGCGTTAAAATATATTGTTAAAGTTGTAAAGCAATAAGTGCAATAAGGGCGAAAAAGATTGAATTAAACAAACAAACGCCCTGCAAGAGGTGAGACAGATGGATGAAACGATTAAGGACACAATACGCGATATTCTGATTGACAAGCTTCACTCAGACCCAGACGACATAAACGATTTTACCGACATTATGGATGATCTGGGCGCCGACTCGCTTGATGTCATTGAAATGCTTATGGCAATCGAAGAGGATTTCGGCGTAAACATTCCCGACGAGGATCTTATAGAGCTGCATACTTTCCGGGATGTATGCGATTATATCGAGCGAAATATGTAAGCCCTTTTACTTTTTAGGGTCAAGTTGGCCGGTTTTGTCGGTTCTTATAAAAAAGAACCAAAGAACAAGCGACAGAGCCGTGAGTCCGGCGCAGATAAGCATAGCTCCGGGAAATCCGAGGTATTGAGAAAGATATCCGCCGAGCAGCGCCGCCAGAACCTTTACTGCCCCCATGGGGAGCGCCTGACTCAGACTGTGTCCGGTTGCTTTCAGCTCCGGATCGACATATCTGTTGCAGAAAACCGCCGCGCAATACATTGTTACGGTAATTGCCGGACCGGTCAGCAGAGCTGTGATTAAAATGCCGCCGGTAGTTTTCAAAAGCGCTAGCATAATGCAGCGAAGCGTTATAACAACCGAGCTTGAAAGCAGCACCCCCTTGATACCGAGCCGGTCGAATATCCGGTCGAAAAACAGAAAGAAGGGAATTTCACCGAAAACCGACAGCGCGACGTTTACCCCCCAGACCCAGCCGGGAAGTTTAAGCATTTCGGTCATATAAGTAGGGAAGAAGTTTGAATAAACGCTCCAGCCGAACATCGAAAGACCTAAAATCGCGTAGATAACAAACAGCTTTTTGTATTTTAAAAGCGGTTTAAGATCAAATCCCTTGCGCCCGTGACTGTGTCCCTTGACTTTCGGCGATATTATAATTCCGACGGCGCATATTGCGGCCGTTACGACGAAAGCGGGAAATATCGCTTTCATGCCGCTCCCGGTTATCAGGCTGAGAATAATTCCGATAATGCCGTACATTACCGTTCCGGTGTTGCGGATCGGTCCGTATTTAACTCCCGCCGAGGAGCTGTATTCAAGCGTGATGGTGTCGATAAGTCCGGCAAAAGGCGACATAACGGCCATCAGCAGCATAAGAATCAGCAGAAGATACGGAAACGACTGGTTCAGCCCGACAAGCGAGAAGACCAAAGCCGAAAGCAGGACTGCCGTCAGCAATACGTTGTTTTTATATTTGGCGCGGTCAGCCGCCATCCCCCAAAGCAGCGGAAAAACAATGGCGACGAGAGAAGCTGCGGCGATTATCATCCCGACGCGGCTCGGGGGATGATATTTTCCGAGATAGAGCGGGATAAAGCAGTTGTAAAAGGTATTTAGTCCGTAAACGAGGCCGTTAGCTATAAACAGCCCTAAGACCCGAGGTTTCGCGGTTGTTGGTTGTGTCATATTTTATCTCCGGTTAAGATATCAGATAATATTTTACCATATATATTATTAAAATTCAATAGCAATAATTTACAAACTAAGATTCAACAGCTGCGAAAGGCGGTAAATATGAGCAAATTCAGATGGGTTTATCTTGCGCACCTCGGATATAATATGTGGGGTGATCCGGCGGTTGATAAAAACGGTCTTCGCGGTCAGCCGACAACAATGCCGCAAACCATCGCATCGTATACGCTCCGTTTCGATGAGGACGCATGGCATAAAATAACAGACGACCTGAAAGCCATAGGAGCGAGCACGATAGTTCTCGACCTGGGCGAAGGCATCAGATACGACAGTCATCCCGAGCTGGCGGTTGAAGGATCATGGTCGAAGCAGAAGCTTTATGATGAGCTTTCAAGACTGAGAGGAATGGGTTTTGAAGTAATTCCGAAGCTGAACTTCTCCGCCTGCCACGACTACTGGCTCGGCGAATGGGCGTATATGCTGTCGACAAAGGGGGATTACAAAA
>JGI24712J26585_10002880_pt1 | contig 13851 bp, 11 predicted proteins | sample BioPla3DNA2_FD_26585 | JGI IMG/M metagenome (IMG submission 26585) | reverse complement strand
TCATAATTTACCATATTTGTATACATTTGAAGATTACCAATGAGAAATACAAATTCCTAAGACAACAAATTCATTAGAATCAGTGTTTTGACATATGAAACAGAAAATATGATTACATAGATGATTAAAAAAAGAAAGAAAACTTAAATTAATAGATGATTTTCTCTCTAAATAGCCACCCAAAATCTTTAATTATGCCATTAATTTCAAAATGTTCTCCTTATACCAATTTCCAAAACTTTTCTTACTCCTCACAGAAATCAAGTTTCATTTTGATAATCCCTATCAGCTCAGATATGAGTTTGTTTTTCATAAAAGTTTTTTGTTTCTCATCCAGTAACTCTCCCAATCCGTCCAGTATTTTATAATTTTTTGGCAATCATTCCAGTTGTTCTATTATCTTTTGTAATAATGTTTTCAAACTTTGCCCTGTCCTTTCATAGACAATATCTTCATCAATATCAAATAAGTTTGTGAAAAAGAAGTACACATCATAGATATCCCTGTTTGTAAATCTTTCAGATAATGCCACCAATTTGTTGGTAAATAAAGTCGCTTTGCTTTGTACTTTTATGTCTGTCCCATAAAAATCAACGATATCGTACTTGTTAGCTTTCCAGATTTTTCTACTAATATCTATCTTAATGTTTGTTTCTTGGTCTCCATAGGACAAAACCATTTTTGGTCAGATTTTTACTTTTCCATAGGGTTTCAAAAGCTCTGCAATTCAAGTATCAATACTCGTTTTTCAAAAAAAATCAAAATCCAAATCGGTAGAAAACCTATCCAGTCCATACAAAAAATAAGAAGCTGTTCATCACTTAAACGCTAATTGTGAGGCGTACTTACTAGTAAAAATGTCTTTGATGATTTTCATGAGTAAAACTCTGTGTTTGTCTCTATTAAGCATGATTGATTAATTTTTTAACTTGTAAAATAACTCTTTGATTGTATATTTGAGAAATATCTATTAATTTTTGCTTGTCTATTCATTCTAGATTGTCAAAATAATAATTTTGCGACAAATACAATCTATCGCAAATAGCTCTTTCTTTGCTAGCGATCATGTATCATCATTTATTTATCAATCAAATAGGATTGTACAAAATACTGTCTTTCAATTTCAAACATTTAAAAGTATATCAAAAAGCTTTCTTTTCAATCGTATTATTGCTTGCCAAAAAAATAGTTTTCCCATAGTCTTGAAAAATTACTCCCTCTTTTTTCAAAACTGTCTCAAATGAGATGTAGCTTTGTGTCTTTATTTTTGATGCAAATTCAAAAATATCAAAATTTTTGAAAGCATAAATTCACATATAAGGTCTGATAAGAATTCAAGCTTTGATTTGTCTATCCAAAAAAGATTTCAAAGTCTCTCTATTTTGAATTAAAAGAATAGACTGTAGGTTTTGATAGGTAAAGACTGTCTTTTTGGATTGCAGGAGCTTTCATATGTGACTCATTTTGTCTGTGGAATAGGTTTATAAACACCCCTATTATAATGATATGTTTTGAAAAATCAATGCGTTTTTTGAAAAAATACTGACCAAGGATTTATTTAAAAACTAGTGTGAAAACATCATTTGAGAAAATAAATACCCAAAGTGGAAACTCATGAGATGAAGATAAAAAGATTGCATTTTGGTCCTTATGCACAGGATGTAAACGATGGTATCGGCTTTCTAACTATTCTGGTTCGTCTCGTTCCTGTCTGTTATCCCATTTCGGCTATCGTTTTTTCGACCAGAACAGTATTGATTATAGCCACGCGGGGATTTTACTTTAAACTTTTTGTTCTCCCTTATCTTTTCAGTATTGCGGGGTTTGCGGGGCAGGTATTTATAATCTCATCGCGAACGGAATTCAATTCCTAAGTCCTACCTCAGTTCAACTATAATCAATTGACTACCACCAGCCAAACTAGTTATCATAATACTATTGATCATTTCTTGATATTGTTGAATATTGTTTTGTTTTAATGTTGAATAAAGATTTATATATTGTACCAAAACAAATCTTTCATCTTGAGTTAGACTTGCTACCATAGCTGACACATTTTCTGGATTTGATAAAAACACATTCATAGCATTGATAATTTTTGTTTCATTTACTATTTTCCCATATACATCAGCTATATCTCATATTGCTTGCCCATTTGAAATCCTAGTATTAAATATTTGTGCAATTATATTTACCAAATCATCAGAATTTGCTAAAAATCTTGCCGCTATTAATTGGGCTCTAAGATATATCAATTCATCTTTTGATCTTGCTCACACAAAGGAACTTAACTCTTCATCGCTCAAATTAAGTCCATATTTTGCTCATAGGTTGTTAGAATAAAATAGTTTTCCGTATCATTCATCTACTAATTGAGTCAACATTAGTATAGAACCTTTTTCCATAATTTTTCCATTGATAGAATCAATTTTTGCAAAGAATCTGTGGAACAAGGACTCATTTCCTTCTCACATAACTACTGTTGCTATATTCGGATCTATTACTAAATACTTCAGGTTTTCAGATCTGAGTCTTTGATACATTTTACAAGTATTTTCATCTGATCATTGTTCCCAAAACCAAGATAATCCACCATCAAATCTTATATTTTTTGGGTTATTCAAAAAGTATTGCAAATAGGTACCAGCAATCAAAACACCATCTTTGTCGTCTCTGTCTTTTGTATACTCTATAAATTTATTGTACTGAGGAAATTGTAAATCAAATACATCTTTTTGTGAATATCATATTTTTATTTTTTCTTCTATTCTTAAATTATCCGTTATTTCCATCCCTTTACCTACACTTCCCTGGAACCATAAAAATGGTCAACTTGCTCATTGACTAGATATTCTGATTAGGTTAAAAAACATTTGAACCATCATCCAAAGTCCTAAAAATCCAAGGGTTAAAGTATACAGTAATCCATGATTTTCATCATTTTCACTATTTTTATTATTTATTATCAAATCTTGGATAAACATACTAAGAACTAATATTGTCCACATTACTAAACCAATTCCATACCAAAGAATTCCTCATCCAATTACTCGCCAAATGGCCCATCCAGTAGTAGTAGCAAAATTTAGAGCAAATAGTTTTTGATTTTTCCTTATAATAGAATAGATCAATCCGAATGCAGTAAAAACAAATATAAACATCCAAATAAATCCAATATCCGTATAATAACTACTTAAATTTTGTAATGATCGGTTGAATGTTATATTTCACGGAACAATGTATCTATATGGAACATATATTTTTCACTTTTGCGTATAGATACTATGATTTTCATAATATTGTTTTAAATTTACTATATTTGTTCTCAAAGAACCCGAGTTTTCTTGGTATTCTTCCAAAGTTTTTATTATTAATTCTTCTGCTTGTGATCAAACTTTTATTTTTCCAGATTTTAAAATCTCTTCCAGTTTTTCTATATTACCAGCATTTATATAGTCTTTGTTTTTACATAAAAATCTAGCAGAGGAGTTTGCTCCATAACAAGTGTTGTTCTTTGGGTAAATGAGTCTTAATAGTCAGTAGGATAATGTCCTTTTATCAGTAAATTCTTTCCAACCATATCATACATATCTACCGACATCCTCATTTCAAACAACAGCTTCTTTTTTTCATTCTTCCAGTTCTTCTTTTGTAAATTTTGTGTTTAAACATTGCTCCATAGATCATTCTTTGTTTATATTATCGCTTCTTAGTAATATTTCACGATCAGTTTCATTTTGTGATTCTAAGTTTTCGAAACCATTTGTAGCCAATAATATTTTATTTTTTAATTCAATATTTTTATCTTCTTTACCATTGTTAGCTAAAAACAGTCCTTCTACGAAATTTTTTATTCAAGTATCTTTTGCTATAACTTGCTTGTACAATAATCGTGGTCATTTAAATATCAACAAACTTGCGAGCAAGGATATTCACCAAACAACTATATAAGAAAATAATTTTTTTTTCGAAAATAATTCCTGTTTTGTGTTTTTTATAAATATTTGAATTAATCATATTAGAGTAATTATCGCTCAAATGATCACTATCCATTTTCACATAGCAACTCACATAAAATCAACTGCATTTACTGGTTGAAGTATTCACATCATACCCAAAGCTATTGTTCAAACTCAAATTCCAACTAGTGAATTTATCCATAACACTAATAACAGTACCCCAAAAACTACAACATCTATAAATGCACTAGGTTTTGCCATACTTGCCAAAGCAAAGAACAATCCCGACATTACTAGATATTTCAAAGATTCTTTGTTAAACAGTTTTTCAGTTTTATTTTCTGATATATAACGAATAAATATAAACCCAGAAAGTATTGCCAATATTGTTAAAGCCATTACTCAAAGGTCTGTTTTATTGTCTACGAATACCAAGAATGCTCACATACCACTAGTCAGCCAAAGCAATAGAGCCATCCATCCGGTCCCCAAAGACAAAGATTTATTCAACTGTGAGAGTTTTAATTTTCTTCCAAAATATTCTATAGCTTCATTTATCAATGCTAAACCAAAAAATAAAACAAAAGGTCCAGATAAAAAATTCATACTAACAGCTACTGTATCTGGGGATAACCAGGATCAAGAAAATATTTTGCCAATACTAAACCAAAATGCTATAAATGAATGTCGCAAAAATGGCATTGCACTAGCTGTTCATACATTACCCCAAATTATTCAAAAGTTTTCTGCTATTACTTTTGGTACATACAAGTATTCATGATTTGCATCCCAAGCAGTGGAATAAGGAATAAATGATAACTGAAATCAATAAAAGTAATATATGATAGAAAACATCATTAAAATTAACATAATCCATTGCCATCGATTTGTTCTCAAACTTTCTAGTTTAAATCCAGATAATAAATCGCCAACGATATCTTTATCCTGTTTTAATTCATTTCTCATAAGCCAAATCAATCAAGCTAATCCCAAGAATATTATTCGAATTACTATTGGATGAAATAATCCAAATCACATTAAAACTTGGGTAAGTAATAGAATCACTCCCAACCCTAACCCAAAATTTAAAAATAATTCTTGAATTCTATTTTCTTTAAATTTTATTATTAATTTTGATATAAATCTTCCCAAGGCTAATGTTCACACTATAAAATATGCTCACAAAATAAACAACAATAGGTTGTTTATAATAAAAATTATAAATCCCGATCCTACAAAACCATCCTTAATTCATGTATGTAATAAGCCGAATACAATCAATCAAATGATCAAATAAATTATAAATTTTTTTAGTGAAAATTTTTTGTTAAATATTAAGTATAAAATTGGAATTCAGGCGGATATAATCGAAGAAATAATCAATTTCCAATTTTCCCAAGATGCAAACATAGTGTTGTAATAGGTGTGATTTGCCATAAATTCAGAGTAAATCTCTGCTCAAAACACCACCAAAACAAGTAAGATAATGATTAAAAAAATTTTTTGAGTTAAATTTTTCATAAATTTTTTATTAAATAATAAAACTATAACAGACAAACTTTTATAAATATTGTATAATATTTCAACACAAATTCAAAATAAGCTAATAAAGCCCGCTCCACAATATTGAGAGGTTCATAAAGTTTATAAAGCTATAGCCCCCCTTAATAAGGGGGGAAAGGGGGGGATTTTAGATTAATGATGATTTTTACTTAATCCCCCTTAATCCCCCTTACTTACGGAGTTCTCCGTAACAAGTAAGGGGGGGGGGTAGAACTTTACAAACTTTTGTTTGCAGTGAGTGGTAGGCAGGAAGCTCTTTATCCCTTCTTTTTATACAAAAACACAATATGTCATCAAAAATAATAAAAAAAACATAAAAAAACTTGAAATTAATGCCGATAAAGTTATAATTCATATGTCATAAAAGATTTGTTTTTGACAAAATTTTAGTAAAATATTTATCCAAAATGAAATCAATATTCAACAATAGAATATTTCGAGATATTACCAATGTTGACTACCAAAAACACAAGTCAGCAGTTATTTTTAGAGTTGTTAGATATTGAGATTTCCAAGATTTATTAAATTTAAAACAAATATATTCACAACAAGATATAAGGGATTTTACACAAAAAAGATCAAAAGAACTAGACCTATGAGAGCAAAAACTTTTATCTTTGTTGTATATGAATGCTTAAACTTGAAATTTTAGAAGCAAGGACCAAAACATTGTTCAATAAATTAGCAAAAGAATGATATGAGTTCCCTTTGGTATGAGGTACGGGCCTATCATTACGAATATGACATAGAAAATCTATAGATTTAGATTTTGCTGTACCTAGATTTATTTCAAATAAAGACATAGAAGTTTTTAAAAAAGTTTCCAATAGGTTTGAAATAGTTTATCAAAGCAAAGAACAAATCAATATGTTTGTTGATTATGTAAAAGTAACCATATTTTCTTATTTTTATAAAAATCATTTTACTACCCAAAAATATAAAAAGTTGAGAATTCGAGATCCAAAGGATATCGCAGTTTCCAAAGCTTTTACTATTGGTAGGAGAGAGGAGCTAAAAGATTATATTGATCTGTATTTTATCCTAAAAGAAAAAGTCCTGAGTTTAGATGAAATGATTAAATTAGCAAAAGAAAAATATCAATGAGAGTTTTCAGAAAAGCTGTTTTTGAAACAGTTACTTTTGATCAACGAAGTAGGGGAGTGTGAAATTAAGTATCTTAGGGATCCAGCCACTATTCCAGAAATAAATGATTTCTTCAAGAAATTAGTAAAGGAGAAGATGGAAGCTGATAAAAGTAAAAGTATTTCAGGTTAATGGTATTGTAGTAAAAAATCTATATTTTATATCAGTATATTAACAAAAATTGTATATTTAGTGATATGAAACACTAAAAATGAAAGGACTATTATACAAAAGTTCAAGAGTAGTGCTAAAGGCTCTATATTTTTACTGAATTTGGTGGATAATAATGAAAATATTAAAAAAATCTTGCTTTTTGGATGTAATTGGCTATAATTGGATATGTAATTTACATCCAATCAATAAAAATTATGCATAGACTAACTAAAAGATTAGATTTTAATTTCAAGGATACAAATACTATTTTTTCTCTTATTAGTGAGATTGATAAGTTAAATTTATTATCGATTATATAATAAAGGATTTATTGAGTTTCCGCTAACCAGCGAGCTATATCAATGATTTCAATTCATCTATTTTGATAGGTGCTTTGTTTTGTTCTTGAAATAATTACCTTTGGATATCAATCCCTTATTATTTGGAGAAGTAGGTTTATTTCCCAAAATCAATATTTTTTCTGATTTGGGAAATGGAGGTTTTAAAAGTGATCGACTGCTATTTTGTGTTTATGTAGAAAAAACGAATCAAAAAACGATGCTTTTATTTCCCAAAATCAATATTTTTTTCGATTTGGGAAAGTGGGAAAGTTTATTATTTCTATTTGAAAATATTAAAAAAATCTTGCTTTTTGGATGTAATTGGCTATAATTGGATATGTAATTTACATCCAATCAATAAAAATTATGCATAGACTAACTAAAAGATTAGACTTTAATTTCAAGGATACAAATACTATTTTTTCTCTTATTAATGAAATTGATAAATTAAATACTATATTTAGCTTAGACACAAAACTTTCTCCACAAACTACAAAAAGATTAATGCAGTCTATTATTATTACTTCATCATGAGCATCCAATCGTATTGAATGAAATAGACTAACAAATGAAGAGATTGAAGCTCTTTATAAAAAGATAAATATAAAAAATTTTAAGACAAGAGATCAGCAAGAAGTAGCATGATATGTTGAAGTACTGGAGATGATATTTGAATCATTTGAATCAATGAATTTTAATGAATGACTAATTTTGCAGTTGCATGAAATGATGCTAAAATATACTCCAGAAGTTACCAGATATAGATGAGTTTATAAGATTTGACCCAATAGAGTTGAAGCGAGAGATAAAGAATGAAAGTTTGTAAAAGTTATCTTTAATCCTACATAGCCTGGGCTAACGCCAATTGAAATGCATGATTTATTTGCACGAACGCAAAAAAGTTTTGAAGAGAAAGAGCTTCATCCATTGCTGATTATATGAAATTTTTTGTTTGAGTTCCTTGCAATCCACCCATTTCAAGACTGAAACTGAAGAATGAGTAGATTACTGACAAATCTATTGTTGTTGCAACAATGATACTGATATGTGTCCTATGTTTCTCACGAAAGCTTGATAGAGGCAAGAAAAGTAGATTATTATATTGCTTTGTGAAAAGCACAACAGACATGGAAAACAGAAAAGGAAAATATTTTTCCACGAATGGAGTTCTTTTTACAGATATTAAAAGAACAAGCAAACCAAGCAATAATGTTGGCGGATTGAAAGGATATCAGAATGTTTTTAACAGATAAACAACTTGTAGTCCGAGATTATATAAATGAACATTATCCTTGCTCTCGTAAAGAAATTGTTGAAGCAACATGATTAGCAGAATGAACTGTAAAACAAATAATAAATAAGCTCATAGATATGAAAAAAATTATGAGGAGGTGAGAGTGAAGATGAGTAAGGTATGAGGTTATATAATACTATATTTTCAATAATAATTGATTTAATAGTTTTATTTTTTAATGATTTTATTTGTTGCATAATGATTTGATTTAATTATAAGAAAGTGTCCCTTCATCAAGGATGAGATAAAAAAGCTGGAAGGGTAAGAAGGTTTATTTTGGAGTAAATATTTAATGAAAAAAATATTAGTAACATGATGAGCTGGTTTTGTGGGTTCTCATCTTTGTAAAAGATTATTAGATGAATGAAATGAGGTTGTTTGCCTTGATAATCTATTTACATGAACAAAAGAGAATATTAAAGATCTATTAAACAATCCTTTGTTTACATTTGTATTTCACGATATTACACAACCATTTTGGCTTCAAGTAGATCAAATTTATAACCTTGCATGTCCAGCATCACCTATCCATTATCAAAAAAATCCTGTAGAGACAATAAAAACATCTATTTTAGGTGCGATAAATATGCTCGAACTTGCATTAAAAGTAAATGCTACTATATTGCAAGCTTCTACTTCTGAAGTGTATTGAGATCCTGCAATTCATCCACAATCAGAAACTTATTGGTGAAATGTAAATATCGTAGGGTGTAGATCGTGTTATGATGAAGGCAAAAGATCGGTAGAAACATTATTTATGGATTATCATAGGCAATATTGAGTTGATATTAGAATTGTGAGAATATTTAATACTTATGGTCCAAACATGCATCCCGCTGATGGGCGTGTAGTCAGTAACTTTATTATGCAAGCGTTAAGAAATGAAGATATTACAATTTATGGTACAGGAGAACAAACAAGATCTTTTCAGTATGTAGATGACCTTATAGAATGAATGATAAGAATGATGAATAATGAGATTTGATTTATTTGACCAGTAAATATTGGGACACAATTTGAGTTTAGTATGAAAGAGCTAGCAAATCAGATTTTAGAACTTATTCCTGAAAGCACGAGTAAAATTGTTTTTGAACCACTACCGCAAGATGATCCAAAGCAGAGAAGAGCTGATAATCGCTTAGCAAAGGAAAAATTAGGATGGGAACCAAAGGTTGAATTAAAAAAATGATTAAAGCAAACTATTGAGTATTTTAGGAAATTTATATAAATATACCAACTTAAAGAGTTTAAATTTAAATTAAAACTTTATATTTTTAGAAAGATATTTATGCAAAAAAGGTATATACACACAAAGGATGCTCACAACTTAAAAGATCCTAAAGAAATTGTTACCGAGATTCTTCAATATTTTTCTCCTAAAAAAGTAATTGATCTTTGATGTTGACTTTGAAACTTTGTTAAAGTGTTTCAAAACCACGGCATTTATGCTGTATGAGTAGATGGTGATTGGGTAAATAGAAGTGATATGTTTATTAAAGAAGATTCTTTTATAGTTAAGAATTTAGAAGAATATATGGATCGGCAGAAAGAATTTGATTTAGCAATTAGTTTAGAAGTTGCCGAACATTTATCTCAAGAATCAGCAGAAAATTTTGTGAAAACACTAATTTCATGTGCAGATTATATTATTTTTTCAGCTGCCATTCCTCAACAGCGATGACAAAATCATATTAACGAACAGCCTCCTACATATCGAGAAAAAATATTTAATAAATATGATTATGAATTTCATGATGTATTTAGACATATTTTTTGGAATAATAATAAGATATTTTGGCGATATAAACAAAATATATTTTTGGTGATAAAAAAATGATGTAAAATACCTAAAGATTTAGTTGAAAAACCACCTAGGTATATTATTCATCCTGAATGTTATGAGGGAAAGATGAAATTTGTAAAAAATCCTTATAAAGCAATTAGGCATATGATATATCTTTTATATTGTAGAATAAAAAAATGGTTTTAATTTTTGCTGTTATTTGTAGAAGATGGGAGTGTTTTCATCTTTTTGGAGACACGCTTTTGATTTGTTATCTATAGAAATCAAATGATTAAAAAAAACAAGAATTTAAAACTAATAGCACTTTACTGGTTTTGTATTACAGAAGCTCACGCATTTAAACCAGAGATACAGATACCATATGCATTTAAAAGAGTTTATAATATAGATGTTGAAATTTATTGTGTAAAAAGCATATCATCTTGATATTGATGAGCTCAAAACATTAAAAACTATGGTTGAATAAAAATAAATTTTCTCAAAAGTTTTCGTATATGGTTTATTAATATTTATACGATCTTATTTTTAATAAAAAATTCTAAAAGAATAGACATACTTTATATGATGCATTTAAAACCAAGTACTATATATTGAATACTCTATAAATTCCTAAATCCAAAATGAAAATTATATATAAGCACAGATTTTGATTCCAAAGTAAATGAAAAACGATATATTAAACCAACTACAATTTTTAAAGCAATAATATATAAGGTATTAGTGTCTTTAATAAAAAAATGTGATTGTATATCAACAGAAACGCGTATATGAAAAGAAAAATTAGAAAATTATATAAAGGAATTTAAAAATAAATTAGTCTATATGCCATCATGATTCAATGATGAGTATTTATTTAGGGAATTCCCATCTATTAAGTCATACAAAGAAAAAGAAAATATTATGATTACTGTGTGAAGAATAGGGACATATCAAAAAAATAATGAAATGTTATTAAAAAGTTTAGAATGAATTGATTTTAAAGATCGAAAAGTATATATCATATGACCTATTGAAAAAAAATTTGAAAATAAGATTAAATGATTTTTTAATAAAAGACCTGATTTAACAAACAAAGTGATATTCACATGATCAATATATAATAAGGATGAATTATTTGATTATTACAATAGAGCGAAAATTTTTTGTCTTACATCAAGATGGGAATGATTTCCTATAACATATGGAGAAGCTGTCTATTTTTGAAATTATCTATTACTTAGTGATATATCATGAGCAGAAGATATGATTGACTCTTGAAAAAATGGGGAAATTATAAAAAATGATGATTATTTGTGATTTAGAGAGTGTTTTCAAAGACTTATAGATAATGAAGAAAAATTAAAAAATAAGTCAGAAGAAATTCATAGATTTGCAGTAGAAAATATGCCTTGGTCAAAATTAATTAAAAAAGTAGGCAATAAAATTAATCTTAACGAAATATAATATTTATTTAAAATATAAATATGAAGATATACTTTGATAAAAAAATAATCCAAAAAGAATACATAAGTTTTCTATGTCCTTTATTATGAATCCCGAACTTTGACATCCGATGAGAAGATAAAAAGCAAATCAAAGATCGATGTAAAAGAGGAAAATGATTATTAGAAATATCGGACATAAAAAATTGTGATTATGTTGTATATCCAAAATACTTCCTTTTAGATTATTTTAATGAACTTAAAAAATATGCAAACAAAGCACAAAGATACAAGAAAAAAGTTATTGTATTTTCTTATGGAGAGATTGATGACTATATAGATATCCAGGATAATATAATATGGTTCAAAAGATCAACAAAGAAAGAAAATCCCAATAATGAATACTGTTTACCACCATTTCCAGAAGATTTTTTGAAATACAATAACAATAATATCCCATTGATACAAGAAACACCATCCAAAAAATATTCTATAGGATATGTATGATATGCCGATTATTATAATCTAAGATCACGGTTATATTATGTAGGGACTAGGATTGTTTGATTAATATGTAGAATAAAATGAACTAAAAAAATATTAATGAAAATTAAGAACGATAGAATTTACAGTAAATTAGTAAATGCGTGAATAGGTAATTATTTTAGAGGTAAAGTGATAAGAGTTATAAAAAAACAAAAAAAATATAAGTTCAATTTTATACAAAGAAAGCATGCACTTACCACAGAAACTAAAAATGAAATGAGAAAACAGTATATAGAGAATCTTATTGAATCTGATTTTGTTTTATTAATAAGATGATTCTGAAATTACTCTATCAGACAATATGAAGCACTGAGTTTAGGAAAAATACCAATATACATAGATACATGAGCAAAACTTCCTTTTACTGAAGATATTCCTTATGATGACATATTTATCAAAGTACCGATATGAGAAATAGAAAAAGTTGAAATATATATTGAAAAATACATCAATAATCACAAAGGGGAATTGCAAAAAACACAAAAAAAAATAAGATTTTTTTATGAAAATTTTTTCATAATGACGGCTTATTATAAGAAAATAATTTCTATGTTATTATTAAAAACACCATAACATTTAATATTTACTTTCGAAAAAGATAATCTATATCATCTATCTGTTTGACATTATATCATTTATTTTTCATATATTCTATAACATTATCTTTATCCTTGTTTTCAGGAAGAATTTCAACAATAATATCAACATCATACAAAGCATCTAACATATCACTCATACCTTTTAATACATTATATTCAAATCATTCAACATCTATCATAATGAGTCTTATGTTATTGTTTTTTATTCAAAGATTCAAATCATCCATTTTTTTAATAGGCACTTTTATCATTTTTGAATGTCTATATTGCTTGAATCATTTTTGAAAAACTCTACTCGATCAATCATGTAAAGGTATATATTCAAAATCCAGATAATCTTCTTTATCTCACAATCAATAATTAAACGTTATAACCTTATCCTCGACATTTGACAATAAAATATTGATTTTGAGATTGCGATATGTCAGTGGAGAGGGCTCAAAAGCAAAGCATTTATAATTGTGATTCTTGGCCAAATCTATTGACCGTCTTCAAATATGTGATCATATATTAAGAAATATGTTTTCTTGATTATTATAGAATTTACTAACATTATCAATTATTATTTTTTTTACCATAGGCTCATAATTCTCTTCCATAACAAAATATCAATTAGGATTTGATGCAAGAAATTTTCAAAATGGAGTAGTAAATATAACGTCTCATTTTATAATTGAAAACATTTTTTGATGAAATCTATCAAATTTTTTCGATATAAATTTTAGCATGATAACTATTTCTAAAAATAATATCTTAAACATAAAAGGAATATTTTTAGTATATTTCCGAAATTCATAATTTCTCTTAAAACTAAAAGCGATTCTATTACATAAGAATTTGATTTTTCACATTGATATATAATTTTAAATTTTAAAAATATTTAATACATCTTGAACAGTTATTCTATTAATTTCTTGGCCTGTACATGCCTAAATTAAAATTTGAAAGTTTCCACTTGTATAGTTATAATAGTTCTTACCTTTATAAACTTACAAGAGAAATTAATGCACTTAACAATTGAAGAAAGA
>JGI24712J26585_10002873_pt1 | contig 13862 bp, 13 predicted proteins | sample BioPla3DNA2_FD_26585 | JGI IMG/M metagenome (IMG submission 26585) | reverse complement strand
GGGGTATCAGGCGTGGAACGCGCCGAAGGGCCTGTGGACTCGCTCCCGATGGGGAGGGGGATGAAACAGGAAGCCCCGCCCGCAAGCGCGGGGTAGTTCACCTCATAGAATTGTCAAGATAAATCTACTGAAGTAAATTTGCCTTTACTTCAAATAACTTTAGTACGGATCTCGTCCGGCGGGAGCAGCGGTCTATGAATATACGTGCCTTTCCGGACGCTCTATCTCGATCGAGCCCTGGACTGCGCAGTATCAGTGCATGAGAAGGCTGGGATGCGCTTTGTGCCACGCGGATGGGGGCGCCTCGCCCCGCGAAGATCGGATGGCCATGCAGTCGGTATCCCCGACAAGGCCTCCCTGAAACGCCGATCCTGCCCACCTCTAGCGCCGTCCCATACGCTCTGGAAGCCATCGCCCCCTCCAACCCACCTACCCGGACAGCGACGGCGATCCTCCGGGGGCGGTGCGCGACCCATCCCTCCCTGCCCGCTATGAGATGCTTTCGAAGTTCTGTGTGCGGACACTTTTATTACCCTGAGGGATTCAACCTTCAGGGTAACCATGAATATCGACTGAAACAGAGGTGTTTCTCCGGTTAAAGTCGCCAAATCACCTTGTTGGCCGTATCAAAATGGTTATAAAAAGTCGGTACAAGGGTACATAACTGAGATCAGCAGGACGAAATATGATAACTGAAAAAGACATCGAACATATAGCAGGACTTGCAGATATCGGCATATCGAATGATGAGGTGCCGGAGTTCACCCACCAACTCAACGCGATCCTTGAATACCTCGGCATCCTTGACACCGTGGAGGACGAGAGCACCCCCGCTTCCGGGACCGCCAACGTCTTTCGGGAGGACGAACCCCGGCCCAGCCTCCCGCAGGAAGCAGTCCTCGCAAACGCCGGATCGACCGAGGATGGATTCATAAAGGCGCCGAGGGTGATGTGAGTGGCGGGAATCCTTGATTTCTCACCCGACGATCGCTGCAACGCCTTCATCACTGCCTGCACCGGGGCAGCGTTCGGCGACGGCGCGCTCGCGGGCATCGCCGTCGCGATCAACGACAACATATCCACGGCAGGTATCCAGACGACCTGCGCGTCCCGGATCCTCGAGGGCTACATCCCGCCGTATGACGCGCACGCTGTGGAACTCCTCAAACAAGAAGGCGCCGCGATCGTCGGCAAGACCAACATGGACGAGTTTGGCATGGGCTCGACGACCGGGACGAGCGCGTTCGGCCCTACCAGAAACCCGATCGACCCGGAACGGGTCCCCGGCGGCTCGTCAGGCGGGAGCGCCGCTGCAGTCGCCGCAGGCCTGGTTCCGATGGCGCTCGGCACCGATGCCGACGGCTCAATCCGGTGCCCTGCGGCGTTCTGCGGCATCGTGGGACTCAAACCCACCTACGGCCGGGTCTCTCGCTACGGCCTCATCGCCCACGCAGGCTCCCTTGAACAGATCGGGCCGATGGCGCGCACGGTCGAGGACGTATCAAGGCTTATCTCGGTGATCACGCGCTACGATCCCCGCGACTCGATGATGCTCGATCAGCCGTACAGTCACCGACCTTCAGCCGACGTGAGTGACCTGAAGATCGGGATACCCACGGAATACTTCGGCGAAGGGGTGGACGTGCGCATCGCAACGACCGTCCGGGACGCCATCGACGTCCTCGAGGGGCTCGGGGCCGAGACGACCCCGGTGAGCATCCCCAGCGTGCGGTATGCGCCTGCGGCCTGCTGTGTCATCTGCGCGAGCGAGGTCTCCTCAAACCTTGCACGGTTCGATGGCGTCCGTTACGGCCCGGCGGTCGATACACGGAAACCCTGGCACGAAGCCTACCGGGAGGTGCGGCAGGCAAACCTTGGACCCGAGGCCCGGCTCCGGATAATGCTTGGAACCCTCACCCTCTCGGCCGGCTACGCCGGGAAGTACTACGCGAAGGCCCTGGCTGCCCGTCAGAGGATCACCCGGGACTTCGAACGGGTGTTCTGCGACGTCGACGTCATCGCCGGTCCGACGACGCCGACCGTGGCCTTCCGCCCCGGCGAGAAGGTCAGTCCCCTCAGTATCGCAGGAACCCTCACGGCGCCCGCAAACCTCGCCGGGATCCCGGCGATATCAGTCCCGTGCGGAGATGTGGACGGCCTCCCCGTGGGCCTCCAGGTGATGGGCAGGCGGTTTGAGGATGAACGCGTCATCGATGTTGCCTACGCCTATGAACAGGAGGTGAGGTCATGAAGACGATCATAGGCCTTGAAGTCCACGTCCAGCTCGCGACCGCGACGAAGCTCTTCTGCGGATGCTCAACCGACTACCAGGACGACAACCCTAACACCCACTGCTGCCCGACCTGTCTCGGCCTCCCCGGAGCACTCCCGTGCCTGAATAAGAGGGCGGTGGAGTACGGTCTCCGGGTGGCAAAAGCCCTCGACATGAAGGTGCTCGAGGAGTCCGAGTTTGCCCGGAAGAACTACTTCTACCCGGACCTTGTGAAGGCCTACCAGATCACCCAGGACGACAGACCGCTCGCGGTGGAGGGGACGATCGAGATCGAGGACGATCAGGGCCACGAAAAGATCGTCCGGATCACCCGGGTCCACCTCGAGGAGGACCCCGGAAGGCTGGTCCACGTCGCCGGCGCATCGAAGTACTCGCTCGTCGACTACAACCGATCGGGCATACCGCTCCTCGAGATCGTCACCGAACCCGATATGCGATCGCCGCAGGAAGCTCGCCGGTTCCTCAACAAGCTCCGGACGATCCTCGAGTACCTGGAGGTCTTCGATGGCGACCGGGAGGGGGTCTGCGGGTGGATGCAAACATATCGCTCGAAGGTTCAGAGCGGGTCGAGGTCAAGAACATATCCTCCTACAAGGGCGTCGAGAAGGCCCTCACCTTCGAGGTGACCCGGCAGAGAAACCTGCTCCGGCGCGGACTTGCGGTGGCACGGGAGACCCGGCACTTCATGGAGGGGCGCGGGATCACCACCTCCTCCCGTGGCAAGGAGGAGGCGCACGACTACCGCTACTTCCCCGACCCCGACCTCGGGCCGCTCCGTGTCGCGGGATGGGTGGCGGGGATCGACCTCCCCGAACTCCCCACCGCCCGGAGGGACCGATTCATGGAGCAGTATGGCGTATCACTCAACCACGCGCGGACCCTGACCGGCGATCTGAGACTCGCCGACTTCTACGAGGAGATCGCCGGCACCGACCCGGTCCTCGCCGCCACCTGGGTGGCCGATATACTTCTTGGGGAGCTCAACTACCGCACCATGGGCATCGCCGCCGTCCCGCCCGGCCACATAACAGAGCTCCTCGACCTCCTCAGGGCAGGCACCATCACCGACCGGGCCGGTGTCCAGGTCCTCCGCGAGATGCTCGACGCCTGCGCCGAAGATCGGCCCTGCGAGAGACCAGCCGCGATCATCGAGCGTGAAGGACTCAGCCGAGCCTCGGGGGATGAGTTCACGTCACTTGTCCGGGCGGTCGTCGCCGCAAACCCGCAGGCTGTCGAGGACTACCGGAACGGGAAGGAAGGAGCGTTGAACTTCCTCGTCGGCCAGGTGATGAAGGAGACCCGTGGCCGTGCGGATCCACGGGAGCTTCGACGGATCGTATCTGAATCCATCAAGATGGGCGAGGTGTAATCAGCAGTGCACCTGATCATCGCAGAGAAGAACATATCAGCGAACCGTATCGCGCAGATACTCGCCGGCAGCGAGCGGGTGAGAGCGGTGAAGGAGGGAGGCGTCTCCACCTACTCCTTTGACACAAAGACGGTGGTCGGCCTCAAAGGACACGTGGTGGAGGTGGACTTCGAACCCGGCTACACGAACTGGCGGAGCAAGACCCGCACCCCGAGAACCCTCATCGACGCTGGCACCGTCAAGAAACCGACCGAGAAGAAGATCGTCAACCTCATCCAGAAACTGGCGAAGAAGGCCGATCTCGTCACCATCGCCACCGACTACGATACCGAAGGTGAACTGATCGGGAAGGAGACCTACGACCTCATCCGCGCGGTGAATCCCTCGGTCAGGATAAACCGGGCCCGGTTCTCGGCGATAACCCCAGCGGAGATACGGTCAGCCTTCGAAAACCCAACAGACCTCGACTTCTCGCTCGCGGCCGCAGGCGAAGCCCGCCAGATGGTCGACCTGATGTGGGGGGCATCGCTCACCCGGTTCATCAGTCTTGCGGCCCGGCGGGGTGGCAGAGATATCCTATCGGTGGGCCGGGTCCAGAGCCCGACACTTGCCATGATCGTGGCCCGGGAGCGCGAGATCGAGAGCTTCATCCCCCAGACCTACTGGATGCTCTCGCTCATGACCGAGAAGGCTGAGCAGCCAGTGGAGGCGCGGCATACCTCCGGCCGGTTCACCGATCACGATGCAGCCCTTGCCGCAGAGGCGGGGACGAAAGAACCACTCGTAGTCACGGACGTAACAGAGAGAGAGAGGAACGACCGGGCTCCGGCACCGTTCGACACAACGACCTTCATCGTCGCGGCGAGCCGCCTGGGTCTCTCAGCGGCAAACGCCATGCGGCTTGCCGAAGACCTCTACGTGAACGGATACATATCCTACCCGAGGACCGACAACACCGTCTACCCCGGGTCCCTGAACCTCGATACGATCCTCGGCACGCTCCGGGGCGGGACGTTCGATGCAGACGTCGCCTGGGTGCAGAAGAACCGGCGAGCGGTCCCGACCCGGGGTAAGAAGGAGACGACCGACCACCCCCCGATCCACCCCACAGGCGCAGCGACCCGGGAGGCCCTCGGACAGGACCGCTGGAAGGTCTACGAGCTCGTCGTCCGCCGATTCCTCGCGACCCTCTCGCCCGACGCCCGGTGGGCGACCGTCAGGTGCACCTTCGACGCATCCGGCGAGCCCTACGCCGCCACAGGCAGCAGGCTCCTCTCCGCAGGATGGCGCCGCCTCTACCCCTACTCCGAGGCGAAGGAGAAGATCCTCCCACCCCTTACTGCAGGTGAGAACCTGCCGATCCTGAGCGTAACCCTCGAGGAGAAACAGACCCAACCACCGGCCCGTTACTCCCAGAGCCGGCTCATTCAGGTGATGGAGGAGCACGGCCTCGGGACGAAGAGCACCCGACACGAGGTGATCGGGAAACTCGTATCACGCCGTTACGTGGAAGGAAACCCCCTCCGCCCGACACTCGTCGGGAGGGCCGTCACGGACGCGCTCGACAACCATGCGGCGACGATCACAGAGCCCGAGATGACCCGGACGCTTGAAGAACATATGCAGCTCATCAAGCAGCGCGAACGCTCCCGCGACGACGTTGTCGACGAGTCGCGCGGCATGCTCCACCGGGTCTTTGACAAGCTCGAGGCGCACGAGGAGGAGATCGGTGAAGAGATCATGGAACAGACCGCAGAGGAGCATACGGTCGGTCCCTGCCCCGTCTGCGGCCACGATCTCCGGATCCGGCACATCGGTGTATCCCAATTCATCGGGTGCACCGGCTACCCGGAGTGCCGGTTCAACATCAGTCTGCCCGGCAGCCCCTGGGGACGGGCGATCCGGCTGGATGAGACCTGTGAGGAACACGGGCTCTTCCACGTCAGCCTCATCCGGAGAGGCTCCCGGCCCTGGGTGATAGGCTGCCCGCTCTGCAGCCACATCCAGTCGAACATCGAGGCGCTCCGGATGATGCCCTCGATGACCGACGACCTCATGCTACGCCTGCGCACGCACCACATCTACACGGTCTCCGAGATCGCGGGCATGCAGCCCGGGGAGCTCGAGGCGAGGATCGGCATCGATGAGGCTGACCACCTCATCAAGGAGGCTGGGGATGCGCTCGAGGTCCTCCGGCGCCGTTCTGAACTCAGGAAGTTCATACGAAAGATCATACCACCCCGCCGGGGTCGGAGCCACGCGAAGATCACAAGAAACCTCCTTGAGCAGGGGATCGGAGACATCCGGGCACTCTCGCAGGCGGACCCGGCGGTCCTGAAAAAGGCCGGTATAGGCGATGCGGGGGCGACGGACCTCCTGGAGGCTGCCCGCGCGCTCTGCAACGAACGCGCCCTCCGGACGGCCGGGGTCCCGGCAGTCAGCCTGAAGAAGTACCTCTCCAGCGGCATCACGAGCCCCGATGACTTCTGCTACCTCCCCATCCCCTACCTCTCAAACAAAACCGGCATTAACCCAGAGACCGTACATAGACATGTGGACCTGGTCTGCAGCCACCTCGGCCGCCCCACCCCGGCAAAGATAACCAGGGCGATGCTTGATCGTGGGCGAGGGGAACTCCTGGCCATCCCCGGCATCGGGGAGGCGACCCTGCAGAAGCTCTACCTCGCGGGCATCTATAACGCTGAAACGCTCCGCAAGGCCGATCCGGAGAGGGTCTCCCCCATCACCGGCATCGCAGAAGCCAGGCTTCACGACTTCATCGGCCATCTGGAGTGACACCATGCACGTGAACTGGAAGACCTGGGCTCATGTGACGAAACTGGATCCCGATAAACGCCTCCCACCAGGAGCCCTCGATGGGATCGCAACAAGCGGGACCGATGCCCTGATGCTCTCGGGCACCCTGAACGTGACGCAGGAGAACCTCCGCGAGCTCCTGGACGCGGCCTCAGCCTATGGGCTGCCACTCGTGGTGGAGCCGGCGAGCCCCGACTGCGCCATATGCGACCGGAAGATCGACCACCTCTTCGTCCCGAGCGTGATGAATACAAGCGACGCCCGCTGGATCATCGGGAAACACTTCGCCTGGCTCCGCAACGGCAACTGCATCGACTGGGATATCGTTGTGCCTGAGGCCTACATCGTACTCAACCCCGCCTCCGCCGTCGGGCGGGTGACCGGAGCGAACTGTGCCCTCTCACGCGATGATGTGGCCGCGTTTGTGAGGGTGGCGGATCGTTACTTCAGGTTCCCGATCGTCTATATCGAGTACAGCGGAACCTACGGGGATCCTGGTATGGTTCAGGCGGCGGCAGACGCGACCGAGGACGCCGTTCTCTACTACGGCGGCGGTATCCGATCGGCGGAACAGGCAGCAGAGATGGGAAGGATCGCCGATACGATCGTCGTAGGAAACGCCGTCTACGACGAAGGGGTCGATGTGCTCCGGGCCACGGTCCGGGCTGTGCAGTGATGCATGCCCGAGATCTCCATCGTCCTGATCGAACCACTCTATGAGGGGAACGTCGGGTTCGCCGCCCGGGTGATGAAGAACTTCGGGTTCACCCGGCTGGTGCTGGTCAACCCCTGCCCGATCGGTGACGAAGCCATCATGCGCTCCTCCCACGCCCGCGACGTCCTTGACAGTGCCCGCCGGATGACGATCGATGAAATCTACCGCGAGTTTGACCTCGTTGTCGCGACGACCGGCGAGGTGAGCGAGTCTGTCTGCACGCCGATGCGGATGCCCTACTACGCGCCGGCGGAGGTCCGGGAGATGGTCGCCGATATCGAGGGGACGGTCGCAATCCTCTTTGGACGGGAGAACTGGGGGCTTGCGAACAGGGAGGTTATGCGTGCAGATATCATCTGCACCATACCGGCCTCGAAGGCATACCCATCCTGAACCTCTCCCACGCTGTGGGCATCCTCTGCTACGAGCTTGCAAGCCTGCCCCGTGGAACCTACCCCCTGGCCGGGCGTGTTGAGATGGAGGCGCTCCACCAGCACCTTGGCGAATTTCTCGACCGGATCGATCACCCGGAGTTCAAACGGAAGAATACGATGATCCTGCTCCGCCGCCTCTTCGGCCGGACGAGGCTGACCACTCGCGAGGTGAGCACGCTCCACGGCCTTATGCGGAGGGCTGAGTGGCACATGGAAAAGAAAGACTAACTGGTTTTGAAGAGATACAGTACGAGCATGATCCTTGTCGACTGGCAGATAGAGGACCGTATAACGCGTGGGTTCATCAAGGTGGAACCCTATAACCCCGGTCTCATCCAGCCAAACTCCCTTGATATCCGGCTCGGCTCCCACTTCGTCTGGTACGTCCCGGGCGACGCTGTGATCGACCCTTACGAGGAGGGGAGCGTCTGTGCAGGCGTAGAAGAGATGGAGGCGGACTCGATCGTCCTTCACTCCGGGCAGTTCCTCCTCGCAAAGACCCTGGAGACGATCGAGCTCCCCTCGGACGTTGTTGCAAGCATCGAGGGGAAGAGCAGCATCGCCCGTCTCGGTATCGAACTCCACCAGACGGGCGGCTGGATCGATGCAGGGTTTCGGGGGACGATAACGCTTGAGATGTGCAACGTGAACTCCCGACCGGTCCGGGTCTACGCGGGGATGCCGATCGGGCAGCTGGTCTTCTACCGCACCGACCGCGCCGCGCGCCCCTACAACATGAAGCGGGATGCGAAGTACATGGACCAGCGGCAGGCGACCCTCTCGCGCTACCACGAGAATGCGCGCCACTCATGAAGGCGGGGCGCCATATGCTCCCACGCTACTATATAGCATGAAAACAGACATTGAACGGTTCAACTGGGGATAACAATGCGACTTCTTCTGATCCATTCTGACCACATTGAGTACGAAGCCCGGAAGAAGACGAAGGTCGCCGAAGAGGATGCTGTCCTGAAGGATGCCCTCGATGAGGCGCTCGCCGTCTTCTGTGCGGTCGAGTCTATCGACGAGGAGAATATCGAGGATGCCATACAGCAGGCGGCGGACGAGATCGTCGCCACTGCCCGGCAGCTCGGCACGACCAATATCATGATCTACCCCTACGCCCACCTCTCCTCGGATCTTGCATCGCCAGAAGCTGCGGTGGATATTCTCCGGGGGCTTGCTGAGGCCATCGCCGGGTCGGATGGGTTTGTCGTGAGGCGGGCGCCGTTTGGCTGGTACAAGGCCTTCTCGCTCTCCTGCAAGGGCCACCCGCTCTCAGAGCTCTCCCGGACGATCGTGCCCGGGGAAGGCGCGGCCGCCCCGAAGAGGGAGATCGAGCACGAGTTCTTCGTCTTCACGCCCGAAGGGGAGCGAAGAGATGCAGCCGCGTATGCAGAAGCGAATACACCTTTCGCCTCCCTGGTCAGGAAGGAGCTCGGGTACCCGGGGCATGAGGGGGTCGAGCCTGCGCACGTGGATCTGATGCGGGCCAAGGAGCTTGTGGACTACGAACCGCGCTCTGACGTCGGGCAGCACCGCTGGATGCCCCGGGGCAAGCTCATCCGGGATCTCCTCGCTGACTACGTCCTTGCGCGGGTGCTTGAGTACGGCGGTATGCCGGTGGAGACCCCGGTGATGTACGACCTCGGCGACCGGGCGATCGCGGAGCACGCCGCCAAGTTCGGGGAGCGCCAGTACCGGTTCAAGAGCGGCAGCCGCGATATGATGCTCCGGTTCGCAGCGTGTTTCGGTATGTTCTCGATCATGCATGATATGCACATCTCCCCAAATACCCTCCCGATGAAGCTCTACGAGCTCTCGACCTACTCGTTCCGGCACGAGCAGAAAGGGGAGGTCATCGGGCTGAGGCGTCTCCGCGCATTCACGATGCCGGATATGCATACCCTCTGCCGGGACATGGACGATGCGCTCGCAAGCTTTGAAGAACAGGTTGTGATCGGGTGGAAGAGCGGTGAGGATCTCGAGACCCCGCTCGTCGGGATCTTCCGGTGCACGCGGGACTTCTTCGAGCAGTACGAACCCTGGATAAAAGGCCTCGTCGCGAAGTCGGGTGCGCCGATGCTGGTCGAGGTCCTCTCGGAACGGACGCATTACTGGATAGCGAAGGCCGACCTTGCGGCGATCGATGCCCAGGGGAGGCCGATCGAGAACCCGACGGTCCAGATCGACGTGGAGAGCGCGGACCGCTTTGATATCAAGTACCACACCCCGGAAGGTGTGGAGATCCACCCTCCGATCCTCCACTGTTCACCGACGGGGTCGATCGAGCGGGTGATCTGCGCACTGCTCGAGAACGCAGCCGTCCAGGATATACCCTCATTCCCGACCTGGCTCGCCCCGACCCAGATCCGGGTGGTGCCGGTGGCCGAACGGCATATCAGTTTTGCAGAGGAGGTCTGTGGCCGCCTGACCGCCGCCTGCATCAGGGCCGACGTCGATGACCGGGACGAGAGCGTGGGCAAAAAGATCCGTGCGGCCGGTATGGACTGGGTGCCCTACGTCGCGGTGATCGGCGATGCAGAGGTCGAGACCGGCCGACTCACGGTGACCGTCAGGAGGCTTTCAGAGAAGAGGAAGCCGTACCGGGAGGTTATGGCCGAGGAGGAGCTCATCCAGATGGTGAGGGTGGAGACCGCCGGAAAACCCTTCCGTCCCCTTTACACTCCTCCGCGCCTCTCCATGAGCCCCCGGTTCATCTGACCATTTTTTTTGCGGGAGGCTCATTGCAGCGCATGCTAAAGTCATCGTTTAGGGGGATACCCTGGTCTCTGCAGATCTCGCGCATCTTCGGGGGCAACTCCTGCCACCGCCAGAGGCCCCACCGGTGGTAGGCATCCGGAAGTCCCCTCTCCTCCGCCCACCTCTTCAGGAACGCATCCCAGCGACCGGTGAGCGCAGGATGCATCTCGCGGAGCCTCTCGTACTCGCTCTCAAGCGCCGCCGGGCAGGGGTAGCAGCCTACCCGCTCAAGTCCCCGCTCATAGAGAGGATTTATGGGCGCCTCCCTCCACCAGAGGTAGAGGAAGACCTCAAGCGCCCGCCAGCTCCGGATCGGCGATATGTTCAGCTGTAAGGGATTTTCGGGGTTCTGGCTCGTCTCCTCGAGATCGGCACGGTTCCAGGACTCGTACCAGCGATTCCCCTGGATGGTGATGCAGGGACCGACCGTGGCGAGGTAATCCTTCAGAGGTTGCAGCTTTAAGAGCCTGCAACACCACCGATGGTCCTTCCCCGGCGGACCGGCCTGCTCGACCGCCTGGAAGAAGTCGGTATCGTTTGGTATGATCTCGACACCCTGCGACGCCGCAAACTCCACCGTCTCAGGTAGTTCGATCCCGGAGTTGATGAAGAATGCCTTCTCCACCCCCGCCCGGCGCGCAAGATGGAGGATGGCGGTGCTGTCTTTGCCGCCGGAGAATGATACGTTCACACACGGCCGAGTCGCCCATGTACTTCCGTATGGTGCGGACTGCGCTCCGCTCGAGGTTTTTTAGATGATACTGGTTCTTCTCGATCACCTCATCCCAGCCGGGGTTCGGGCGGCTCCGGGGCTCGACGGGTATGAGCTTTCTCACCCGGACCATACCATCCCGCACGATACCTGTGCCGAAGAGATCCCGGTAGGAGATGATGACCGTTCCATCGGGCAGAGGGGATGTTAAGGAGAACCGTTTTCCGCCGATACGCCCCTCATGGCTGCCCGCATCGGTCCCGGCCTCGAGGTCGAGGATACCGCGCTCTGCATACGGCAGGATCTGCGGGAGCGCTTCGGGGGTGATATCGAGGCTGGACTTCCGGGCGATCGGGTCGAACGTGAGCCAGCCGAACCGGTCGCCATGCACGATGACGAGATCGGTCCGGTCGATACCCCCGGTCTTGTTCAGGAGGACGACCTCCGGAATCGGGATCTCGCCGAACTGTTCGGCAAGGAGGCTCCTGATGAGGGTCATATCCGCTGCCAGAGCGGGTCGGAGGTCGTAGGGCTGCTGGAGCCGAACCTCCCTGCTCCTGGCGCCGCATGCGCATGTGCGCCCGATGAGGGGGATGTTGCAGCGATCGCACCAGTAGAGAATCTTTTTTACCGCAGGTTCACGCATTTTTCGGGGAGTACTCTGTTGTGGTCTGCATTAAGTGTGGCCCCCTATAGAGCTCCGCCGGTGAGGACCTGGGCGATGGCAACGCATATACCGGCGACGACCGCGGTCGCCGGCATGGTCAGGACCCATGCTATGACGATCTCACGGACAACGCCCCACTTGACCGCCGAGTAACCTCGGGTCGCGCCGACGCCCATGATCGCACCCGTTATCGCGTGGGTCGTCGAGACGGGGATGCCGAAGATATTCATCAACGATAGGACACCTCCGGCGGCGGTGGAGGCGCAGAACCCCTGATAGGGGCGTATCTTTGTGATCCGATTGGCCATCTTATCTATGACGCGCCATCCGCCAAGGAACGTTCCGAGCGATATGGCAAGCGACGATGCCAGGATGACCCAGAGCGGGACGGCAAACTCGGAGATCAGCCCGCCGGCGAGGAGCATGGCGGTGATGATCCCCATCGCGTTCTGAGCATCGTTGCCGCCGTGGCCTGCGGCCTGGAGCGAACCCGAGAAGATCTGGAGATTTCTGAAGTGGGCCGTCAGGCGCTTCGGGTGGTGGTTGCGGAAGATGTGGAGGACGATGGCGGCGAGGAGGAAGGCTGATATGAAACCGAGCACGGGAGAGATGACGATGAAGATGACAACCGCCAGGATACCGCTGATCTCCAGGAATCCAGTTATGATGGCGAGCGGAATGGATATCGTCCCCCCTATGATCCCGCCGAGGAGGAGATTCCACGGCCTGAACTCACTCGTCCAGTACACCAGCAGAGCCGCTATGATAGCGCCGGGGATCGCGCCGGCGAGCCCGTAGGCAACGACCTGTTTGAGCAGATCAACCGATGGCCAGAAGACTGCACCCATTCCGGCGGCCGCTATACCGGCGCCGAGGACTCCTCCGATCAGGGCGTGGCTGCTGGATACGGGGATCCCGAGGTACGAGGTTGCAAGCACCCAGAGCACCGCCCCGATCATGGCCGTGAGGATCAGCGGTGGCGTGAGGAACGCAGGGGCGACGATCCCCCTCCCGATGGTCGCCGCGATCGCTGTCGTGAAGAGGAGGGGACCGAGAAGGTTGAAGACCCCTGCGAGGAGCACCGCCTGCAGGGGGGTTAAGGCCTTCGTCGCGATGATGGTGGCTATCGAGTTGGCGGCATCGTTCAGGCCGTTCGCAAAGTTGAAGAGCAACGCGAGCAGGATGCCGAATATGATGATCAGGTCCATATCGGTCAGGTATGCCTGATGGCTATGTCGCTTAAAACATTCGCGACGTCTTCGCACTTATCGGTCGCCATCTCCAGGTTTTCGTAGATATCCTTGAGCTTGATGATGGTTATCGCATCCTCCGTCTTGAAGAGGTCCATGATAGCATGGCCGAGGACGTTGTCTGCGATGTTCTCCAGGCGGTTCACCTCGATGCATCGCTCTTCGATGAGACTCGGATCTTTGATCGACCTGATGCCGTTGACGGCCTGCTCGATCTCGATGGCGCTGAGCTGGATCAGCTTTGCGAGCTCGACCATGTGAGCGTCGGTCTCGGTGATGCCGTAGCCGTACATCTGCTGCACGGTGCCGTCGATGTAGTCAAGGATGTCGTCCAGCGCCGACGCAAGCCGGGATATCTCCTCCGGTTCAAGTGGCGTGATGAAGGTTCGGTTCAGCTGTTCGTAGATCTGGTGCGTAATCTCGTCTCCCTGATGCTCGATATGCTTCATCCGGTAGCACTGCTCTTTCACGTTCTCAAAGTTTTCGATGAACTCGACCAGCAGGTTGGCTGCAGTAACCACTATTGCGGCCATCTCGTCGAAGAGATCAAAAAAAACTTTATCCTGAGGGATTATCCACTCTTTGAAGCCCACAGTGATCGTTATAAGGTTTTCCTGTCAGGGGCTATATAGCGATCGGTCTGGGAAGGTCACTCAAGCAGGGTTCACGCAGTGATGCCGAAGAGGAGTTCCGCTCTTCCTGCGCATGCCCCTTCCCCCGTGATGCAGTAGTTATAGTACTGTGGCAGGGCAACCCGGAGGCCTTCACGGCCCGCATGAGGCACGGGTTCAATAGAAAACTACGTGAAATGGCCTGGTAGTACCCTTATTTAGATCGCAGGC
>JGI24712J26585_10002870_pt1 | contig 13877 bp, 12 predicted proteins | sample BioPla3DNA2_FD_26585 | JGI IMG/M metagenome (IMG submission 26585) | reverse complement strand
GGCTTGGAGAGATTTTAGACTTAGAACNTGAAAAGAGTGAAAATGAAGATAAAAAGATTGCTCCTGTTACATTGAAAGGTACTATTGAATATAAGAATGTTGACTTTAGATATGGTACACGGGAGATAGTATTAAAAAATATAAACTTAAAAGTAGAAAACGGCGAAAAGATAGCACTTGTCGGAGAAAGTGGTTCGGGAAAAACAACTTTAATGAAGTTGCTTTTAAATCTTTATAAGGTTGAAAAAGGAGAAATACTTATAAATGGCTATAATATCAATGATATTAATATGAATTACCTGAGAGACAGGATTGCTTACATATCACAAGATGTATTTTTGTTCAGTGGAACAATTTATGAAAACCTAACTTTAGGAATAGAAAATCCTAATATGGAAGATGTTATTGAAGCAGCAAAAATGGCCAAAGCACATGATTTTATTAATTTAATGCCCCTTCGCTATGAAACTATGTTAGACGAAAATGGTGCAAACCTTTCAGGTGGGCAAAAACAAAGACTTGCAATTGCAAGGGCTTTACTTAAAAAACCGGATATTCTTATTATGGATGAAGCAACAAGCAATCTTGACTCAATTACAGAAAAAGCTATTGAAAGAACTATAAATGAGCATACCAAAGGTATTACTACCTTTATAATTGCACATAGATTATCTACAATTATGAGATGTGACAAAATTTATGTGATGGATAAGGGAGAGTTCGTAGAAATTGGTTCTCATAAAGAGCTTATAGAGAAAAAAGGGTTCTACTACAAACTATGGAAAGAACAACTACCTGGAACAACAGAAAAAGATATTGAAAAAGAAGATAAAAATGAAAAAGCGTCTTTTGTTCCTTTTATAGGTGGATTTGACCAATCGGTAGCTATAAAAGGTGGTGAATTAAGATGAAGACATATATACAGGACTTAAAAGATATAACGGACAGTAGAGAGATGTTAGAATCAAAACCACATTTTTTCTTAGCATGGTTTACATATATATTAATTGGCATTTTTGTAGTCTTTTTAATATGGGCTTATTACGGACAGATAGATGATTACGTAAAGGCAATAGGGACGGTAAGACCGGGCGAAAAGATAAGCACGATAAGAAATATAGTAGCAGGAAAAGTAGATAAAGTGAATTTTGATCAAGGAATGAGAGTAAGAGAAGGAGATGTACTTTATACAATAGAAGTTGATGGACTTCTTTCAGAAAAAGAGAAATTAGAAGAAAAGATTAATATACTCGAAACCGAGAATAGAAATTTGCTAAAACTTAAAAAAAGTGTGCTTGAAAATAAAAACTTATTTGATAATGATAATATAGATGAAGTTGATTTTTATAACAGATACCGAAAATATGAAACAGACAGACTGGTAAGTGTTGAACAGTATGAAAGCCAAAGAATCGAAATAGCACAGTTTGAAAATGAGTCCAGTGTAAATTTAAAATTCAGTCAAAGCAGAATAGAGCAAGAAAAAGGAAAATTGGGAAAATATAAGCTTCTGGAAAGATCTATAGAAGAGAATAAAAATCTTTTTGATCCAAAAGATATAGAATTTTACAACCAGTACGTTGAATACGAAATGAATGTGAAACAGCTTGAAATGCAAAAAAAACAAAAAACAGATAATTATAATAAGTTGAAAAAACTATTTGAAGTAGGAGGAATATCGCAAAAAGATTTGGAAGATGCTAAAAATCAGATGGAACAAGCAGTGATGGACTTAGATAAATATAAGAATGAATATGTACTTAATATTAAATCCAATATCAGACAAACTAATCAAAATATTGAGGAAATAGCAGCTACAATAGAAAAGCTAAGCTCAGTAGCACAAATGTATGATGGTAAGTTGATAGATAAAGAGCTTATACTTGAGAAAATGAAGTTTGACATGTTGGTGCAAATAGATGCTGAACTTACTGCAAATAAAAGTAATCTTGATAATGCAAAAGTATCTCTTGGAAATATTGAAATAAACATAGATAATTCAAGTGTGAGAGCTCCTATAGATGGTATCGTTAATGTTTATTTAGAAATAAATAAAGGGGATTTTTTGCAAGGGGCTTTAGAAATAGCGACTATTGTGCCTGATGTTTCAACAGAATATAAAGTACAGTTAATGGTTCCAAATGAGAGTATTGCAGAGGTAGATATGGGACAAAAGATAAAGTATCATTTTCATGCACTTCCTTTTACGGAATATGGAGAAGTTGAAGGAATAGTACAGAAGATAAGTAATGATTCAAGGATAGATAGCGAGACTGGTATTAGCTATTATGTTGTTGAAGCAACATTGGAAGATACAAAAATGGAAAGTTACAAAGGAGACATAAAAGAAATAAAAGCCGGAATGGTATGCGATGCTCAAATTGTAACAAAATCAAGAAGTATTCTGAGATGGTTGCTTGAAAAGATAAACCTGAGGGATTAGTAGAAACTTATAAAACTAATATGGATGTAAATATTAGAAAAGATTAATTCATATAAATAGATACTAAACGTTGTACATGTTAAGTGAAAAGGTATAATATATTTAATATATTATATATTTAAAACGAAGAATAAGGAGATGTGGTTGCAAATGAAAAAAACAAAAAGTGTAGCAGCATTATTATTAGCAATTGTAATGGTGATTTCCTTACAGACGACAGGGATATTTGCACAACAGTCTGCAGAGGTGGGACAGCCTAGTAGCTGGGCGGTGGAAAGCGTTCAGTGGTCGGCCATATATGGTCTTGCCCAGCAGGAAATGTATTCGAACTATACTTCGAGAGTAACCTGTGAAGAACTTGCTAAGGTTAGTGCAAATTTATACCAAAAGCTTACGGGAGAAGAAATCTTACCCGGCAGTTTGGTTGAGTTATCGGATCCAAAGAGAGATGCAACAAGACTTGAAATGGTAGAAGCAGTATACAACGTAATAAGAAAAGCACAGCCCAATTTTGATTTTAAATCGGATATAACGCTTAAATTTGAGGATGTAAGCAATTTATCGGAAGGTTCACTCAGTATTGTAAAATACTCTGTATCAAAAGGCATACTGAATGGAAGAAATGATAAAATACTGGATTTGTCAAGTGCTTGTACAAGACAGGAATTATTGGTTTATACAAAAAACGCATATGAGTTTGTTGTATACGAAGCAGGGTTGGCTTCGAAAGGTGTATTCTGGGAAGTAAGTTATAACGGTAATAAAGTATATCTGTTAGGTTCTGTTCATTATGCTGATAGTTCGACATATCCGCTTTCAAAGGATATTTTAAATGCATTTGATGCATCCGATGTTTTAGCTGTCGAGGCGGATTTGGAAAAAACGGAAGAAGCAGCAACATATATGTTGGCAAAAGGAATGTATCAGGATGATAACACATTGCAGCAGAATGTACCGGAAGAAGTTTATGAAAGATTTGCAGAAGTAATGAAACCTTATGGATTGCAGGAAGAGTTTTACAACAAACTAAAGCCATGGTATGCAGCTTTGCTTGTTACAAGCTTGAGCGTGGAAGCAAATTCTTACAGTGCAGGTCTGGGAATTGACTTGTATTTCACATCAAAAGCAAAGGGAACAAAAGAAATTGTTGAAATAGAAGGAATGGAATTTCAGATAGATATGTTTGATTCCTTTTCAGAAGAGCTTCAATTGGAATTTTTACAAAGTACTCTAAGCTCCGGAGAGCAGAATCAATCTATGGAAAGCATGGCTGAACTTATGAAATATTGGAAATCCGGAGATGCAGAACAATTAGGGAAATTGGTCAAAGGCAATGACGATGGAGGAAATGAAAGTTTACAAGAGTTTAATAATAAAATGTGGGAAGAAAGAGACAACAATATGACCAAAAAAGTAAAGGAATATCTTAATGATTCTGAAAATACATACTTTGTAGTAGTTGGAGCAGGACATATGTTTGGTGATACAGGTATCATTACACAATTAGAAAAAGAAGGTATATATGAAATAACACAAATTAAATAAAGTTCTGCTGAAAATCCATGGGGCTGTCGCATTGAGTGTGGCTGCCCCAATCAATCTAAACAGTCGTTGCCCCTTGACGATTTCGCCGGTGTGGTTATTTGATTTGCCATTTAGGTTTTGAGATTCTCCAAATATGTTTACGGGGTAAGAAAAAAATTCATTTAATTTTTTGATTGACTTTTTCTATTACTTAATGCTATAATAACTCTTGCGTGAGAGCGAAGGGCAATGAGGGTACTTAGTTCGGTTGGTAGAGTACCGCCTTGCAAGCAGGGGAACAAAGGTTTTAACCCTGTAACGCTTAATATGTGCTGGTGTAGCTCAGTTGGTAGAGCAGCTGACTTGTAATCAGCAGGTCGGGGGTTCAAGTCCGTCCACCAGCTCCAGAACCTCGCAACTATGGTTGTTGCGGGGTTTTTTATATTACTGGGATTAACTTTGTTCCAATTCTTTATTTTAGTAATACGGATTCATGTACCTGCTGGCCGGGCAAAAGCTTAATGTAATGGGAATGATAATTTAGATTGTCTCCAGCTTGTGCATAAAGGGTATAAAATCCGGGAGGCAAATCATCTATTGTAAAGTTACCATTCTTATCGGAAGATGTCTTATAAACCGGGATCCCATGGTCATCACCAAAATACAAGAATATATAGGCATTTGGAACAGCATCTAAGCTGTCTTTAAGGCATGTGGTTCCTGTAATTTTGCCCGATAATCTGTAGATTTCATGATCAAGATGAATGTGGATATTTTGTGTGTTTAGCTGGATTGGATTGACATCCATTTTTTGATCCTGGCTTAGGTCTTGAGAATTGTATTGAAAGCTTTCCTTTGTGATTTTATCCAAAATATTTTCCATATTATCTTTCTTTTCAAGTGCCCTGTCTTGCTCTATCATATTTAAACCTCCTGATCCATTACCGTCGTGCTTGCTTTTGTTTTACCGGTGTCCATGAGCTTTTATATTGGCGGTTACAGAGTGAAAAGGGTCAAAAAGCGAGATGACGGGATGATCCTATATTCTTATTAACGGGATGATCCTGTATTCATACTTATATGAAGCTAGTGGAATTAATCCACTAGCTACACCCTATTTAAGGTATTGTTATTTCTTTTTTCCGCCTTCTTGCTCTACTTCAGCTTCAGCATCGGCTTTAGCTTTAGCTTCGTTTTCAGCTTCAGCTTCAGCACCAGCTTTAGCTTCGTTTTCAGCATCAGCCTTAGCTTTGTTTTCAGCTTCAGCATCAGATTTAGCTTCGTTTTCAGCCTTCTGGCCTTGGTACTGTTTTTGTGTAATGAAGTTGTAGTTGAGCTGCTTATTTATTTGCTTGTGGAATTCTTTTTCTTTTACTTGAACGTCAGTTTCGTTTTCAGCTTCATTTTCAGCTTTAACCTTGGCTTTAGCGTCAGCATCAGCATCAGCATCAGCTTTAGCTTTCAGTTTAGCTTCGAGTTCGTTTTCAATTTCAGCCATAAGCTGGTTTTTTAATTCGTTGTAATTGAAATCTAGCATGGATTATTGCTCCTTTCATGTTTTGAAGTTTGGTTTATATTATATAATATGATTTGAAGTATAAAAGGTGATTGTTTTCATAAAGTTTATTAAAGGAATATAACGAATTTTATTCACAGAAAGGAATAGTGTGCTCTTGTGTTGCAAACACAGCGTTATATCTTCTATAAGGCTGTGCCTGCGAAAGTTTAAATATCGTTACCGGGTTGACATAAACCGAGGATGATACAACCCTGTTTTACCTCTTTTATACGGTGTGAAGAAGAGTATGCCAAAATATGGATAAAGATATTACGGAAACCTAAATAAATTATATATCTTGTTGATATACACCCTGCGGTTACTAAAACAGCAAGAGGGTTTACGGATTATTCTCCTCAATATAGGCTGAATTCCTTCGGGGGGAAACCCATATTAACATTAGGGTAGATGCTGTCAGCAATATGCTTACGGCAAACAGAAGGATATGATACTTTTCGAAATACAGTTCCAAGTTTTTGGGCATTGCTTTATTCATCATTACATTTATGCTGTTAAATGAAATGTGCATCATAATGGGAGGCCATATTGAACCGGTTTTGTAGACAACGATACCCAAAACAATTCCCATAAAAAAGGCATATAATCCCTGTACAAGATTCATGTGGTAAGCTGCGAAGAGGAAGGCTTGTATAACTATTACCGCTGGGGCATTTAATACTTTCCTTAATTCGCTGTAAACCAGACCTCTAAAAATTACTTCCTCTATTAATGGAGCCATAATCCCAACTGTTATAAATATAAGGATGGTATTACTGCTCATGATTATTTCTGAGAGCTCCTGATAACTGCTTGATATTTCCTCGAGTGGGATAAAGTTGTTTATATAGTTTAGGGCAATGGTAATAAAAATATTCATGGACACTCCCAGTATCAAGCTCAGACCGACAGTTGCAGATCCTGTTTTGGTAAATTTACAGTGTTGTAAAAAGTTTTGTTTGCGTATTTTTGAAATTAAAAAATAGATGGGAAGACAAATAAATATTGAAATAAGTGTGCAGGGAATAGCTAACTCGAATATTTTGTTATTTATTAATGTTTCAAAGGCTTTGGTATTATTAACGAGCTCCGGATTTTCAAGAACATTGATGATTACGAGGGGCAGCGAGACGATAAAGGTTATTATTGTCTGTGCCGCAAAGTATATGGATAAATACAGCAGTATAAAGGCCGAGGGCTTTAATAAGAGCTTAAAATATTTTAAAAAACCAGAAAATAATTTATTCATGGTGCTTCTCCTTTTGAATATTTGCTTAACCATCATTATAATAAAAAAAAAGTAATAATACTATATTTAAAAAATAAAATAGTAAAAATAAAACAGGAAAAAAAGGATTTTTTCATATTCTTCACGAATTATATATTATAGAGGTGGGTAAAATGATAATAGGTACCAGTAAAACCATTGCGTATAAGTGTTCATCCTGCGGTACATTTCAGTTTATCAACATATCACTTTTTGAGATGGCGTACAAAAAAGAAATTTGCTTTAATTGCAGGTGCAATGGATCATCACTGGTTATAGCCAGGGAAAACCCGATGAGCTACAGGATTATCATACCTTGTATAGGGTGCGGGGCAGACCATATATATCTTCTTAGCAGAAAAAAGTTTATTTCCTCGGAAGTCAATGTGCTCAATTGCCCGAAAACTGGTATGCAGCAGTGCTTTATAGGCAATGACCGGGATGTAAGACAAAAAATAGACAATCTGGAGAAGGAATTTGATGAACTTATAGACATGTTTGGTTATGATAACTATTTTATTAACACACAGGTTATGTTTGATACAGTAAATATTATTCATGATATTGCCGAGNAAGGTAATTTATCCTGTGAATGTGGCAATAATGATATTGAATTATTATTACTTTCTGATAAAATTTATTTAAGGTGCAAAAGATGTCTAGCCAATAAAACAATTTTTGCTTCATCAAACGAACACCTTAAAAACAATTTGCAGATAAAGCAGATTGTGCTTTTAAATGAGAAGGAGCCTTTGGACACAAGAGCATTACAGTCTTCCATCAAAAAAGGGGATAGGAAATAATATTTTTTGCATTTATTTTATATTTTGGGGTGGACAGTTAGATAAATATGGTATATTATTATAATAAGCTATAAAAAGATAGGTTGTTTGATGAGTTGTTTTTTTGGGGAATTATGATGGTACATTTTAACTATTTGCAATAGTCACATCCATATTGCAGGAGTTTCAATTAAATCTCTATCATACCAGACTTTATCATGGGTTATGCTGACAATATGAAAAGTGTAAGTTTATTGGCAGTTTACTTCAGTTAGGTGCACAATTGACAAATGTGATTTGTATTGGTATAATGTTTATTGCTTATAGTGTGATACTCTATAATTCTCCTCAAGTATTAACCTTTCCAGGTATAAAGGGCTTACTTATATTATCTAATTGAATGAACTCCCTACTAATTTGGAAATATATATTATGTATAAATAAGGTGGTGTAACATGGACGATATTAAGCTCAAAGATAAGACGCTGGAGGATTTAAGGTACATTGCAAAGATGATGGGGATAAAAAAAATCTCCAAGTATAGAAAAAGCGAGCTTATTGAAAAAATTTACGAAGTAGCCGGCAATGCTGGTTTAGACGGTGTGCAGGGCGAAATTAAAATTCAAAATGTTAAAGATTCAGAAAATAACACTGGAGTTCAAGAGGGCACTCACAGCAATGAAGGGATTTCAGAAGGCAAGGTTTCTGAAGGTAAAGAAGGAGAATCGGTAGGGGAAGTTGCTCCTGTATTGAGAAAATCTAAAAGAGGCAGACCCAGATTAAACAAATCCAACGAAGAAAAAACAGAGTCTGAAAAAATCGAACAAAAAACTGAGCAGAAAGCCGAGCCTATTGTTAAAGAAAAAAATGAATTTAATACCGGTCAGATTAAGACAAAGAGTGAGAAAGTCAATATACAGGATGAGGCAGAAAAGAACTTAAAAACAGCTTCTTTTGATGGGAGAAATGAGGAAGCAAAGGGAGAAGAAGTTGTTTTAAAGGGCGATTCTGCTAAACAGAACGATACTTTAAAACCTATAGAAAACAAAGATTCTGCCAACTATCAGGAAACGGTGGTTGAAAGTGGAGTTGAAAAAACAAAGCAAGAGAAAAAACATCACGAACAGAAGAAGGAAAATGAAAAACCATCCAATGGTTTTGAAAAGATAGAAAGTGATGACCCAGTAGAGGGAGTTTTGGAAGTATTACCTGATGGTTATGGGTTTTTGAGAAGTGACAATTATCTTTCTGGTCCTAAAGATGTATATGTTTCACCTTCACAAATAAGACGATTCAATCTAAAAACAGGAGATAAAATAAGAGGAAAGGGACGTATACCAAAAGAAGGCGAGAAGTTTCAGGCTTTATTATATGTCCAAACTGTTAATGGGGATCCGCCAGAGGCTGCGTCAAAAAGAGTTCCTTTTGAGTACTTGACGCCAATTTATCCGGATAAGAGGATTACTCTCGAAACATCTCCAAGAGAATTATCAACAAGGTTAATTGATTTAATAGCACCAATAGGAAAGGGTCAAAGAGGAATGATCGTTTCACCTCCTAAAGCAGGTAAAACCATACTCTTAAAGAAAATTGCAAATGCAATTACGACTAATTATCCTGAAATGGAGCTGATTGTGCTTCTTATTGATGAAAGACCTGAAGAAGTAACGGACATGCAGCGGTCAATAAACGGAGAGGTTATTTATTCTACGTTTGACGAGGTGCCGGAACACCATATAAAAGTGGCGGAAATGGTGCTTGAAAGGGCACAGAGACTGGTGGAACAAAAAAAGGATGTTGTAATTCTTTTAGATAGCATTACAAGGCTTGCAAGGGCATACAACCTTACAATTCCTCCAACAGGAAGAACTTTATCAGGAGGTCTTGATCCCGGTGCCCTTCATAAACCAAAAAGATTTTTTGGTGCCGCAAGAAATATTGAAGACGGTGGCAGCCTTACAATTATGGCAACTGCACTTATTGAGACTGGCAGCAGGATGGATGACGTTATATTCGAGGAATTCAAGGGTACGGGCAATATGGAACTTCACCTTGACAGAAAGCTGTCTGAAAAGAGAATATTCCCTGCCATAGACATAAACAAGTCCGGAACCAGAAGAGAAGAATTGCTTCTTGATCAGAAGGAGCTTGAAGGTATCTGGGCAATCAGAAAGGCAATGAGCAATATGGGAACGGCGGAAGTTACAGAAATGCTTATCAACCGTCTGGTGCAGACCAAAAACAATATTGAATTTGTAAATGGCATAAATGTTGCCTTTGTTGAAAAATAGTTCTTGCACATACACTGCATTTGTGTTAAAATATCACTTGCGTTTTAAAAAATTATTAAACTGTGGAATAATGAAATAACAATAAATTATGAAAATGCGTCGGAAATGCATTTTCGATAAGGTTTATGAAAGAAGGTGAAAAAGATGAAAGAAGGTATTCATCCTAATTACGTAAAAACAGTTATAAAATGTGCTTGCGGTTCGACTTATGACACAGGATCCACTAAGAAGGAAATGCGTGTTGACGTTTGTTCAAACTGCCATCCATTCTTTACAGGAAAGCAGAAGTTGGTAGATGCAGGTGGACGAGTTGATAAATTTAAAAAGAGATTTGGTATTACTGATGATAAATAAGTCAAAGGGAAATTGCCCTTTGATTTTTTTTTGATATTTATTGACAGGAATTACTACTTATAATATTATCATCTTAAGATATCGGAGTTTATAAAGCTTTCAGTACTGCCAGTCTAACTTGTGAGGTGAAGGGGAGAGGTCATCAGTAAGTGAAACCGGTGCAGTTGGCGGAAATAAAATTACCATTGAGCAGTTTCTCATCATAGAAGAACAGCTAAAACAAAAGTTAGAAAACGGAGAGATAGACAGGGATGAGTTTAACAATGCATTTGATAAACTCAAGTGTTTGTATCAACAAAGTGTAAATGATTCGGATGAAGACAAACCGGAAGATGACAGCAAGGAAACGAATAAGACATTACTACTTGAACAGTCCCAAATTTACAAAGAATTAGATAATTTGAGTAGCAATAAAATTAAGCATATAATTGAAGGAAGTAAAGGATCCGATCATCAATGGAAAAAACTGGTACCCAATAAGAATTGGAATGATATACAAAGAATTATCGCAGAAGTTATGGAAACAGGTGGTGATGTTCCATATAAAAATACAGCATCAAAAGTTAAAATAATTAATGATGAATTAGTGCAGGTAGTTTATGCAAAAATGCCAAACGGAAGAATAAGGATTGGGGATGCGTGGGTGAAATGATAAAAAAAATTAAAGAATTGATATTAAGAGGAGAGTTTTTAGAAGCCAGAGTTACTATGGACTGCATAACAAAGGAAGAATTGGAAATTGCTATTTTTGAGATTGGATGTGATGAGGAAAGTATTTGTGCTTACTCATTTATCTGCTTTTTATTATTAGAAAAAGAAAGCGTTGAATACCATTGTTTGGCTTCGAAATTGCTAAATATTGCATTTCCTCATATTTATGGGGGATATCAAACTTCATTATATCACATTAGAAAAGCTATAGAATTGGAACCACATAATAAAGAATTAAAAAAAGAACTTTTATTTTTTAATGATTTACCGGAAAAACTTGTTAGTGATGAAGAAGCAAGAGAGATTCGAAATGAGTTATGCCTATAGAAAACTTTTCTAAAAATATATGCTGATATAAATGTGTAAGGTCACACAGTAAAGGCGGTTGTGGTCTTTTTATATTATTAAATAGCCCAATTTCGTACCGGACATAGGCGGCACCTTGAAACGTGCGGTCTTTTTTCTGTTATTAAATAACGCACGACATAATGATGGGGTTTGTGGCTAATAATTTACCCTGACCAGCCAGAATTTTATGCCTTTGTCGCTCCAGCCAAGATCCCAGGGTACCTTGTACCGGTCGGTATTATGGCAGGTGACCAGTGCATAGCCCTTTGAATCGGTAGCCGTAACCATGGATATATGAGTAACCTTACCTTTCTTTTCGTAGGCAATATAGTCTCCAGGAAGCAGTTTGAAGGAAGCTTTAAAGACTTGATTATAATTACCTTTTGCAATCAATGAGCCTCTTCCGCTGTAAAGCATAAAACTGTTGAAAGCGTGAGCGTTTACCCAAGCTTTGCTTCCATCCTTTTCATACCTCCACTCACCGGTTTGCCTGAATTTACCTCCTTTAAACAGAATTTGCGATGCAAAATTTGCACAGTCTCCCCCTAAGGGGTTATAGTCCCGGTATTTTTTATTGTAGCTAAATCCATACTTTTCATCTGCTGCCGCACCGCAGTATCGGTGGGCATATTCCACCGCATCCATCCTCCTTTTGTTAAGATTGCTAAAGTTTCTTGGATCGGAATCCAACAGATATTGTTTAAACTCATCCACCTTTATATTGTCAGGGTTTAGAGAATCTGCAAAGGGATCGGTGTACCATTCCTTTGAAATAAGCCAGTTGCCGCCAATGCTATCGAGATTTAAGGAGTGGTATGTTCCTATTCTGAAGAAATCGGTGGTGCCGGGTTGGTTCTCATAGTTGTAATAGTATTCTGTTGAGGCGATAAAATTAAACAGGTAACCGGAGTTTCTTTCCCTGACATAGCGGATTTTTATTTTGGTTTTTATATCGGTAAATTTTATTCCCTGCTTGTCGGCCCAAGTGTGGAGGTATTTCATTTTCTTGGCTTGGTGTTCATATGCCCAGGTTCCCAGCTTGGTTTTTTTGTTGTATAATGACCCTATCATTTCCATATCGCCTTCGAGAAAGGCTTTGTTCCGGATTTTAAATATGTCGTCTAGCATGATTATATGCTCTTCATTGATGCTTATGCTCGAAGTCACTGGACTGGTACTGTATAGCGACATGCTTAAGACAAAAACTATTACAAAAAATGTTATACCTATAAGCATGGATTTTTTGAGTGTAAGAAATATAAACATTGTATTTCTCCTTGTTACTGATTTTCTGTTTATAAAATTATATGAAGAAAAGAGCCGGGAAATAATTCTTTCTTAAAATTTTTATATTCAACACTGAATTTTATGGTACCTTGACAAAGTGCCGGTAAAAAGGGTTCGAAAAATGAGATTGTTACAGAGTATGATATTCCGGAACTAAAAACTTTCTGTAAGATTTAGGATAATTGGTTGCCATATATTCTGAATTACTGCGATTAATTGAAACAATAATTATCATATCATATAATGTTATATAGTGGATATTATGGCTAAGTTATTAACTTCTATATAAAACCATGCCTGCAATCAATAATAAATGAATATTATGGGAGGATTTTTAAAATGAAAAGAATTGCTTTGATTATTGCCCTGGTTTGCACTTTTGTAACATTGTTTTCGATGGCCTCTTCGGCTATAGAATTACCCCTTCGTGTAGTGGTAAACGGATCAAAACTTGAATTTCCCGATGAACAGCCTTTTATAGATGAAAACGGGAGAACTCAGACACCGGCAAGATTTATAGGTGAAGCGTTAGGAGCAACAGTAACATGGGACGGAAATGAGAAAAAAGCCATATTTTCTTTAGCCGGAACCACACTGGCTATATATATTGGAAAGAAAGAGTACGATGTTAACGGTATTAAAAAGCAGATGGATACTGAGGCATTGCTTCTTGGAGGCAGAACTTTTGTCCCGGCACGGTATGTGGCAGAGGCATTAGGTGCAACAGTAGATTGGGATGCATCCATAAGGACGGTATATATAATTACAAAGGGTAAACCAACACCAACGCCGCCAGCCCAGGGGGGAACTGTGAAATATTATGACGGTGTTGCCTTTAATGATGTTACCGATGTGGATGCCTACGGCAGGATTACAGTGGAGAAATCCAAGGAATTCTTGCTTAATTTCACCAAATATCTGTCCTTTGTGAAAGAAAATGGGAAGTATTATATAGTATGCGACTATCCGGAAAAACCCGAAGGTTATGAGTGGAATTTAGTAGTAAGAATTTATTATAAGAATGGATCATCTGATTGGTATACTCCTATAACCCGTATAACAGAGTATCAAATACCCAGGGAAGGTTCCTTCAAAAAGGAAGCCATCGGCATTAGTAATGTAAACAATATCAGATCTTTTAGTATAAGTATTTCATTGAATCACCCAAAAACAGACAATACAGGTTTACTGGATATACTTTTTTACCCTGATGGATCTAAAAAGAGATGCGAATTTGTACCGGAATCGGGGTTGTATAAAAATGAGAGTTACACAAATACCTTTGATTTTAACAAAATGTTTCAATGGAAGTAAG
>JGI24712J26585_10002867_pt1 | contig 13887 bp, 12 predicted proteins | sample BioPla3DNA2_FD_26585 | JGI IMG/M metagenome (IMG submission 26585) | reverse complement strand
GATGAGAAGTCTCCTTTTTGGTAGCGGGGGTAGGACTCGAACCTACGACCTCCGGGTTATGAGCCCGACGAGCTACCACTGCTCTACCCCGCACTATTGAATTGGATTGCAAAAGTACAACTTTTTTTTTAATTTTGCAACCTTATTCTCTCTTTTTTTGAAAAATAAAACTTAAATCGTTGAGAATGAGAAAGATGTAATATTTTTAAGGTTTTGCACACTTTGAAAGTTTACGCATGAAATAGGAAATAATGAAAAAAAATATCTTTTTATTGATTTTATTTTTGGGAATATTCTTTATGGGTATCTCCATTGCTTATTCGCAAATCGATTTGAGTGAGTCGATTGTGGTGAATAAGGATAATCTCGATGATGGATCTTTTTATTCCGATAATTCAGATTGTCCTAAGTTGGATTCCATCATCCAATTCGCCATGAATCAGATTGGAAAAAGATATAAGTATGGTTCTATTGGTCCCAACAGATTTGACTGTTCCGGACTGATCTATTACACCTTTCAAAATTTCGACATAGAGCTGGGTAGGAGTTCGAGGGACCAGTATCTCGAAGGAGTTGAAGTACACCCCGATGATATCCAAAGGGGCGATTTGGTCTTCTTTTACCGGGGGAGAAAAGGTCGTATCGGACATGTTGGGATTGTTGTGGAGGTGGATTCAAACAAAAATTTCACTTTTCTCCACTCCTCTTCCGGCAGATCGGCGGTTCGGCTGGATCATTCAACTTTACGTGCTTATGCCTCCACTTTTGTAGGCGCAAGAAGAATCGTTCCCTGTGATTATATTCCTGTGGCTAAGAGAGAACCGATTTCTGAACCCCAAAACAATCAAACCATAACCTCCACTGAAGAGGTGGTAACCATTCAAGAAGATGTTCCACCGCCACCTCCTCCAACCAAGAAAAAGTCTGAATTTCACTATGTTAAGTCGGGAGACTCTCTCTACGCCATCGGCAAACGATACGGTGTCAGCGTNGAATCGATCATGAAATGGAACAATCTCAAATCGGACAAAATTTANCCCGGACAGAAATTACGGNTTAGAGCCAAAAAATGATTTCGGACTTCGGATTTCGGATTTCGGAAGTTTGCATTTGAGTTATTTTAGTGTAACCCATTGATATTTAATTATATATATATATTGGAAATAAAAATAAAAGGGGGGCAGAATAGGTTTTCCTTTTTTCAAATATATTCCCCCACTCGGTAACATGAACCTCTTTAGATATGCAGTGTTAATTACGAATTACGAGATTGAAATTGGCTGTAGAGACGCAATGCATTGCGTCTCCCTAACGGTATTCATAACGTTATTTGACCATTATTTTTCATTTGTAGAGACGTTGCATGCAACGTCTCTACGACGATATTTGGTCATTATTTTTCAATTGTCCAAATCCCCTCCTTTGGAGGGGGCAGGGGGAGGTCTAATTCGTAATTATTTATTCCGTGAACAAAAATCCCCCCAAATTAGAGGAAATTAGAGGAAATTAGAGGGAAATTTCCCCTAAAAATGAAGAACGCCCCCCAAGTATGCTGTCAATGACGCGCCCGGGAGGCATATTTTTATCTACTTCTAAATTAGGCTGCAAAGATACAACAATTTTTTGAATTGAGCAAATAATTAATGATTTACTGAGTCAATAGAATATAATCCCTTGATATTCAATTATATCAATTGCCACGTCCCTTTAGGGCGTGGATTGAATGAATTCCCCAATAACCTAGGGCTTTAGCCCAAACTTATTATAATGTTCCCCTTTTAGGGTTATTTTTATTTTGGAGGGTAAATTTCGGATTATGGAATTATATATTTGATTATTAGCACATTATGATATGCATTTCCTTATTTCAAATTTCTCACTTTATACTTCATATTATTGTAAATTTGGGCTAAAGTCCCTAATGTCAAGGGTAATTTCCATCCACGACTTAAAAGTCGTGGCAATTGATAATCTTGACTTACAGGGAGTTATGTTGGAAATCACCTTAATAAAAAAAATCGCCTTCCGCCTTTTTTGCCTTTCGACTTTCGCCTTTCGCCTTTTTTTCATTCCGCCTTCCGCCCTCCGCCTTCCGCCTTTCGATTTTTTTGATTCCCCTCCTTTGGAGGGGCTAGGGGAGGTCTAATTCGTAATTCGTAATTTTCATTCCGCCTTCCGCCTTCCGCACGGTTTTACAACACCAGCCAAACAATAGTTCCAACGGGAAGGGCAAACAAAAACGAATCAAATCGATCCAGAATGCCGCCGTGACCCGGTAATATTTTGCCGCTGTCTTTTACATTGACCGCCCGTTTCAGTAGCGATTGTGCCAAATCTCCAAAAGTTCCTGATACAATGATGATTACAGAAAATAGAATCCATAAAAGCGGATGTTGAATGGATCCGGTTTGAATATATGGGATTTTAAATAAAAGGGGGGAGAGCAAACTGGTTGTCACCAGGGACAGCAAAAACCCTTCCCAGCTCTTTTTGGGTGAAACTCTTTCAAATAGTCTCCTCTTTCCAAAAAGCGACCCAAAAACATAAGCCAACGTATCGCTGCTCCATAAAATGATCAGGATAGAGAGCAGCAGAACAGCCCCTCCGGGTAACAACGTCAGAATTGCGCCCCATAAAAAGGGAAATACAATCCAGATCATCCCTAAATAGGTAAGCCCAATGTTTTGATACACAGTCTCTTTTTTGCGATAGAGCTCACAGGCAGGAACCACCGGAAAGAACAGAATAATCAGCCCGATTAATATACCCACTTGAGAGGTGCAATAATTGAAAATAATATATGCACTGATAAAAAAGAGTGCGGTGAATAAATAAGAAACCCTCCTTTGAGGGGAGTAGGAGAGAGGAGCCATCATCCGGAAATTCTCGTAAAGACCGATCAAGGAGATCCCCCCAAATAATATAAATACATAAAAAGAAGGGAAAAAGAAACATCCTAACATGATGAGGATGAAAAGAATCCCGGTGATAGTGCGAATTACTAATTGCGACTTCATTGTGCGATAAAAAAGAGGATTATCTGCGGATCTTGAGCTGAATACTCTTCACCTTCACCTAAATGATGAGGTCTGATGATTTCCGAAAAGGCATAATCCTTTTTCTCATAATCAGTTTCCAGTTTTTCATGTAAAACATCAAGACTCTCAATCAACCCTTCTGCCATTCCCACTACAATCAGATCCTTAGCTAAATTTAAAACCGATGGATAAAGCAGGTATCTGTTGGAAAAATAGAGCGCTCCCCATCGGGCAATCAAATAGTCAGCATAAATGAGGGCAACATCGGCAGGTTCTTTAGGTTCAATAAAGTTTAGAAAGGGTATATTTTCCCGCTGTAAAACAGTACTGAGGGAGGGATTGGAACTATATATGCGCTCATATTTTTTGACTTTCAACAATTGCGTCAGCCGTGGAGCAAAATCATTTTTAACACAAGGCACAAAAATACCGCCGGATTCACGAAATTTTTGAACAAAATCAATGGTGAGATCTTCAGAAGGCAGAAACGCAGGAGTGGTCGTATTGACATTCAATAACGAGGGATTTCTTTTCTCTGATAAAGCATGACGAATATTACGCTTAATATTCTCTGCCGATATGATCGCTTGATTTCCCAATCTTTTGTTTGACATGGCTATATGATTTTATTTCTGCTCTGGATCTTCTACCGGATCAGATCCAAAGGGACGTTTCCCAAAAATTTCTTCTAAATCTTCAGCAAATAGGACCTCTTTATCTAAAAGACGATTCGCTAATATATCTACTTTCTCTCTGTGTTCAGTTAATATCTCCTTCGCTTTATTGTATGCTGTATCGATGATTTTCTTTACTTCTTCGTCAATCTCTTGCGCTGTTTTTTCACTGTAAGGCTTGGTGAATGAGTATTCAGACTGACCGGTAGAATCATAGTAGCTCATGTTTCCGATTCGGGGATTCAATCCGTAGTACATCACCATGGCGTAGGCTTGTTTGGTGACACGCTCCAGGTCATTTAATGCTCCGGTGGAGACTTTTCCAAAAAAGATCTCTTCAGCGGCACGACCTCCCAAAGTGGCAGCCATCTGATCCATCAATTCTTCAGTTGTGGTGATATGACGCTCTTCAGGCAAATACCAGGCTGATCCTAATGATTTTCCACGCGGAACAATGGTCACTTTCACCAAAGGTGAAGCGTGTTCCAGCATCCAGCCCACAGCAGCGTGTCCTGACTCGTGATAAGAGATCGTTTTTTTCTCTTCAGGAGAAATAATATGCCCACGACGCTCTAATCCACCGATAATCCGATCAATAGCAGACAAAAAATCCTCTTTCTCAATTTGATTTTTGTTGTTTCGTGCAGAAATCAATGCGGCTTCATTACAAAGATTAGCAATGTCAGCACCTGAAAAACCGGGTGTTTGTCGGGCAAAGAAATCCAGGTCTACATCGGGTCCCAATTTGAGGTCTCGAACGTGAACTTGAAAAATTTCACGACGCTCATTCTGGTTGGGCAGTTCAATGTGGATCTGCCTGTCAAATCTACCCGCTCTCAACAAAGCACGGTCTAAGATATCAGCACGGTTGGTAGCAGCCAAAATGATAATTCCCTCGTTGGAGGAGAAGCCATCCATCTCGGTAAGTAACTGATTGAGTGTGTTTTCACGTTCATCATTACTACCGGACATGATATTTCTTCCACGAGCCCTTCCAATCGCATCAATCTCATCGATAAAAATAATACAGGGTGCTTTCTCTTTTGCAGTTTTGAACAAGTCACGAACGCGGGATGCACCTACACCCACAAACATTTCAACAAAATCAGAGCCTGATAAGGAGAAGAAAGGAACTTGAGCTTCACCGGCTACTGCCTTGGCTAATAAGGTTTTACCTGTTCCGGGAGGACCAATCAAAAGAGCACCTTTAGGGATTTTTCCTCCTAAAACAGTATATTTTTTAGGATTCTTTAAAAAGTCAACAATCTCTTCCACTTCATATTTAGCTCCCTCCAAACCGGCAACATCTTTGAAAGTAAATGTTTGTTGTGTCTTGCCATCAAAAAGTTGCGCTTTGGATTTGCCAATATTGAAAATACCACCACCACCGGCAGCACTGTTACGCATGTTGCGTATGGAGATAATAAAAAAGATCAGGATTCCAAACATGAGAAGCATCCAGATCGTTTCCATACCCCAACTCTTACTGGTATCCTCACTGTAAGAAATGTCATACGAGTCTTCAACCGCTTTACGATTAAGAGTAGAGTCACTGAGCATCTCATGCTCTATAGCACGCTCCTTAATTCTGGCTAAATCATCGTTAAATACTTTTAAATCAGATACTTCTATGTAATATTGAAAACTATCTCTTCTACCTTTACCGCGGAATTTTTCATAAGTGGAGTCACTCTCAATAACAGCATCTTTGATCCTGATATTGATGCGATCATCTTTTCTGATATAAGTCAGGGATTTGATCTCTTTGTTGCGAACTAATTCCTGGAATTGATTGCTTTCAATTCTTTTTGGCTTTCCGCTTGAGGATCCAAAATACCCCAATCCAAGCAGAATTACAAATATAGCAAGGTAAATCCAGGTCAGATTCTTAAAAAACTTCTGGAGACGAGTTCTATTATCTTTTTTTTGATTAGGATTTGGCTTTTTCATTAGTTAAATTTTAAAATTCTTGTATTGGAGCATCACTCCATAGTTTTTCGATCTCATAAAAAGCTCGTGTCTCTTCTTGGAAAATATGAACGATAATGTTAAAATAGTCAATCAAAATCCACTCTCCGTTCGATTTACCCTCAACATATGAAGGGTGAATATGCGTCACTTTTCTGACATTTCTTTGAACAAAATCACTCAATGTATCAACATGAGTTTTGGATGAACCACTACAAATAATAAAACTATCAAAAAAAACATGATTGATCTTTTTTAAATCAATCTTACAAATTTTAATCCCGTTTTTCTCTATAAGTGATTGAATTATAACATCTTCTAAATTTCCACCTGATTGTGGATTGGGGTTAACAGCGATCTCTTTTTTGGTCATTTGATTTTTTAAAATTACATGGCGAAATTACAAAAAAAAACTGATATTTTATTAGTATCTTTGCATCTTTAAAAATAATTAAAACGATGAAAAAAATATTAGTACTGGCAGGAGTGATTTTCGGATTCTTAAACCTTTCATGGGGACAGCTCAGTTTTCCCGGAACACCTGCGTCTTTCCAAAAAGAACAATTATCGTGGTATGTTCCTACTGTTGATCTTCCGGCTTTGGATATTGAAAAATTATGGAATGAAGATCTTGCAGCTAAAGACAAAGGAACACCACTTAGAATTGGTGTAAATCACCAGGTAACCTTAAATATGTATAACTCCGGAAAATGGGATCATTTACCTAATGGAGAACGAATATGGAGAATGGGAGTGAGATCGGAAGGCGCTTTGGCACTGCACTTTAATTTTAGTCAATTTGAGATCCCTAAAGGAGCTGAAGTGTACATTTATTCCCCTGACCATCAGTATGTTGCAGGAATGTATGACAGAAGATCTACATTGGAAGATGGAGCGTTTTATGCTCAAGATATTCCGGGCGACGAAATGATCATCGAATATTATCAACCCGCCTCTGTGGAAGGAACACCTCAAATTGAAATTTCCTCAGTAGGACATACCTATAAAGATGGATCTAATTACAAAGGGTTTCACGGAACTGCGGTGGGTGACTGTCATATCAATACCGCTTGCCCTGAAGTAGAACCATGGAGAGATCAGGTAAATTCAGTAGTGTTGATCAAAATTACAGTGGGAAATGATATCTACATGTGCTCGGGAGCTATGATCAATAACACCAGACAAGATAATACACCTTATGTGTTTACAGCTGAACACTGTTATGAACCCGGCGCCGCATGGAGATTCTATTTTGGATATGAAACCACGACCTGCGAATCTATCGGTGGTTCATACAATAAAGTGGCAATCGGTGGTGAAGTGGTCGCTAAAGAATCAGCATCTGACTTTATGCTGCTTAAAATTACAGGAAATATCAATGAAAACTACAAACCTAATATTTTCCTTGCAGGTTGGAATAGAAATACGGGAACCCCTTCCGTAGGTGCAGCAATCCATCACCCCGGCGGTGACTATAAAAAATATAGTAAACCCAGATTGGTTTCTCCGGGAACTGGATACTATGCAAAATATTGGAGAGTGAACTGGTTGTTGGGTGACGAGAATAAAGGAACTACTGAACAAGGCTCTTCAGGATCACCTCTCTTTGATGCCAATGGATATATCGTGGGCTCTTTATGCTGCGGAACTTCAAGCTGTGAATATATCGATCAGTATAATGTGGGACCAAGCGGTGCTGACCATTATGGAAGATTTTCTTACTCATGGACAAATAATAATACAACGATATCAACAAGAAAATTACAACCTTGGCTGGATCCTGATGATCTTGGTAATATCCTTTTGGCGGGAAGATACTGGAACCATACCGTGGGAGTGGAACAATATAAAGAGATTCAAACATTTAAAGTGCTTCCTAATCCTTCCGAAGGTTCAGTTACTTTTAAAGATTTGGAATTGAAAACTACTGCAACCTGCTCAGTTTACGATCCAATGGGTAGATTGCTCATTTCCATTACATTACATCCTGATGACCTCTTCCAGTTTGACTGGTCACATTTGAGTAATGGACTTTATTTGGTTGAAATTCAATCTCAACAGCAACATTACAGAGCTAAAATGTTGATTGCCAAGTAGGTGGATACAACTGATAGGAATCCTACTCCGGTTGCTATGCAACGTGTAATATTGACTTCCATAGCATATATGCCCCCCATTGAGTTTTTTGTCAACTTGAAGGGGGCATCGGCTGTTTGGATTGAACAGCATGAAAATTATCAAAAACAAACTTTTAGAAACCGGGCACAAATATACGCTTCCAATGGGGTACAAAATCTGATTATTCCGGTCCAAAGGGCAATCCATACCAAAATTAAGGATACGCTGATAGATTATCGTACTCCCTGGCAACGCAATCACTGGAGGTCCATCACTGCGGCGTACAATAATAGTCCCTATTTCCTCTATTATAAGGACGCGATAGAGCCCTTTTTTACAGAACAGTGGGAATCCCTCTTTCAGTTCAACTTCCAATTGCTGCAAGTTTTTCTCAAAATATTGAATATCGAGACACCGCTCTATTTGACCGAAAACTATGATCCGCATCCGGTTGACAAGGTAGATTTAAGAGAAAATTGGCATCTCAATTCTAAAAAAGATACCCAAACCACCTTTCAAAATACTCCTTATAATCAGGTTTTTATGGATAAATCAGGGTTCATTCTTAATCTCTCCATCCTCGATCTCATCTGCTGCGAAGGACCCTATGCCCCGCACTTCCTCTGTGAAGGTAGAAGGTAGAAGGCAGAAGGCAGAAGTACTTTCGCCTTCCGACTTTCGCTTTCAGCCTTTTGACTTTCGACTTTAATTTCAAATTTCTTATTTCTTATTTGGCATTTTAAATAATTGGGGGGATTTTGATTTCGGATTTCGGATTTCGGAATCTTAGTATTGTGTATTTTTTAATTTAACCCATTGATATTTAATTATATACATTATTTGGAAATAAAAAAAAACAGGGGGCAGAATAGGTGTTCCTCTTCAGTTATTTCACTACCCCACTCGGCAAAGGGCAGGGACAAGCCCTGCCCCTACAATCGCGGTTAATCCAATTTTATGATTTGGAATTTTGTGATTATCAAACATTTGTTACAATTTTAATCTATTGCATAATAACATCATGGAGACAGGGCATGCCCTGTCTCTACAACCATTTCTACAGCCATTTTTACGACCATTTTACGACCATGTTCATTCATTGTACCCCTCCTTTGGAGGGGATAGGGGAGGTCAAATCCGCAATCCGAAATCAAAATCCCCTCCTTTTTTTTCTATTTTAAAAATAAAGAAAAAAATAAAAAAACGGAATCCAAAACCTGAATTCCGCTATATTTAAATTCTAATACTTTCGACTTTCGCCTTTATTTCATTCCGCCTTCCGCCTTCCGCCCTCCGCCTTCAATTCTACCTTCTACCTTTTTCTCATAGGGCGATATGTTTTCGAGTGGGGTGAAAGGATATCTACAGCGTATCGAACACTCTGCCCCCCTTTTTTTCTATTTTAAAAATAAAGAAAAAAATAAAAAAAACGGAATCCAAAACCTGAATTCCGCTAACTCTAAATTCTAATTTCTAAATTTAAAACTTCTTACTTCTTACTTCACTCGCAGGGGAAGAGAGATTCGAACTCCCACCGATAGTTTTGGAGACTATTGTTCTACCCTTAAACTATTCCCCTAAAAAATAGCAGACCCAAATGTGAATCTGCTACCTTTTGTTGATATTATTAGTCAAGAATTTTTGTAACCTGACCAGCACCTACTGTTCTACCACCTTCACGGATAGCAAAACGAAGGTTCATGTTGATAGCTACTTCAGATAACAACTTAACTGTAATTTTTAAGTTATCACCAGGCATAACCATGTCAACACCTTCAGGTAAAAATACTTCACCGGTAACGTCAGTTGTACGGAAGTAGAACTGAGGACGATATTTGTTATGGAATGGAGTGTGACGTCCACCTTCCTCTTTCTTAAGAATAACTACTTCAGCTTCAAACTCTTTATGAGGTTTGATTGATCCTGGTTTCGCAATAACCATACCACGACGGATCTCATCTTTATCAATACCACGAAGTAATAGACCTACGTTATCACCAGCTTCACCGGTATCCAAAATTTTGCGGAACATCTCAACTCCGGTAACTACTGATTTAAGTTTCTCAGCACCCATACCTAAAATCTCAACTGGATCTCCTGTATGAATAACTCCTGTTTCAATTCTACCGGTAGCAACAGTACCACGACCGGTAATGGAGAATACGTCCTCAACAGGCATTAAGAAATCTTTTTCACTTTCACGTTTTGGAAGTGGGATGTAAGTATCAACTGCATCCATTAATTCCATAATCTTATCAGCCCATTGTGGCTCATTGTTTAATCCACCTAGTGCAGATCCTTGAATGATAGGAGTATTGTCACCATCAAATCCGTAGAATGATAATAAATCACGGATTTCCATCTCTACTAACTCTAATAATTCAGCGTCATCAACCAAGTCAACTTTGTTCATGAAAACAACCAATCTTGGAACACCAACCTGACGAGCTAAAAGGATGTGCTCTCTTGTTTGTGGCATAGGACCATCAGTAGCAGCAACAACCAAAATTGCTCCGTCCATCTGTGCAGCACCGGTAACCATGTTTTTAATATAGTCAGCGTGACCGGGACAGTCTACGTGTGCATAGTGTCTGTTAGCAGTTTCATACTCAANGTGTGATGTATTAATAGTAATACCACGTTCTTTTTCTTCTGGTGCATTGTCGATTGAATCAAAACTTCTTTTTTCTGATAAACCTCTTTCTGATAATACAGCAGAAATTGCAGCTGTTAAGGTTGTTTTTCCGTGGTCAATGTGACCAATTGTTCCTACGTTTACGTGCGGTTTGGAACGATCAAATTTTTCTTTTGCCATTGTCTTATTTGATTAAAGGTTGTTAATATTTTCGTTTCTATTTATAATTTAATGTATAAATTTGAGCCATTGACGAGAGTTGAACTCGTGACCCCTTCCTTACCAAGGAAGTGCTCTACCACTGAGCTACAACGGCTGATTGTTTAAAAAAGAGCATACCAAAATTACCTCAATTTTGAGTTTGCAAAGATACACCTTTTTTTAATATAAGACGAATTATTCTCAAAAAAAATATTTTTTTCTCTAAATATCTGATATTTAGGGCTTAATAATTTTGTCTTTGATCACTTTTTGCAACCTTTCCTCCCAGTCGGGAATAGGAATGGACAAAAAATTTTCAATTTTTTCTTTTGATAGAACAGAATAGTGGGGGCGTTTAGCAGGAGTAGGATAGGAATCGGAAGGTATCGGAACAACATCGCAAGAGAGTTGGGCAAAACGCATAACAGCTTCCGCAAATTGATACCAGCTACAAGATCCGAAGTGGGAATAGTGAAATAAAGTAACCCCTGAGAGGGATGAACGCCGACCTAAGAGCAGCATAATCACTTCGGCCAGATCTCCGGCATAGGTAGGAGTTCCAAATTGGTCGGCAACAACCTGAATTTGAGAACGTTCAGAACCCAATCGGAGCATTGTTTTGACAAAGTTGTGCCCGTACTCTGAGTATAACCAGGCAGTACGAATAATGACGCCATGGGCGCCCGAAGCGCGAAACACTTCCTCCCCCCCTAATTTTGTTTTTCCATAAATAGAAAGAGGAGATGGTTGATCATTTTCAGTAAAAGGTGTAGTTCTGCCCTCCTCATCAAAAACAAAGTCAGTGGAAATATGAATTAAAAAGATGCCCAGCTGATGCGATACTTCCGCCAAAAACTGAACGGCATCCCGATTCAGCCGATAGGCGGATTCAACCTCGGTTTCGGCTAAATCGACCGCAGTAAAGCCCGCACAATTAATAATGTATTCTATTTGATGCTCCACACAATAGTCGTAAATCGCAGACTTCGACGTAATATCCAGCTCATCAATATCTGTAAAATAAAAAGTGTACAGAGAGTTATAGTGTGTAACCCAATCTTTTAGGGATTGTCCCAATTGACCATGCCCGCCGGTAACCAAAATATTTCCTTTACTCATTGTACTCCTTTCAATACTCTATTTTCCTATACCAAAGTAAATTACGCCTCCGTTTCTCATCTCTTCAGGATCGTAAATATTGCGTCCATCTAAAAGCAACGGATGTTTCATTAATTCGGTGAGTGTTTTGGGAGAAAGGGTGCGGAATTGCGTCCATTCCGTTACCAGTAAAAGAGCCTCACTCTCCTGAATAGTTTCTTCGATAGAATTCATGTAGGTGACACGATCTCCCAATTGAAGTTTAGCCTTAGGCATTGCAATCGGATCATAAACTTGTACCCGGGCTCCATGCTTGAGTAATTCCTCAATAATAACCAAAGAGGGTGCCTCACGTAAATCGTCAGTATTGGGCTTGAAAGACAATCCCAAAACAGCGATTTTTTTCCCTTTCAGATCCCCATTATAATAACGGTGTAACTTGTTGAATAGCACTAACTTCTGACGCTCATTGATTCTTTCAACAGCTTTGACCAATTCGAGTGAATATCCCAGTTGATCAGCGGTTTGAATAATAGCCTTAACATCTTTGGGGAAACAGGAACCACCGTAGCCGATTCCGGCATACAAAAACTTCTTCCCGATGCGTGAGTCACTTCCAATTCCTTCGCGAACCATGGAGATATCAGCTCCTACCAATTCACAGAGATTAGCCATCTCATTCATAAAGCTGATTCGGGTGGCTAACATGGCATTGGCAGCATATTTGATCATCTCCGCAGAAGCAATATCGGTGAAAATAACGGGGTGCCCATTCAAAACAAAAGGTTTGTAAATTTTTTCAAAATAGGAGCGTGCACGCCCATTCTCAACCCCCACTACAATCCGGTCTGGACGCATAAAGTCTTGAATTGCATTTCCTTCCTTTAAAAACTCAGGATTGGAAGCAATGTCAAAATCGATATCAACACCGCGTTGATCCAGCTCTTTTTGGATTGTTTTCTTCACTAATTGTGCCGTACCAACCGGAACTGTACTCTTGGTAATGACTAATAAATATTTGTCCATATGCTTTCCAATGGTTTCGGCAACAGTAAGCACATATTGCAGGTCAGCACTGCCATCCGCTCCGGGAGGAGTTCCTACAGCAGAAAAAAGAACATCAACTTCAGGGAGGACGGAAACAATGTCAGTACTAAATTTGAGTTTTCCTCTTTCAATAGTCCGGGTGAGAATCTCTTCCAATCCGGGTTCGTAAATAGGAGATATTCCTTTTTTAAGTTGCTCTATTTTGTTATGATCTATATCTACACAAACAACTTCAAAACCAACATCAGCCAAACAAGCTCCGGTTACTAAACCAACATATCCGGTCCCAATAATTGCAATTCTAATCATACTTTTTTTCTTTTTTTTCCTATTTTTGCTTTTGCAAAAGTATGATTTTTTTTAAAATCAAATGAAAATTGAATTTAATATTGTTGAAAATCAGCAAATTTGATATGATTTTTTTGAGAAAATATTTTTTTTCCAAGCCCGTTTGTTTTTTTGTAAATTTATGTAACATAAATAGTTATAAAGCGTATAAATGATGTAAGTAACGAAGTTTTTGATAAAATTTTTCATTCAAATAGAAACTGTTTGAGGAAAAAATAAAAAAAATAAAAAAAAATAAAAATTAAGAGTTATATATTAAAAAATGATGTATCTTTGCACGATGAATAGTAATGATTAGATTGCTACGCTTTATATATTGTAAAAAAATGAATTTGAAATGAAAAAAGAATATAATAATCAAATAAATTCAAACCTTATGAAAAAAGTTTTACTCTTATGCTTTATAAGCATCGTAGCGTTGTTCAATAGCTGGACATACGCTCAAGAACAAGATTGTTGTTTCTGGGTGGTAAACGNGACAGAAAANANCGTCCTTGACTACGAGGAATACTCGTTGACCGCACCAGCNTGGCAAGAAACGCACTATTACTACTTCCACTTTAGAAACGACTGTAATCTTCCNAGAGATACCAAATGGTCTATCGGATGGGAGATTCGNAGAAATGGTGTGTTGTTGGATAATAGTACTGATCTTGCAAAATTATCACAATATGCCGAAGTTGCATTTCAAATCAATACTGTAGAGTATGGATGGATTGGTGCTGCCGGAGATGAGTGGGTTGGAGAAAATGTGAGATCC
>JGI24712J26585_10002865_pt1 | contig 13889 bp, 10 predicted proteins | sample BioPla3DNA2_FD_26585 | JGI IMG/M metagenome (IMG submission 26585) | reverse complement strand
GTGACAATTTTAAACTGGTCTTTCCCTCGTGAAGATATATCTTTAAAAGAAAGTACCTATCAGATTGCTTTGGCAATTCGTGATGAAGTGCTTGATTTGGAGGAGAATGGTATCCGTGTGATTCAGGTTGATGAAGCCGCTCTACGCGAAAAGCTACCTTTGAGAAAAAGTGATTGGTACAGCGAATATCTGAACTGGGCTATCCCAGCATTCCGCCTTGTTCATAGTGGTGTAAAGGCGGAAACACAGATTCACACACATATGTGTTATAGCGAGTTTACTGATATTATTAAGGAGATTGATGATATGGATGCTGATGTAATTACCTTTGAAGCTTCTCGTTCTAATTTACTTATACTGGATTCCTTAAAGAAAAACAATTTTAAAACTGAGGTAGGTCCCGGTGTTTACGACATTCATTCTCCAAGAGTACCGTCTGTAAAGGAGATTAAATCTGCTCTTTATAAGATGCTTGAAAAAATCAGCCCTGAAAAGTTGTGGATAAATCCTGACTGCGGATTAAAAACGAGAGGGGTTGCTGAAACGACTGCAAGTCTTAAAAATCTTGTAGAGGCAGCAAAAGAATTACGAAATGAAAACAGTTGAATTTTTTAAGAAAAAGACGGTGTTGTCCTACGAGGTATTTCCACCTAAACGAACATCACCAGTTAATACAATCTATGATACTTTAAGTGAATTGAAGGAATTATCTCCTGATTTTATCAGTGTGACATACGGTGCAGGCGGAGGTAAAAACAACAACCAAACCTTTGAAATTGCTTCAACGATTAAAAGTTACGGGATTGAAAGTGTTTCACATCTACCGTGTATCGGATTAACAAAAGAGGACGTATCTGCAAAGCTTAAAGAACTTAAGCGAGCAGGGATAGAGAACATTTTAGCTTTGCGAGGAGATGTTCCCAGTGAGGACTGTATCCAAGGAGATTTTAGATATGCTTCTGATCTCATTGCTTTTATTAAATCACAGGGGGATTTTAATATCTTAGCAGCTTGTTACCCGGAAGGGCATATTGAAGCAGAAAGCAAGTTAGAGGATATCCGTAANCTTAAACGCAAAGTTGATGCTGGAGCAAATCATCTTGTCACACAGCTTTTTTTCGATAATGAATTTTTTTATTCCTTCATAGAACGCTGTCAGCTTGCAGATATCAATGTTCCGATTGAAGCAGGAATCATGCCTGTAATAAATAAAAAGCAGATAGAAAGAATGGCTACTTTATGTGGAGTTACTGTGCCGAAAAAGTTTCTTACGATGATGGAACGTTATGAAAATAATCCCATTGCAATGCGAGATGCAGGTATTGCATATGCGATAGACCAGATTGTAGATTTAATTGCACAAGGTGTTGAAGGGATTCATCTTTATACAATGAATAACCCCTATATTGCTCGAAAAATATACGAAGCAATTCATAGTTTAATTTAATGGCATCATCATAAACACCTTGTAATTTTGTAAGTGATTGCGGGGTGTTTTAAGTTGATGTTTTTTTCTTTAGTGATATACTTAAATAGTATTATGCACAAGGTGTAATCGAAAAAGTGGTATAACTTTTAGGTTCATAACGGATGCATTATGAAGAATGAGTGACATTACACATATCCCCACAAACTTTCTGTTGTCAACGATATGTCTTAGGAAGTTGTATAGTTTTTAACTCGAAGTTATTATAATATGTTACCTAAACGAAAGTAGGTTGAGTTGACAATCAAAACACAAAGAAAAAGATAGATTTAGCAATTGAATATTTACTAAATAAATGTGAAGACATAACGCCATTAGCGTTACAAAAAGCATTGTCGACAGCTCATTTCCCATACTAAAAAAACTCTGCGAGTTACTTAAAACTCGCAGAGTTTTGATTATTATAATCAATTAGGCCGACTACTCTCGGTTTTGCTCCAATTAGCGGCAGAATGGATTCTCTGTCGGATAGAGCATGTTACTTGGCTGATTGAAACTAATATCAGCAACACCTAAGTATTTGAAAATCTCAAATAGTTGCTTTCCGAAGTGACCAAATGCTACAGCACCATGATGTGGATAGTTCTTTTGGACTAAAACATGGCGATAGAAGCGCTTCATCTCAGGAATAGCAAATACACCTATGCTTCCAAAGGAGTGAGTTGCAACTGGAAGTACCTCACCTTCTGCAACATATGCACGTACTGTTGTATCAGCTGTACTCTGAAGGCGGAAGAATGTGATATTACCTGGAGCGATATCACCCTCTAGGGTACCTCTTGTAATGTTAGGCTCTTGATCTGGCTCAAGACTTCTAGCCATAATCTTCTGATTCTTCATAGAGCAGAAGGATAGTTTCTTAGATGGAGTATTACCACANTGGAAGCCCATGAAAGTATCAGTTAAGCTATAGTTCCATTTACCCTTAATTTCATTCTCATACATATCAGCGGGTACGGTATTATTAATATCAAGAAGTGTTACGGCATCATTACTTACACATACACCAAGGTATTCGCTTAATGCACCGTAGATATCAACTTCACAGGATACGGGTATACCTCTGCCTGTTAAACGGCTGTTTACATAGCATGGAACGAAACCAAATTGTGTCTGGAAGGAAGGCCAGCATTTNTTAGCAAATACAACAAACTCTTTAGAACCCTTGTGAGCTTCCGCCCAATCTAGTAAAGTTAACTCATATTGAGCTAATTTTGGTAGGATGCCAGGCATTTTATTTCCTTCACCAAGCTCTTCTTCCATATCTTTAATTACATCTGGAATTCTTGGATCATTGGCATGCTCATTAAATGATGCAAATAAATCTAATTCAGAGTTTTCTTCAATCTCCACACCGAAGCTGTAAAGAGGCTTAATTGGCGCGTTACAAGCAAGGAAGTCCTGTGGTCTTGGACCAAAGGATATTATTTTCAAATTAGCAAGTCCTATGATAGCTTTTGCAATAGGAATAAATTCTTCAATCATATCAGCAACTTCTGAAGGAGTTCCAACAGGATACTCTGGTATGTAAGCACGAATACCGCGAAGAGCTAAGTTATAGCTTGCATTTAGCATACCGCAGTAAGCGTCTCCACGTTCGTCTGCTAGGATAGATGTAGATTCTTCTGCAGCAGCGACAAACATAACAGGGCCATCAAAATTCTTTGCAAGCAAGGTTTCACTTGTCTCAGGACCGAAGTTACCTAAGTATACTACCAAAGCATTACAATTTGCTTCATTAACATCAGCAAGAGCGTCTAACATATGTTTCTCATTCTCAATCGTGATTGGGCATTCATAAATATCAAGGTCTTTCTCGCGATATGCTGCAACTACAGCAGCTCTTCTCCTGTTTGATAAACTCATAGGGAAGCAGTCTCTGCTCACAGCAACAATTCCAACTTTAACATTAGGTACATTTTTCATTGCAGTTACCCAGCCTTTCTTAGGAAATATATAATAGTTTAGTCATAAAACTTTATGAAATTATTATATGTTTTCCATATGTTTTTGTCAAGGATCATACTATTAAATAAAGAAGTATAATAACCGATTGCTGGGAGCCTTGTTTTTTGCCCTTGGAGCAAAGTTTAGAAAGTAAAATATGAGTTAGGGTTGAGACAATAGAACTGTTGTAAATTTATACTATTTGGATTAAAATATCAATAAAGGAATTATGCTCTCTAATCGTATGTTGAGTACATATATAAACTCTTTAGCTAGAAATGATTTTATTGTTGAAGAACTTATTGAAGAAACTGACAAAGAAAAAGAAATGGCATAAGATAATGATTTTCCTATAAATTGTTGGAGATAATGTATGGGTAATAATATTGAGATACGAAAATTAACACCAGATATTGTAGATGACTATGTACACTTCTTTGATACAACACCACATGACTAATTCTGTTTTAAAAGAGAAATCTGTATTTTGCTTCGTAATTGCTCCTGAAATGAAAAGAAAGGGAATTGCCACACTTTTATTGGAACGTGTGTGTATGTTAAGATTNAGCTAAGGAAGGATTTGATTTTGTGGAGGCATACCCGTATAATGAATTGACATATATGTCATCAGATTATGGCGGCTATGTTGAAATGTATAAAAATTGTGGGTTTTATGTGTATTTGGAAACAGATCAAGGACTTGTTATGAGAAAGAAATTTAGGCATTAATGTTATCTTGCTGATATTTTATAAATAAAAATGGTATGGAAAGGAGTGAGAACGTGAACATTTTTGATGAAGTGGATGAGAACCTATTTCGTCCGTTAACTGGAATAAATAAAAGAAAATATGTTGATATTCTTGCTCTTATCTGGGACAAGTGTAAACGCATGCCTATGTATGCCATTGAGAAAAGTACCATCTTTGATATGGTCGAAGATTACTTCTATGGTTTGGATGAACAGGTGGAACTTGATATAGATGAACAGGAAGAAACTGATGGTAATACAGCGGATGCCCGTGTGATAGCAGGTGGATTTGTTAGAAGACTTAAGGATACGGGATGGCTCACTGAAAAGGAAGGCGAGTATGAGGAAGAATCAAAGCTCACTATAAATTATAAAGTTATTCCATTGCTTAAATCTTTTCAGGAAATAATTAGTCCAACAATTATTACATACAAGGGAAAGCTGTTTAAGATTTACTCTATGTTTGAGCATATTTCCGAGCAGGGTAGTCCTTATGAAGGGGTATTAAAAGAAGCATCGGAAGATTTTGACAATCTAAATCAGGCGCTTAGAATTCTGGCTGCATCCATCGAGGATCATATTAATAATCTAACACAGGGTAAAAAGCCAGAGGAAGTGTTGGAGTTCTTTGAAAAGTATGAGGAGAAGATTGTTGTCGGTTCTTATCATAGATTCAAGACTAATGATAATCTTTTTTATTACAGAACGAGTCTTTATGAAAGTTTGGATAAATGTGAGGACATTTTATTTGATGCTCTTGTGATGGATTATATGGATGCTGAGCGAGCAGATAAATCAGAGGCCTCTGTAAAGATAAAGGAGCTTATTACAAAGGTTCGCATGGACATCGAAGAGATGGAAGCTATCATGAGAACCATTGATGATAGGCATATTATATACAGAACAAGAGCAGTACAAAGAGCACAGTTCTTGTTGCTGTCAGATGGAAGCGTTAAGAGCAAAATCAATAACATGCTTCAGTACTATGCAAGCCAGATTGAGACAAAGGAAGATTTGTACGAGGATGATGACACTGTTTGTTATGATGCGTTTCAGGTATATGGTCAAAACTTCTTTGATAGTGCATCTCTGGCAACACCAGTGAATAAGAGACGTTCATCACCAATTGAATTAATGGTGGCAATCGACGAGCTGGATATGGATTTGGTAGCAGAAAAGAATCGAAAGATGCTTGAGTATATTAAGAATGCGTTGACATCAGAAAATGTAAATGCATTTGCGAAAGATATCTTGCAGGGAAAAACGGCTGTATTAATTAGCAGTGTATTTGAAAACAATCCGGATATACTGACGAAGGTTATAGGTTTATATACATATTCGCAGACGTCAGAGCGTGAGTATGAGATAAGAGTGAAGGACGCATTTGTGGAATGTAATGGTGTTCGTTTTAAGGAATTTATTGTTGAGGAGAGGAAGGGTTAAAGATGGCTATTGATATCAAAGAAGAAATTGCTAATTATTTGTTGAATAACTGCTTCCTTATCGGAAATGTGGATTCGACACGAGAGAAATATTACTACGTTATAAATCATGAAGAGAGCTTCAGACAGATATTCCAGCCTATTGGATATACATTGGTTATTCATAGAAACTTACGTGTGGTACAGCTTGTTAATAATCATGGAACAGGTAGACTTGCACTTAAAAAATATGAAAGCATTATGCTTCTTATATTTAGATTAATGTATGTTGAGAAAAGAGAGAGTCTGTCTACAAGTGAGGAAAAAGTCGTAGTAACTGTAGAAGAGATAAAAAATGAATACGAAAAATTGAATCTTCCAAGGCGATTTGACAAAGTGTTATTGGAGGATTCTCTTAGAAATATCAAGAGATACAATTTGGTAAAGCCACTTGATAAATTATTGGATATGGATGCAAAGATACAGATATATCCATCTGTAATGCTTGCCATGCCGGATACTACTATTTCAAAAGCATATGAGCAGACAAGTAAATTGCTTGCACAGTATGCAAATTCAGATGAGGAGGATGAGAGCGATGATTAGAATGACCAGGCTCCATCTGATTAATTGGCATAACTTTCAGGATGATGTAATCGATTTCAAAAATATTACGTATCTTCTTGGTGTGAATGCGGTGGGGAAAACAACGATTATGGATGCCATAAGATATTGTCTTACTACTAATAAGGATTTTAATACTGCAGGCAATAAGAAAAGTGGAAGAACCTTACTTGGCTCTGTTCATCAGAAGCAGAGAGCAGAGAATAGTTATCTTCGTCCAGGACATACAGCTTCTTATATTGGAATAGAGTTCTTGGATGAGAATATTAATAAGAATTTTGTTATCATAGTTCGTGTAGAATCTGAAACTCCAAAGCAGGATTTGAAAGGTGTATATCAGGATTGGTATATTACAAAACCTGGATATTGCCTTGAGGATATTCCATTCTTTACACAGGTAAAAGACGGTAAGAAACCTACATCAAGGGATGCGTTTAAACTTGAAAACAAGGGTATGGATAGAGCTTCTAATCAGGCAGATGCTAGAAGAAGAATTTGCCGAATGCTTGGTATTGGAGAGGCTGATTCGCCGATTGGTAAGAAGTTCAATGAAGTATTTCATATGGGTACAAGCCTTGAGGATATCAAGGATATCCGCGAATTTATCTACACATATATTTTACCTGAACCAGAGGTGAACATTGACTTTCTTCAGAAGGATATGCGTGAGTTGGAGCGCTTTCAGGAGGTTCTGCAAGAGGCGCTAGATAGAGAAAAATTGCTTGCTGAGATTAANGATAAAATAGATGAGGCTAAGACTCGTCNTTCTAAAGTAAAAGTAAATGAAATCCTTGTTGCATATGCAAAATATCAGGGCAATGTGGAAGAACAGCAGGAAAAGAAGCAACTCATATCCGAATGGACAGCCAGCATTAGTGTATTAACAGATAAACTAACCGAATTATCTGAGAAGGAAATAAAAGCATCTGATTTGTTATACGAAGCAAAAAGAGCAGCCGAGGATAATACAGAAAACAAAAAGATGCTTTCACTAGAAGTAGAGAATAAGGACAATGAAAAAGACTATGAGCGACTTAAAGGTGAGGCCGCTGCATTTACAGATGTCCTAGAAAAGCTGTCATCACTTAAGAAGAGATTGAATGGAATTGGATTTTCTTGTGATTGGACAATAAGTGATGATACATCAAATGTTCCTGTTGAAGAGCGTATTGCTGAAATTAAAAAGGTATCAGTAATTCTTGGAAATCTAGAAGAGTTGATAAAGAATCATGATGCCAAAATTAGAACGGAAATTTATGATCTTTCAAAGCAGGCTAAAGCACTTGAGGAAAAAGTCAAAAGTCTTGAAGCAGGTGTAATGTGTTATCCAAGTGAGGCGACTTTTGTTAGAGATAAGATCAACGAAGAATTAGGGGAGCAGAGTAAGAAAGCAGATGCAAAGCTTTTATGTGAGCTTCTTTATATGACTGATGATAGCTGGCAGGATTCAGTAGAGAGTTATCTGAATACACAGAGATTTAATATTATTGTTGCCCCTGAAAACTATCTTATTGCAAAGAAGGTATTTATTTCCTTGGGAGATAAAGTTAAAGGTATTGGACTTATTGATACACGAAAGATAGGAGATATCGAATATGTCGGTGAGAGTTTAGCCTATCTTGGAGATAAGGTTGAGTCAGAGAATATTTATGCGAAGCGATATGCAAGATTTGTTATGCGAGATGTTTTGTGCTGTGAAAGTGCAGATACCCTTGAGCAATATGGAAAGAGTGTAACAAAAGATCGTTTGCGATTCCAAAATTTCTGTTTGCAGAGAATGGCTAAGAAGGAACATTTTATCGGTGTTGATGCTATTGCAAAGCAACTAAGCAATGCCAAGAAGGAACTTATTAGTGTTCAAAAGCTATTGGGTGAATTGGATGCTAATAAGAAAGCTTTTGATGCAGTTTATGGTGATTACAACAAATTCACAGCAGGTAATAATTTCGCACTATTAGAAAAATACATTGATTCTAAGTGTCAGGCCAAAGCGCTGGGTATAAGAATCGATGAGATTAAAAAGCAGATTGAAGAATTTAAGAAGAATCCTATTTTACTTGCAATGTATGATCGTGTTAGTGAATGTGAAAAGAATGTTGCTGATATTCAAGATGAAATAACCGATATTAAAGCAAACAGGCAGTACCTTGAGGCAAGTGTAACGCAGGCAAAAAAAGTAATTGCTGAACTCGAAGCAACTGTTAGTGGGATGCAAATGGATTATGAAAATATCATTAGAGAATATCCAGAGCATGCAAGCGAAGTAGAAAAGAAGTATAGGGACGAGAGAAAGACAAAGAAAGCATCATCTATAGCATATAACTTTGGAAATCGTGCCTCTCAAGATAGCATAGCTTTTAATAACTATATGAATCAGCAACTGATTCCGTTGCAGCAAAAATATACTGCTACCTATACTTGTGATTATCCTGAAGGAATCGAAGGTGCAAGTAGATATCAGCAGGAATATCTGTCGTTGCAGAATATTGAACTGGAGCGTCATAAGAAAAAGTTAGCACAGGCTCAGATTCGTTGTAAGGATAGATTCCGCAAGGAAGTACTGTTTAGAATGAAGGACGATATCCTTCGCGCAAGACAGCAATTTAAGCAGATTAATCGTGTTATGGAAAACTTGGAATATGGCGAAGAGAGTTATCGCTTCGGAATTGATAAGAGTAAGGATAAAGAACTTGGTATTTTCTATGACATTATTATGGATAAAGATAATCAGCAGATAGACCAGGATAATGAGATTATGTCATTCCTGGCAGAGGCTAATAAATCAGAAGTGTTTGAAAGTCAGATTGAAGACTTTATGAGCCGAATCATGATGGATGTGGAGGAACACGCAAAGGAGAATCTGACCGGACAAAGGTCTGGTGCAAAGAACATGGGTATGTATGTGGATTATAGAACATATCTGGATTACGACATTATTGTTAAAAATTCCGTTACTGAAATTGAGGTTCCGCTTTCTAAGGTAAGTGGTGAAGGCAGTGGTGGAGAGAATCAGGCACCATTCTATGTTGCCATTTGCGCATCACTACTACAGATATATGAGCAGAATCCAGACGGTTGTATGAGACTTATCCTACTTGATGAAGCTTTTAATAATATGACAAGCGACCGAATTGAGCCGATGATGAATATGTTTAAAAAATTAAATCTTCAGTTAGTGCTCATTGCTACGGCAGAAAAGGCTACATCGATTTTGCCATATTGTGATATTACATACTCAATTGTGAAATCGGGTAATAGAAATGCTATTGGTGTATTTGAAAGAGTATAGGAATTGTTGGATAATTGTGAGAGTTTGAAAGGATAGAATTGAATGGATTACGGAAAAGACATATTAAATCGATTATTAGATATGTATGAAAGAAGAGGGGCATTTGATAAGGATGCTTCTTCTTTGCGTGCCATTCAGCTTGAAGTCAAGAAAGTCTATCCTGCATATGCAGATCGCTATAATCATGATGCCTATAAAGATATTAATTTTGTAATAGAAAAACTTTGTATAGACGGATTTATCATTGCTGAGAAAAATAGTGCTGGTCAATATTCGAAGGTAAAGTTAAATGTTGCCAGTGTTCTGAAATGTTACAAGAAATTGAAAAGAATAAGTATTCCTGAGCAATGCGAAAAAGTAAAAAAAATATTAGTTCAGTATCAGAATTGCGAATGGGCTTTATTACAGGCAGTCATAAATGATTGGCTGAATTGTTTAGTAGAGTATAAAAAGCTACCATATGATTTGAAATATGATAGCAAGCGTGTAGAGGAAATCATTCTTGTTTTACAGGTAATATTAAAGCTTAATACAGAAACATATATCCGTAATCTTTCAACAGCGTTATTTAAGGACTCTAAAAGATTTCAAAAGGAATTTAGAAGTACGGTTGAATCAATTTTATTTGATTATACCGATGAAGTTGTAGAAAAAGATAGTATATTGGGATTTTANAATTTATATGAAAATCCTACATATGTGCTGATAAAAGGAAATGTTGTTATACAGNTTGATTCATCAGTGATTAATGTGGTCGAGATGCCTGATGGAATTGCATTATCAAATGCATCACTTGAAAAGATTAAGAAGATAACAGTAAAGGCAAGTAAGGTGATTACTGTTGAAAATCTTACGACGTATCATGATTCAGACGAAGGTGACTCGGTACATATTTATCTTGGTGGATATCATAATCATTCAAAGCAGATTCTTCTTGAAAAGATATATGTGGATAATAAAAACAGTGCATACTTCCACAAGGGAGATTTGGATGTTTATGGATTTCTGATATTAGAGAATCTGAAGGAAAAGACAGGTATTCCATTTGCACCACTTATGATGGATGTGGCAACGCTTGAGAAATTTTATCAAGCTGGACTTTATAAAGAGTTGACTGCATCTGATGTAAAGGTGATTGGGGGAAAGAGGAATACTAAGCTTGCGGCATATGCAGATGTACTCCAGTTTATGCTTGACCATAATTGCAAGGTGGAGCAGGAGTCGATAAAGGCAGTGGAGTTGATGTATTAGAATTAATCGTAATCTTAGGAAAGTAGACTCTTATGAACTATATTGAATTGAATAAAATTTTTACTCATCTACGGGGTTGAAACTGAAGAAACTTTGGAGGGTGGATTTAGATAATGACATTTTAAAATGGGAACCAAGATTAACAGTTTCTGAAGTTCTTGGCATAAGAACATTTTGGGATTTACAGCAGAATCAGGAAAAACATGAAAATGTCCAATGTCGGCTGTAAACCTGACAAAACTGAATATGAAATGACAGGCAAATCCTCCAGATCAAGGCTAAAATTGGCTTATACTACACAAGACCAGGAGGATTTAAAATGAACGAAAAATTGTTAAATCACTACAAAGAAGCCAGCAGATTTACATATGCAGGACCATATGAAGAATACTTTAAACAACTTCCTGATGATATAGCAGAGCTTGGGAATTTGGTGTGTGGACAAATTATACATAGGGTTACACTTCGTGAAGGAAATACCAATGCAAATGCAGACTTAAGGTATGGAGATATGGATAGGTATCCGTGGTATCGAATGAGATGCGAAGACGATGTATTTCTGACGGCTGTATCAATGACTGCAATTTTAAAAACGAAAGGCTATGCTGCACGCTGCAGAGCAGGCTATGCGCCTTATATTCAAGAAGGAGTAAGCTTAGACCACTGGATTACTGAATATTATAATGAGAAACAAGGCAGATGGATTAGGATAGATGCAGATGGTTTTTGGAAAGACGGTGAACTCTCTTTTGACCAGTATGATATTCCAAAGGACAGCTTTGATTTTGCAGGTTCNACCTGGTTAGATATAAGAGCGGGAAAAACTGTCCTATTTAGTATAGCCTATCCATTTGAAGTTTTCTTAAAGGTTAGTTTTAATTGATTTAATACGTGGTCTGACATACAATTATAATTAGAATTATTTATGTAGCAGTTAATGTAAAATCCATATTTTTTGAGCATTAATACTATAGAGTTGTAGATTGTTTGTCTTTCAATCAATCACGGATTAATTTATTATCAGTGGTTTTCTCTAATAAAGGTATGTTAATATGCGTTGCTTGTGGCAACGGGAAGTAATGGATACAATTGCAGTAACAATTTTAAGAGAGGAAGTTATTGCATTTTAGTCCTCTTCCAAAACCATATATATTCGTGTTTATTATAGAAAGGAGTTTTTCTAGTGTTAAATGAAAACATAAAAACAATCAGAAAATCAAAAGGACTTTCTCAGGAAGAACTTGCCGTCAAACTGAATGTGGTAAGGCAGACAATTTCTAAATGGGAGCAGGGATTGTCGGTTCCGGATTCGGATTTGTTAATTACTATGTCAGAGGTACTCGATACGCCAGTTAGTGTTTTGCTTGGAGAAAATATTGTAGAACAGAAGCCTGATGACTTAAAGGCTATTTCTGAAAAACTTGAGGTTATTAATCTACAATTAGCTCAAAGAAAGGAATCTAGAAGAAAAGTAATGCAATGGCTTTTTATTGCGCTGTGTGCTGTCATAATAATAATTGCTACAGCATTAATTGCATCAGGCAGCCCTTACTTAGGATGGAACTATAGTGATCCTGAAACTGCAGTAGTTGGAGTAACTTATCATGCGTTTGAATGGTTATTTTTCAGGGTAGCACCTATTATCATTGTTGGGGGGATTGTCGGAATAATCTTGACGCGGAAGAAAAGATAAATTGAAATACAATCTATAAACAGTTGGAAATAGCAAATGAAAAAATACTTAATGAATATCCTGATATCGATAATTTAATTGATTAACAGCCTCACCAGTCAACTAACGAAAAATATCGAAGATTCCAGCTAAGCTTTTGTTTTTATTGTCTAAAAGGGAAAAGTATGAAATAATAAACGCAAAGATGTTTCCAGTAACCTTTGTTATAAAGGCAAGGAAACTATAATTGATATATTTTTTATGCCCATAAATTACTTTGGATAGTATATGTATTTTGGTCATCAAAAAAAGTGACTTGAATTCAAGCAATGGAAATAAATTATATACTACAGAGGTGATTGAATATGTTTTTATATCATTATTTTGATAAAAAGACTGGTCCTTTTATGAATTTATCAGAACTGTCAATGGAGCAGGCAAATATTATTCTTAACAAAATCAAGGAAGAAAAACCGACTACACAGAGTTCACAGCGTGATGCAGAATATATGTTTAGAAGACATATGTATGAAGATATCATAAGAAAAGAATTTCTGAAAAAAGGTGGAATTATAACTAGACATGTACCACATTATATGATAGTTGAGAAGAGTCCATGGCTAAGTACTTGGTTTGAAGACAGCGCTTATATAAAGATTCCTATCGAAGAATTTGACTTAAACACAGTTTCTTTTACATACGGCGATTCTCATCCAACATTCAGCCCTTGGCCTAGAGATGATGATTGGAAAGAATACCGTAGAAAGCTATATACATATGATGAAATATTGATAATTATGAAAAAGTATGGTTTACCACAAGATTGGAATAACGATGGTAAATTTGGTCCAGAAAGATATANAGAAGCTCATATCTGGAGTGATGAAACAATAAACAAATACCGTACGCTATAAACATAATATTCTTTTACAGGAAAGAGTTATAATAGGGTTTCCAGACTTTCGGTATGTATAACCGATTGGTGGGAACCTTATCTTTTATCCTGAGACTAAAGAACTGTTGTGGATTATACTTGAATAAGTAGGAAAGTTTTAGTTAAATATTGAGATAAAGCTAGAACGGAAGGCAAGACTAGGAAAAATTTCATTGTTTTAATAGTTATAAATACTAAAAATACGTCAGAAAGGAATTATAAACCAAATAAATAGAGGTTATATTTATAAAAAAGTTGATGCGTTTACCGGAAATGGTTGAAAAGGAAATCCAGCTGCATATATGGTTCTNGGCACAGCCACAGTCAAAAACAGTGGAATGTATTATACGTGATTTTTCTAATCATTAACCCATTTACATATTGCCATGTACTGGTGGTTTCTATACCAACCTATTGATGTTAGTATAATATAGTAGACACGATTTCCTAATATTATAAAAATTAGAAAAGGAAAGAAGTGTCTACTATATTTATATAGACCCAGGTTGCATATAC
>JGI24712J26585_10002855_pt1 | contig 13913 bp, 13 predicted proteins | sample BioPla3DNA2_FD_26585 | JGI IMG/M metagenome (IMG submission 26585) | reverse complement strand
AAATAGTCTAAATAATTTTCTATGTATTTATTATTCATATATAATATTATAAGATAAAAAATATAGATAAGCAATTATCTATATTTAGTTTTAAGAAAATATTAATTTACATAAAAAAAAGTGATTAATTCATATATATACCAAACATTGAAATTAATCAATAATAGGTAAATGAACTAATCACAACTTAATATTATCAAATACTATGTAATATGTCAAGTGTTTTTTTAAAAATTATTAAATTAATTATTACTACGACTACTTAACCCTTCGTTTTTAGATAATATTGCTAGTAAATTGTATACCTCATTTATTTTTGCAGCTTCACTATCAGATGAAAAAGCATAACTTTCGCCTCCAATAGAATAAGAGTTATCATTAATATCAGCAGAAATAATATATGAATCATTAACTATTTTACTAATTGTTCCATAGGTATACTCACCATTATAACTAATATTGCTATACGCTTCAGAGGTTCCTCTTTTATCCATATAACTAATGTTTATACCATTAAAAGATAAAATTATCTTCCCATTTTCTTTATTGTCTTTAATAAGGTAAATAATTAGTTCATCATTTTCATTGAAATCATAACCTCTTCCGTCAATCATCATATTATTATGATAAAAAATTTGTTCAATTGCTACTCCATACTCACAAAGTTTGTTAATCTCTTCGGTATCGATTAAAATATCTTTCCCTGAAGCTTCCCATTTTTCTTTGCATTTTTCATATAACTTTTCTAACTGCTCTTTTGTCATTATATCCTCCTATTACGCATTATATCATATATTTTAATATAATTACATTTTTATATTTTCTCCCCTACTTTTCTTTACTTTATTATCAAATGTCATATTAAGGCATTCATCTAAACCGATGTTATGATGATGTATAAAATCTGAAATATGACAAATTTTTATCTTTTTCTCGTGTTCAAGTTTTTTTAGTATTTCATAGAAATTAGGTTTAAGTAAATTTGATACAAACTCGATATCATTAGTTTGTTCCTTTCTTAAAATTTCAAGAACATATGCGTTACTAAAATATTCAAAAGTATTATCTTTATAGCCAATAACCGAATGGTGTACTTGAATGAGATTATCATTATATATTTGAATAATAAAATGATGAAATGGATTTAAATTATTCTCAAAATTAAAAATATAATATTCATATCTATGATTTTGTGAATCTATTATATATATATTACTATCTTTAGTTAATTTTAAAATTCTTTTTTCAAAATAAATTGGTTTTTCAAAGTTTTTTAATAAAATATAATATATACTATCATTACCAAAATAAAAATTCAGGATTTGTATAATAGCATCGTTTCTAATTTTTTCTATTTTATTCATAATATATTTCTCCTTAACAAGTAGCTATACTAACAAAATCATTTGTTTAAGTCAAGTACAGTTACATTAAAAAACTGATTTAGAAAACTTTAAATATCAGTTGTTTTTGCTTTTTATTAGCTCAGTATATTTTTGACGACATCTGTTGTGATTATGGTAACGAAAAAAATTAAATTCAATAAAGCCATCATTTTCAAGTTCTATTATGTTCTTACGAATACTTCCTTTAGTACGTAATAAATATTGTATAAATGTTAACCTGTCAACTTCTGCAAATAATTGAAAATCAAAAATTTCGGATTCACTAGGAAAGGTTTTAATAGGATAATGATAAAAATCATTTAAAATTTTAAGATTGTTTTTACTTTTAAATTCAAATGAATAACAGCAAAAAACATATTCCTCAGAACTTAAGTCAAATAGATAATATTCATATCTTTGTTTTTTTCATCAACTACTTTTATATTACCTTCAAGAGTAACTTCTAAATATTTTCCTTCTTTGTTAATTAAAAATTTTCGGGTTTTATTTGCCATATTTTCAATACAATAGTCTTTAACATAATGTTTTAAAAGTTCGTTTCTTTTAGAGGTTATCTCTTTTTGAATTGTTTCTAAATTAACCATAATATTTATCCTAAAAAAAGTGATTAATTCATATATATACCAAACATTGAAATTAATCAAAAATAGGTAAATGAACTAATCACAAATTAATATTATCAAAGATATTATCCTTTGTCAAGCATTTTTGAAAAAAAGATACATTTAATTATTTTTCAAGTCTAAAACCGAATTCAGCATACCCATGAATAAAGATAGCTTTATTTAATAATGAAACGTCATAATTAGGATTTAAATTAAATAATTCACCATCGATTTTTACTTCATCAGTTTCTTCCTTATAGTAAGTAATTGTAATATAATCACCATAATTTTGATAACAATTTGCTACCTCTTTTTCTATCCAAAAGGATCCTTCATCATTATAATTAATTTCTGACCAATTTTTTCTGGTACTAAAACCTTCAAGTTTATTATTTCTAAATACTTTTCCTTCCTCTAATAGTGATATAGTATTAGTATTATGAAGGGCAATAGCATAAATTTTCTGGGAATTAACGTCTTGAATAATATGATATGCAATAAGTTGATAATTATTTTCTCTTTCACTTGTAGGTACTTTTCTATAATGATAAAAGGTATCTAAATATCTAAATCTTAATTTAGGTTTTTTAGTCATAAGCTCTTCTCTATATTTCTTATTAAAACTTAATCCGTGAACAATTATATAAAAAGTAAAACCTATAATAGCTATTATTCCTGCAAAAAAGATTATTCCAGTATAACGATCTTGATTATCAAACAATGAAAAAATAAACTTTTGTGTCATTACATTTACACATAAAAACACATATGTTATAATTACTCTTAACTAGGAAGGAAACTTATGAAAATAGCTCTTATAGGAACTGGAATTTATGGAATCGCCATTGCATCCACTTTAGTTAAAAATAACCACCATATAGTAATGTGGACCGAAAATAAAGATAAGTATAATGAATATATAAAAACTAAAAATTTAAAATCAATATATAAAAATTTTGATATGCCCAAAAGGATAACTTTATCTCTTTCTTTAGAAGAAACGCTTAAAGATGCAAAAGTTATCTTTATTACATGTGCTTCAAAATATGTTAAAAATATTACCAAAGATATTAAAAAATACTATGTAAAAAATATCCCTATTTGTATTGCTGCAAAGGGAATTGATGAAGAAAATTGTGAACTACTTTCAAACATCGTTAAAAGAATTTTAAATACTAGAAAAATAGCTGTAATATCTGGCCCTACTTTTGCTGTAGATATTCTTAATAATAACCCTGTTGCATTGGCAGTAGCTTCAGCTGACATAAAAACAAAATATTATATAACCAATATTATGCAAAATGATACCTTAAAATTAAGACCATCTAGAGACATTATTGGAGTACAAATATGTGGTAGTGTTAAGAATATTATTGCTATAGCATCAGGTATTTTGGGTGGACTGGGATATACAGAAAGCACCCAAGCGTTTTTAATAAATGAATCACTTCATGATATAAAAAAATTAATTTCTTTACTCGGAGGCAAAAAAAGAACCATTCTTTCTTTTGCAGGAGTTGGAGATTTATTAATGACTTCAATGTCAAAAAAAAGTAGAAATTATTCTTTTGGATATGTTATTGGAACCGCTAAAAACAAAAAAGAAATAGAAAGTTATTTAAATAGTAATACTGTTGAAGGTTTTAATACTTTAGAAACTGTTATTAGGTTATTAAAAAAGAAACATATTAATATACCGCTTATATATGTAATAGATGATATTGTAAATGGTAAAAAGAATCCTCATTATCTTGTAGATTTTCTAATAAATAAAGATTAAGTTTATTTTTTAAAATATTTTTTAATATTTATATAGATATTATCTTCATCAAGCTTACATAATTTTAAAAGCTCTTCTCTATTTCCATGAGGAATAAAGGTATCTTCAATACCAAATATTTTGAATATTCCATTAAATCTTTTTTCAGTTAAATAAATTGCAATAATACTTCCTAATGATGCTGTTTTCATGCTTTCTTCATATATAAAGATTGGTTTTTTATTCTTTATTATTTCTTTTAACATCTTTTCATCAAGTGGTTTAATAAACCTAGCATTTATAACAGATAATTTAATATTATCTTTTTTTAGTTTATTTGTTATATTTAAAGCTTTTTCAATAAAAGGACCATAAGATATTATATAACCGTCATTTCCTTTTGTAAGTATTTCCCATGAACCAATTTTTAATAATTGTGCTTTATTATAATTATTTTCAATATTAATTTTCGGATATCTTATAATAAATGGTCCAATATAATTTAATGATGTGTATATTAAATCATTAGCTTCTTGAGCATCTTTAGGCATGGTAATAATTATATTTGGAATACTAAGCATCATAGGTATATCAAATACACCTTGATGTGATGGGCCATCGCTTGGTACTAAACCTGCCCTATCTATCATTATTGTTACATCAGAATTACATCTTGCAATATCATGAACTATTTGATCATATCCTCTTTGAAAGAAGGTAGAATAAATAAATATATATGGTTTTTTTCCTGCCAAAGCAAGACCATTAGCAAGTACTAAACCATGTTCTTCGGCTATTCCAACATCAATAAAGTTTTTTGGTAGCTTTTCTTTTATAATGCCTAATTTAGAACCATAGCACATTCCTGGAGTTATGCACATAATATCATCATCTTTTTTCATAAATTTATATAGATAAGTGCTAATTATTTCACTATATGAAGGAAGAGTGTTCTTTATTTTTTCTTTTCCAGTTAAAAGATTAAATGTTCCAATCCCATGAAAAGCACCAACATCATCTTCTTCGGCAAAAGAATATCCTTTTCCTTTAACAGTGATAACATGTAATAAAACCGGTTTTTCTTCATTTTTAACTATTTGTAAATAATGCAGCAGTTCTTTATAATCATGTCCATCTATTGGACCATAATATTCAACACCAAAATCACTAAAGAGCGTTCCTTCTTTTAGATAAATTTTCTTTAAATTATTTTTAATATTTTCTAAAAACTTTTCAATTTTTCTACCAAATTTAGTATTACCTAGTAGTTTCTTAGTATTCTTTTTTGCCTTATTATAGCTTTTACCTGCTCTTATACTATCTAACATATTATGTATTGCTCCTACGTTTTTAGAAATACTCATTTGATTATCGTTTAAAATGATTATTTGTTTTGTTTTAAGATCACCTAAATGATTTAAAGCTTCATATGCTAGCCCATTACTAATAGAGCCATCGCCAATAACGGATATGATATTTCTTTTATTTCTTTTATCTATATCTCTTGCGATAGCATATCCAATTCCGGTAGAAATTGATGTTGATGAGTGCCCTGTTTCATAATAGTCTACTTTAGATTCGCTTTTAGATTGAAATCCTGATAAACCATTTAATTTTCTTAAACTATCAAATTCTTTTGCTCTTCCTGTTAATATCTTATATGGATATGAGTTATGACCAACATCAAATAAAAAGACATCTTGTTCTTCATCAAATATTTTAAGAAGTGCAATTGTTAGTTCAATAATACCTAAATTAGATGACAAGTGTCCTCCATTTTGAGACACTTTTTCTAATATAAATTTTCTCATGTCAGAAGAAAGTTTTAAAAGTTTATTAATATCATAATCTTTTAAAAACTTACTATTTTTTATATCTTTAATTTTCATTTAATAAATCCTTAATTACATAGTCTGCTAAAAGAACCCCACTTACAAGAGAAACACCTATATAAGATGATACTGGGGTCTTTTTAATGGGCAATTCATTTGATGCAACTACAATTACATCTTTAGTTATTCCTTCTTTTTTTAATGCAAGCTTAAATTTTTTTGCTAATGGATCATTAGACGTTTTGGAAAGTTTAAAAACTCCAAGATCGTGAGGATTTATTCTATTACCAACACCCATCGAAGAAATAATTTTCTTATTTAATTCTAAAGCTTTTTTAACTAAATAAACCTTGGCTTCAATAGTATCACAGGCATCAATAATATAATCATATTTATTAAAGTTTAAATTACTAGAACTATCTAAAAAGACATCAACGGAATTAACTTTTATATCAAGAGGAAGGGTATTAGCAAAATTTTTAAGGACATCAATTTTCTTTTTACCAATCACGTTTAAGTTAGAATGTAGTTGCCTATTTAAGTTACTTTCTTCATATGTATCAAAGTCTACTATTGTAATATTTTTAATTCCGCTTCTTATTAAAACTTCAAAACAAGCGGAACCCACCCCACCTACTCCAACTAGTAAAATATTAAATTTACTTAGTTTTTTGGTATCAATTAAACCAATTAATCTTTCATTCATAACTACCTCTATAAAAAATGCTTAAAGAAAGTCTATCGTTGATAAAGCCCGCTCTTCGCAGGTGGTAAGTCACAAGATTACTTTAGGATCCTTAATTAAATTAAGTTTTCACACCGTAAATCCATTAGACTCCCTTATTTTATCTTTGTCGGTTTTATATACTAATAAACTATCTCTAAGCATCTTAATTATAACATAATATTTAAAAATATAAAATAAACTAATTATTTTAATTTATTTAATTTATTAGTTAAGATATCTTTAGTAAGATTAGGATTAGCTTTTCCTCTAGTTTCTTTCATTACTTGGCCTACAAAATAATCAAAAAGATTTGTTTTTCCATTGTGATATTCTTTTATTTGTTCTTCAGAATTATTAAGAATCTTAGAAATTATATCATTAAGTTCCTTATCATCTGATATTTGAGTATTTTCTTTTGAAATAAACTCTTTGGGTTCTTTTTTATTTTCTAGTGCTTTATAAAATATTTCTTTAGCCTGTTTAGAGGAAATAATATTTTCTGTCATGGCATCTAATATTTGCTTTAAATATTCTGGTTTTAAAAAAAATTCATTAATACTTAGGCTTTCTTTATTAAGGTATGATAGTATTATTCCATTTATCCAATTAGCTGCTTCTTTATGATTAATTCCAATATCAATACATTTTTCAAAATAATTAGCTGTGTCGATATCTTTAATAAGAATGTTAACGTTTTCTTCATCTAATAATAAATTATTTAAATAATAATCTTTTCTTTCATTTGCTAAAACAGGGATATCTTTTTTTATCTCATTTATTAAATCAGTAGTAATTTCAAATGGTGGAATATTAGGTTCTATAAAATATTTATAATCGATATCATCTTCTTTAAAGCGCATAAATACTGTTTCATTTAAACTTTCATCATATCGTCTTGTTTCGCCTACTAAAGAAGAAGGATTATTTTCTAAAGCTTTTATTTGTCTTGCTTCTTCATAAATAATGGCATTTTTTACATTAGCTATTGAGTTAACATTCTTAACTTCTACTCTAGGGGTTACAAAATTGTCTTTATCATCTTTAAGACTTATATTAACATCACATCTAATTTGTCCTTTTTTAGTATCAGCATCTGAAATACCAGTATATTGATATATTTTTATCATTGTTTCTATAAATGCTGCAGCTTCTTCAGCAGATGATAAACAAGGGTCTGTAACACATTCTAAAAGAGGAATGCCTGCTCTGTTATAATCAAGTAGAGAAACTTCTTCTAAGTGGTCTAAAGCTGCTGTATCTTCTTCTAAATGAATATCTTGAATAGTAATATTTTTCTTAGTACCATTAACTATTATATCTATATTTCCTTTGGTACCCACAGGATGAGTATTTTGAGTAATTTGATAACCTTTTGGAAGATCGGGATAAAAATAATTTTTACGATCAAAGATCATATATTTAGGTATTTTACAATTTAGAATTATAGCCATTTTAATTGCATCGTAAACACTTTTATAATTAAGTGAAGGTAAAATTCCAGGAAATGCTAAACATACTTCATTTATATTAATATTAGCTTTCTTAGAATATATATTTGATGCTGGAGAAAAAACTTTTGAGTTACTTTTAAGTTCACAATGCATTTCAAGACCAATAACTACTTGATATTTCATTTTTTATCCTCCTTATTAAATAACTTCTCGATATAAGAAGCTATATTAAGCGCTTTCCCATCTTCTTTATATTTACCAGTAATATTAACACTAATTGGCATTTTATTTATATTAACAGTAATCGATGGATAGCCTCCTAAATTTCCTATTAATAAATGATTATTAGAATTATTATCTTTATTTGACAAGATGGGTAAAATAAGAGCATCATAATTATTAAACAAATTATTAAAGGTATTAACAATTAACCTTCTTACTTTTTTTGCATTAATAAAATAATTATTTATATTTTCTTTTTGAAGGATATATGAACCCATTATTAATTTTCTTTTCATAGTAGATGTAAGACTTTCACTACGATGTTTTTTCATCATATCATTAATATTACCATTTTTGTTAGCATCACCAAATATAATTCCTGTTAAATTGGAAGTATTACTTGATAATTCTGCTAAAGATATCATATCATGTACTGGTTTAATAGCATTAAGTAAATTGATATCTATGCTTTCTTCATAAATTTCAATACCAAGCGTTTTAATTTTATCAATTATTTCTTTCATATAATGTTGATCATTAATTAATTCTTTAATATAAAATATTTTTTTACCATTAACATTATTATTAAGATAATCTTTTAATTTAATATCATCCATATCATTAATAGAGGTCATATCTTTTTTATCATATCCCTTTATTTCATCTACTACTAATGTAGCATCAAGCACATTTTTAGCATATATTCCTACATGATCAAATGATGATGCATAAGCAAATACCCCATAGCGTGAAATAAGACCATAACTAGGTTTATAGCCAACGACACTAGTATTTCTTATTTCACCAAAAGTATCAGTACCAATTGCATAAGAAACGAGATCTTTTTTAACACTTGTTTCCAGTTCATCCCTAATAGGTTTTCCAATCATAATAGCACCTTTACTACTCAATTTTTCATAACAAGTTGCATTATATACAGGAACATAATTTTTAAGTGTATTTAATCCTGCAGTAGTTATAATATCTTTAGTTGATATATTATCTTTAAGTGTATATGGAATACATGATAATATATTATCAGTATCAGGGTAATTTATTTTATCATTAATTAATTTAAAAATATTAGTATCCTTAATATTATCTAATGCTTCTTTTTTAAACTTTTCTTTTGATATATCATTCTTTTTTAAAGCATTAAAAACAAATAATATGTCTTTATCTAAGTATTTCATTATCCCACCACCTTGGGTACTTCTATTATGTCTTCATAAGCGTTTGATGAGTTTTTTAAAGCATCAGTAGTAGAAATATTAGCTACATCTTTATCATCTCTTAAAACAGTTGTTTTTATATCTTGAGGGAAACTTAAGATATCTGTTTTTTTAAGTCCCTTAACATTGTTTATTAATTTCATCCTTTCTTTTAAAGCTTTAAAATCATTTAGTAAATCAGTTATTTCTTCTTTATTTAAAGCAATTAAAAGATCATCAGCTAGTTTTATTATTTGCTCTTTTGTAATCATAATAATCCTTTCTAATATTCACAAGATCCTGGAGTTCTAGGAAATGGTATAACATCTCTAATATTGTCAATACCAGTTAAATAAATAATTAATCTTTCAAATCCCATTCCAAAACCAGAATGAACACATGTACCATATTTTCTTAAAGCAACAAACCAATCAACTGTATTTAAGTCAATATTATCTTCTTTTATTTTTCTAATTAGTTTGTCCATATTCTCTTCTCTTTGAGAGCCTCCAATGAGTTCTCCTGCTCCAGGTACTTGTAAATCTACCGCAGCAACTGTTTTTCCATCATCATTTTGTTTCATATACCAAGCTTTAATATCTTTAGGCCAATTAGTAATAAATACTGGTCCATCAAAATAATTTGTAATATATTTTTCATGCTCTTTAGCAATATCACCATCATATTTAGGAGTAAACTCCCATTTATTCGGAGCTTTTAATAAAATGTCAATGACATCTTTATGATTTATTCTAGTAAACTTAGACTTAACTAATTTTTCTAGCTTCTTTCTTAAATTATTATCAACATAATTATTTAAAAAGTCTATTTCATCAGGACATCTTTTTAAAACTTCAGATACAATAAATTTAAGCATATCTTCTTCAATATCCATAAGACCATCTAAATCACAAAAAGCAATCTCTGGTTCAATCATCCAAAATTCATTAGCATGAGTTTTGGTATTAGAATTTTCTGTTCTAAATGTAGGCCCAAAAGTATATATCTTTTTATATGCCATCGCAAACGTTTCTCCATGAAGTTGTCCTGAACCAGTAATAAATACTTCTTTACCAAATAAATCTTTACTATAATCTTTATTTTCTTTTAAAGGATCAAGAGTTGTTAATCTAAACATTTGTTCAGAACCTTCACAATCAGAGGTTGTTATAAGTGGTGTATGAACATATACATAATTTCTATCTTGAAAATATTCATGTATTAATTGAGAAGTGACACTTCTAATTTTAAAAACAGCTCTAAATAAGTTAGTTCTAGGTCTTAAATGAGCTATTTCTCTTAAAAATTCTCTAGTTGGTCTTCCTTTAGCTTGTAGAGGAAAATCATCAGGACATAAACCATATACCTCTATTTTATTTGCTTTTAATTCATATTCTTGTCCTGAGCCTTCAGATTTAACTAATATGCCAGTTATACCTACAGCACTTCCAATAAGAATTTTAATAATATTATTAAAATCTTTTATATTTTTATCATAAACAACTTGAATCCCATTCTGATTAGTTCCATCATTTAAATTAATAAAACCAAATTCTTTTTGAGTTCTATGACTTTTAATCCACCCTTCTATTTTGACTTCTTTTGCTAAATACTTATCAGCATCTTTAAGTAAATCTTTAATATCCATAAATCCTCCTAAATAATTCCTAAGATATAATCAACTATCTCATCTTCAGGAACTTTAACCTCTTCTTTTGTTATATTATCTTTGACATTTATTAATCCCTTTTTAAGATCTTCACTATTTAATATTATTAAATTTTTAGCATTATATTTATCAGCATCTTTAAACTGTGATTTTAAACCTTTATTTAAATAATCAGTTTCCACAGATATTCCATTTAGTCTTAAATCTTGCATAATAATATTAGCTTTCATTTTTTCTTCTTTATTAATTGCCATAATAAAGACATCTATATTTGAAAAATCTTTTGCCTTCTCTTTGATAAGATTAATGATTCTTTCAATACCACAAGCAAATCCAACGGCTGGCGTATCGGGACCATCCAGAGTTTTAACAAGGTTATTATATCTTCCCCCACCACCTAATGCTAAGCCATTATCAACTTGAAGTTCATATACCATATAATCATAATAATCAAGTCCCCTAACTAAGTTAGAATCAATTTCATAATCAACATCAAGATAATCTAAATATTGTAAAACATCTTTAAATCTTGCTTGACTTTCTTTACTTTGGTAATCTAAAACATTAGGTGCTTTTTTAAGAATTTCATTTTTATCATCTATTTTACAATCAAGTATTCTAAGAGGATTAGTTTTAATTCTTTTTTGACAATCAGAACAAAAATCATTAATATGAGGTTTTAAATACTTAACCAATGCTTTCTTATAATTTTCTCTGTCTTCTTTTCCGCCTAAATTATTAATTTTAACTACGGGATCAAGTCCAAGTTCTTTTAAAATATTAACTGATAACGAAATTATTTCGGCATCTATTAGTGGATCATCAGAACCTAGGGCTTCAACTCCAAATTGAGTAAATTCTCTATTTCTTCCTTGACCTGGTCTTTCATAACGATACATAGTTCCAATATAATAATATTTTGATATTGGTCTTATATCAGCATAATCTTTATTTTCAATATAACTTCTAACTACACTTGCAGTTCCTTCGGGTCTTAAAGTTAAACTTCTTCCAGAACGATCAGTAAAATCATAAGTTTCTTTTTGAACTATGTCTGTAGTTTCTCCAACTCCGCGTTTAAAAAGCTCACTGTTTTCAAATACTGGAGTTCTAATATATTTATAGTTATAAACATTCATATATGAATGAACAATTTGCTCAATATTAAGATAGATTTTTGCATCAAATTTTGATAAATCATAACATCCTTTTGGTTTAATAATCATTTTTTCCTCCTTTTTAAAAGAAAAACCTAAAAAGGTATAAGGGCGATATCTCGCGGTGCCACCTTATTTCTAGGTCTTAATTATTTATCACACTTATGCGTATCTATGTTATAGAAAGTTGTTAGTTTTCTCATAGATAAATACACATCTATTTTATTATATATTTAGATTTAAGTCAATTAGCTCTAACAAATTTGACAGTAATTAATTTTTCTATATTATTTTAAAAATTAATAATCAAAGTTTTTATTAAAAAAAGTGTTTATATATCTTCTATCTTAACTTTAATCTTTAAAATCACTATTATTAGCTAATCTTTCTTTTAAATATTTAATTATTATTTTTATATTTTTTAATCTTAAATCTATTATATCAACAGGCTCTATTAAATTTTGATTATATTTTATATTAGGAAATTCATAAAGAATTGTACCATCTGGCAAATTAAAGCCTAGAACATTTTTAAAGACTCGTAAAACTTCATTATAAATATCTATAACGTGATTAATTTTATCGATTGGTATTGCATCTAAATCATTGTAATTGATTTTATTTTCTTTTTTTACAATATATTTAAAAACGTCTATATTTGATAAATATCCCGGATAATAAATAAGAGAGAATTCTGATAAATCTTTTTTATTTAAAGTATCTATTGTCTTTTTTAATTTTTTACTTAGTTTGGCATTAATAATGTAATTTTTCTTATAACTATCAATCGCAACTTTTACATTTTGAAAGTTTGTTTCAACAAAAATTGCATTATTTATTTTTTTATCAGAAGTATTATATATAACTGGAAATTTAAAAAAATGATTATAAATAGTTTCAAGTCCTAAATATTTTATTAGTAACTCATAAAGTTCATTTATAGTTATTTTATTTTTTGAAATCACATTTATTTCCTTATTTTTATCGTTATTATCTAAATTTTCTAAAACAATATCAATAAGTTTATTTACTTCAATAAAATTAAAAGCTTTTAACGATGATATTAAATGTTTTCTTGTTTTTCTTTGATAAAACCATCGTACTTCATCATTCAAATATACAGCTCTAATCATATATCCAATTAAATTATTAAGAACTTTACTATCAATCGTTTGCCCGAATCTAACAATTTTATAATTAAAATTATATTTTTTTATTAGCACTTCAAATAATACAATTAATTTGATATTAATATTTTGTATACATTTAGTTTTTTTATTAATCTTATTTATATCTAGATAAACAGGTTTAAAAAACAAACTTTCAAGACTAGAGATTAATAAAACGTTTGCTTTTTTATCAAAGTTATTAATACTATCATATAGTTTATTTACAAAATTTTTTAACTTTTTTAAACTAGTGTTGCTAAGATAATTAAACATATTACAGTGCTGAATATCGGAAAACTGTAAGATATCTATTATTATATAATCAGGCCGAAATTCTTCTAATAATAAATTTATATTATCGTTATTAAAATCTATATATTTATAATAATAATTTGTATTTTTAATATTAAAATTATATTTTAAAGAATAAATTGTTTGAAGATTATCACTACTTTGAACTTTTAATGATTCAACAGCAACAACCTTATTATTACGTAGTAGTTTTGGGGCGAAATAACAATCTACAAAATTTTTATTACCAATAAATAAATATGTTTTCATTATTATACCTCTATTTCTTATTATTATATCGGCTTTATTAATATATACTAAAACTTAACGGGATTAAATGTTATATCAATACTTATCTTATTATTTATAAGATAATTTTGATCTAATTGTTTTAAAATATCTATTAATTTATCA
>JGI24712J26585_10002851_pt1 | contig 13926 bp, 18 predicted proteins | sample BioPla3DNA2_FD_26585 | JGI IMG/M metagenome (IMG submission 26585) | reverse complement strand
GGTGGCCAGAAGAAGAGGACAAGGAGCAAATCAGGTCTGGACTTGTTTATGGACGGAGTGCTCGCTAGAATAACACTGCCGATTCTTTTGGAGGTGCAGAGATAGNGAAAAGGAGTTTCTTAACTCTTACTGCCATTGTTTTGGCGGCAATTTTGCTCGCCGGTTGCCAGTTGCTACCCTGGAGCAGCATTAAGCTGGGATACGTGCTGGAGGAGAACGTTTTTGAAAAAGTTACTGAGCCAGCCCGAGTCAAGAAAAACACTGGAGTCCATCTGGTCTTTCCGTTTAGGGAGGAAGCAAAAGGCCAGTACAACTTAAAGTCTTTCGCGTTTGAAGTTAAGGCTGGCGACAAGGAAGTGGAGNATCTGCCAGCTGAAATCCGTGATGCAGACGGAAAGGTAATCGGCATTTACGTGGACATACCAGATGTCGGGGACAAAGACTTAACCATCAAGATTCTGATTCCTAAGGGTAACGAATTGGACCTGCCATCACTTTGGAGGTGCGCGAAGAAGTGAGACGAAACCTGCTGGTGCTCACCGGCATTTTTCTGCTGGCTGTGAGCTGATGCCCATTGTCAGCGGGATTAACGTGACGTATGATATTGACGCCAACGTCTTTGGGAAGCATTCATATCCGAAGCAGCTGAGGAAAAACGCCATGTTCGAAGGCGTCTTCTGGTTCTTGGAGACGCAGCGGGGAAGGACGGTGGACGGCTTCCTGATCAGGGTCGATGATGGAACCCTGAATGGAGTGGAGTTCGAAGCCCGTAACGTCGCGGGTACAGACTTCGAAGGGATCTATCTGCAGATTCCCGATGTTGGTACGAGGGATATCACCATCACTATCAAGCTGAGGTAAGGTAAAGAACCTATATCAAGAAAACCCCACATCGCTGTGGGGTTTTGCTCTATGGTGCGCCGCGTATGGGGCGCCTTTCTTAGCTCTCTTTGTAGCGCAGCCACCTTAAGACTTCCTTGGGGGTGGCGTTTTTGCCGTACATGAGCATGCCTACCCTGAAGATCTTGGCTGCCGCGCGCATGGTGATATAGGCGGTGATCAAAAGCAGCGCTCCCGAAACCAGCATCTGCCACAGAGGAACAGCGGTAAGGCCGCTGCGCAGCATCATAACGGCTGAGCTGGTAAAGGGGAACAAGCTGGCAAAGACGGCGATGGATCCGTCGGGATTGGTGAACACCGGCCCGATGAAAAGAAAAGCAAGCATGGGCAGCATGATCACCAGACCCTGGGCGTTTCCTGCACTCTGCAGATCCTCCATGGTTGCTCCTAACCCTACAAAAAGGGCACTGAACAGCAGGTAGCCGCCGAGGCCAAAACAGAGGATCACCGGAAGGTTCACCGCCCGCAGCGCTTCTATGATGGGGAACTCAAGGAAGTAGACAACGATGGGTAGGCCCAGGGCCAGCCAGAAACCCAGCTGGATCAGGCCCAGCAGGAATTGGCCCAAAATCTTGCCCTGCATCAGCTCACCGGGGCGGATGGACGACAGCACCACTTCGGCCATGCGGTCCCTCTTTTCCTGGGTTGCGCTCTGCATGAGCATTGTGCCCGACGTAAAGATCAAAGAAAAAGACCAAGATAGTAAACACGCTGGAGACGACGAGATGCATTGTCTGCGGCTCTAGTTCCTCTTTGAGGGGAATCTGGTTCATCTGGACAGGTGCCGTAAGGAATGCAAATTGCTCTGGACTCACACCCGACAGCGTCAGGCGCAGATTCTGCAGGAGGGCCGTGAGGGCTTGACGCAGGGCACTGGAGCCCTGGCTGTTCGTGTCGTTGTAGAACAGATCAAGCTGGCCGCTTTCAGCAAAGTTCTCATCGAGGATGAAATACCCGCTGGCCTTGCTTTCCCGCACCAGTTTTGGAAGATCGGCACCGGCCTCCTCTTCCACAAGCACAATGTTAGCTGGCAGCAGCTCGCGGAGGGTCTCCGCTGCACCCAGTTCGTCCACTATACAGTAGGTGATGGCAGAGGGCTGATTCCAGCGCTCCAAGAGCGCAGGCACCACAATGAACAGGGCCATGATCAATGGGGTGATGAGCAGTCCGATGATAAACTGTTTGTTGGTTAGGTTACGCAAGATTTCCCAGCGGGCGATCTTCCAGGTATTCCGCATCATCTGCACCTCCTTGTGCTACTTGCACGAAAATGTCATGCAGTGTCGGGCGGCTGATGGTCAGCTCGTGGATCTCCAAATCAGGAGGCAGGAGCTGGGCAAACTGCACTGGCTGTACTCCATCCCGCAAGATGCACCTGCAGCGGTTTTCGTCCAGCCTTTCCCAGGATTCCACCAGCTCACTGTGGAACAGCGTTTCCTGACCGGGAGGCGAAAGCAGATCCACGCGGAAGCTGCCATAGCGCTTTCTGATCGACTGCAGGTCGCCTTTGACAACCTCCCTGCCCTTGTGGATGAGGAAGATTTCATCGCAAAGCTCTTCCACGATGTTCATCTGGTGGCTGGAGAGCAGCACCGCGGCCCCTGACTTGGCCAAGCTTCTTATTTCTGCCTTGAACAGATCCTGGCTGACAGGATCCAACCCGGAAAAGGGCTCGTCCAGCACCACGAACTTAGGCCGGTGCAGGACCGCGGCAANAAACTGCACTTTCTGCGCCATCCCTTTGGAGAGCTGCTCCACTTTCTTGTGTGCGTAGTCTTCCAGTCCAAATTTGCCCAGCCACTCCATAGCCCGTGCCTTGGCGTCAGGCCGGGGCACATCCTTCAAACCTGCCAGGAAAAGCAGAATGTTTAGGACCTTGGCTTCTCGGTATAACCCTCTCTCTTCCGGCAGATAACCCACGGAGGAGAGGGGGACACCTTGGATGCGGCCATTTCCCTGCTGGAAGAACACCTGGCCGCGATCGGGGGCTGTGATGCCCATGATCATGCGCAAAATCGTCGTTTTCCCCGCCCCGTTGGGCCCCAGCAGACCCAGGATCTTGCCCTGGGCGGCGTGGAAGGACACATTGTCCACTACAGTGACCGTTCCATAGGTCTTCGTAATCCCTTCTACATAAAGACCGTCCATCCTATACCTCCCTGTGCAGTCATTAAAAGCTATTATAGCACAGAATGGCAAAACTATGTGAATAATTTCTACATCGCGTCAAAAGAGCCGGACGCAGCGATCCGGCTCTTTTCGACGGGGCCTATTGGGGCTCTCCTTTAGCTTCAATGACGATGGTTTCTTCGGCGTAGATGCCGTACAGCTCATTTTGATCCTTCACCGTGCCCCTCACAACCAGCCGGTAAGAGCCGGGTTCACTGGGGGCTGTGATGGTGAGAAAACCGTCCCGCAGCAGTTCTACTCCGCTTAGATCCAGTTCTGATACCAGGGCGCTCTCCTGCCCATCTTCTTTCCAGATCTCCAGCTGCGGCTGGGTTTCAGGGACTCCCCCGGCCAGGTGGATATCCAGGGCCAGCTGTACTTCTTCGCCGGCCCGCACCACCCGGGGTTCCAATTCAGGCAGAGCGGAACTGAGCATGCGCATGGGCGCAGCTTGCTCAACTTCCGGGGGTTGGGGAGGGAGGGGGTTCCAAACCGTGTGCAGGAGCAGGGCCAGCAGCACCACCGCCGCGGCTGCAGTGCCCAGCCAAAGGGGCTGTCTGGAACGCTTCGCTTCCTTGTTCAGCTGGGAGGAAATTCTTCCCCAGAGTTCCTCGGGGGAACCTTGCCACTTGCTGTTTGCTCTCAGCGCTTTTCTGATGCGCTCATCTAAGGTCATCCCTGCCACCTCCTTCATGGGCTGCCATGTTCCGTTTTAGACGCTGTCTGGCTGTGTAGAGCCGGGATTTCACTGTGGAGAGGGGAATGCGGAGCGTTTCGGCGATCTCCGCTTCCGTGAGTTCTGATACGTACTTAAGCAGAAGAGGAAGGCGGTGCTTATCATCAAGACTGTTAATGGCTTCAAACAATTGGTTCAGGCCTTCCTTCTCCATGGCGCTGCCTTCGGGGTTGAAGGAGGCATGGACGTTTTCCTCTTCAATTTCATAGGGCAGGTGGCCCCGGTCCAGCCGGCCCTTGGTGCGTTTCGCCTTATTGATCACAATCCGCGTGAACCAGGGCTTAAAGGGCCGGTGTTCCTGAAAGGTGTCCAGCGAACGGAAAGCCTGCACAAATGCTTCCTGAACGGCGTCCTCAGCCGTGGCCCAGTTGCGGGTGACCAAGTAGGCCAGGCGCACGGCGCTGTCCAGATGCATTCTGAAGATCTGCTCCATGGCCGCTGTTTCTCCTTGCTTGGCCCGCTGAATCAGTTGTTGCTCTGGATAATCCACGGCGATCCTCCTCTCGGGGCTTCACTACATATATCCCGTTGGAGCGAGAAAAGTTTACTTACAGAACCCGTTTTTCTTTGGAAAGTCTTTCCTCATGGGCATTAACAAGATCTGTCAAAATCTGTGTATAAATAACCCGGTCGGCAGGTTTTGTAAACAATTTGTCGAATGAACTCATTGTGTATGTTTTCACCAAAAGCAATATAGGTGTCCTGAGGGGGTGGCGGCTGTTCCAAGGCATGAACCGAGAATACCAGGTCTCGTAACCCCACAATTTGACATTGAAGATCGCGTCATCAACGCACTCATGCACGTCCTCTATGAGAAGAGCCCGCGCGAAGAAGGACATTCACGGCGAGTGAGTCAGATCTGCTTTGCCATCGGCGAGCAGATGGGCTTAGAGCATGAGCAGAAGATCGAACTGGCAAAAGTCGGTTTATTGCACGACATCGGCAAAATCTCCATCCCCAGTGAGATTCTCAACAAGCCGGAGCCGCTCCTGCCGTGGGAGTGGAAAGAGATTCATGAGCATCCGGTGAACGGGCATCGGTTTTTGAGTGCCGTGGTTGGTATGGCGGAGATCGCCGATGCCACCTTGGCGCATCACGAGCGCATGGACGGTACGGGCTACCCTTACGGGCGGCGCGGCGGGCAGATCCCCCTCATGGCCAGGATCGTGGCCGTGGCCGATGCCTACGACGCCATGATCAGTCCCCGCCCCTATCGGCATGCCTACAGCCACAGCCAAGCCATGCAGGAACTGCAGCGAGGCGCAGGAAAGCAGTTCGACCCCCGGGTAGTGCAGGCCTTTTGCGGATTAGTGAAAGGCATAGCGTGATCCCCCTTAGATCACGAACGGCGACCATTAGGCCGCCGTTTTTGCATGTCAGTAACCCATTTCCTTGAGGATGCGCGCCAGGGTGCGCAGCCTCTCGCCGATCAGTTCTCCATCCCGGGCCAGCGCATCCATGAACAGCTGGATATCTTCATCGATCTTCTCGTTCTCGGTGCAGACAGCAACGGTCATGGCGTCGCCCTGCAGGCCCACCCTGTCAATAACCGGGTTTTCCGGGTCGTAGAACTTGGGGTAGCGGTAAGCTTCATCGAAGTAGAGTTTGGCCCGGCAGACCAAAATGGCCAGATCCAGCACCCTGTGCAGGGGCAGCTCTTCCGACTGACGGGACCAGCGCTCGCCAGTGTGGCGCCAGACCTTGGCGGAGATGTCTACCCGCCCGCGGTCATTCCACTGAGCCAGGCCCAGGGACAGCCCTTGGGCATCTGAATCGTAAGCGCTTCTGCCATCGATATTGCTGTAATCCTCAGCCACGATCACCGGCTTGTGCTTGAGATCAGTGGGTATTTTCATATTTCATTCTCCTCCTTCTACGTAGTAGTGTAGTAAAATAGTAAAATAGTAAAGCAGTCAAGTCAAGCATACCTGGAAATCGGAGCCCCGTCAACCACCAAATGAGTAGGGAAGGAAGTACTGGCGGCGAGGAGAAGTTAGTAGGAAACCATGAGGGGAGTGATCACGCAGTGAAGAAAATTGCCGTTGTCAGTTTCCAGGGTGAGATGCCCTGCTTTGTGCATGCGCTGCTCAACGCCTGGAATTACCATGTGAAGGGGTACGAGGTGGCGCTGATCGTGGAAGGGGCATCCACCGCCCGCATTGCTGATATCACCAAATCGCCCCAGGCTCCGCTGTGGGAGAAGATCAGATCTGCCGGCCTGGTTCGCTCCGTCTGTAAAGCCTGCGCGGTGCAAATGGGTACGCTGCAGGAAGCCGAGGCCCAGGGGCTGCCCATCGACGCGGCCTTATCAGGCCATTCGGATTTGGAGGTCTTCACCGCCCAAGGATTTGAGATCATTCTTTTCTAAAGGGGGATGTGCATGTACCTGAACTGCTTCAACGAAGTGAAGGACCTCACCGTGGAACTGGTCAAGATCCCAAGCATTGTCAAGACCAGCGGTGAAGCGGACTGCGCCCGTAGAATCTATGAATTCTACCGCGGTCTGCCCTATTTCCAGCAGCATCCTGAGTACCTTGTGCTGCAGCAGACGGAAGAGGATGAGCTGGAAAGGTACAACGTGATAGCCATGGTTAGGGGGACCAAAGGCGATTCCAAGCGCACCGTCATCCTCATGGGGCATATAGACACGGTGGGCGTTGACGACTTCGGAAGCATCAGAGAGTACGCCTTTGACCCGGATAAGTTGCCCGAGCTTCTGCGCCAGATGGACCTGGGCGAAGAAGTGCAGAGGGATCTGGACTCCGGAGAGTATATGTTCGGCCGGGGAGCTTTGGATATGAAATCCGGTGTGGCCGGCCAGATGTGCCTCGTGCGCTATTTCGCCGAGCATCCAGAGGAACTGGACGGAAACCTCATAGCCATCGCCGAATGCGATGAAGAAGACAACTCCCACGGGATCATCTCAGCCCTAAGGGCTTTGAAACAGTGGAAAGCCCAGCATGATCTGGAGTTCATCGCAGCAATCAATGCTGACTACTCCACGCCCTATCACGAACTGGATGAAAACAGGTACGTGTATTTCGGCACCATCGGCAAGCTGCTGCCCACATTCTACGTGGTGGGCAAAGAAACCCACGTGGGCCAGGCCTTTGGCGGGCTGAACCCCAATCTGCTGGTCGCGGAGCTAACCCGGCTGATTGAGCTGAACCCTGATCTGTGCGATGAGGCCCAGGGTGAAGTGACCATTCCGCCCACTTCTTTGAAGCAGGCCGACTTCAAGGATGCCTATACTGTGCAGACGCCCATCGCGGCCTACACCTATTTCAACGTGTTCACCCACAGCATGAGTCCCCGGGAGATCATGGAGAGGATGAAGGAGAAGGCGGTGGAAGCCTTCGATAACGTGATCGCCTATGTTGATCAAGCTTACAGGAAGTTCTGTCAGCGCAGCGGGCACACCTACACCAAGCTTCCCTGGAAAACGCGGGTGTATACCTGGGAAGAATTCTACCGTGAGCTNGTGGAGGACCACGGTGAGAAGTTCGTGCAGCATTTAAGGGAGTTTGGCCTCAAGCTCCATGCCGGCAATCCCGCGCTGGATTTGAGAGACTTCAACGTACAGGTTGTGGAGGAAGCGTGGCAGTGGGCCAAGGATAAGAGCCCGGCCATCATCGTCTTCAATGCCTCTACCTTTTTTGCCCGGATAGAAATGACGGGGAGAACCGAAGCAGAAAAGAAGCTGCTCGACAGCGTGAAGGAGGCGGTGGCCGAGGTACAGCAGTATTCTGACAGGCCCATCGTCACCAAGATGTTCTATCCCTACATCTCCGATGCCAGCTTTATGGCCTTAGGAGACGATCGGGCAGAGCTGGATGCCCTGGAGAAAAACACACCGGCCTGGGGAGTGAAATATGCTCACCCCATCGAGGATATTGCGGCCGTCAATGTGCCTGTAGTGAACATCGGGACCTACGGCAAGGACGGCCATAAACTCACCGAAAGGGTGCATATGCAGCACACCTTTGAGCTCGTTCCCAACATCNCCTTGAGCACCATCAGGAGGCTTTTGGGTTGACCCGAGGGGAGCGTGTTTGCAAACCCTGTTAAGAGATGAAAAATAGCCGCAGTTGGAAAGAAGGAACAAACATGACAGCACTTCTCGTGATCATCTACATTGCCTTTATCAGCCTGGGGCTGCCCGACTCGATTTTGGGAAGTGCCTGGCCCGTAATCAGGTCCGAATTATCGGCTCCCGTGAGCCTCGTGGGTTACCTGGCCATGACCATCAGTGCCGGAACAGTGGTTTCCAGCCTGTTCAGCAGCCGCGTGGTCTCCCGTTTCGGAACGGCCAAGGTGACTATTGTGAGCGTGTTTATGACCGCAGCAGCTCTTTTGGGCTTCGGCCTGGCCAGGCATGCGGCCTTCTTGTTCCTTCTGGCCATCCCCTTAGGGCTCGGGGCTGGCAGCGTGGATGCGGCCCTGAACAACTTCGTGGCGCTGCACTACAAGTCCATGCACATGAACTGGCTGCACTGCTTTTGGGGCGTGGGAGCCACAGCCGGGCCCATGATCATGTCCTTCTTTCTGGCCAGCGGCCGTGGGTGGCGTCCAGGCTATGGAGTCATTGCCGCTCTTCAGTTTATGCTGGTCGCAGCGCTGTGGGCCAGCAGGGGCTTGTGGCGGGGTAAAGATGTCGCCCCTGAGAGCCCGGGGAGCAGCGGTGGAGCCCTGTCCAACCGGGAAGCCCTGCGGCTGCCCAATGTGAAGCTGGCCTTGGTATCCTTCGTCTGCTTCAGCATCACGGAATGGACGACGGGGCTTTGGAGCAGCACCTACCTGGTGGGCGTGGAAGGGATGGCGCCAGCTGTGGCTGCCCGCTGGACGGCTGCCTTTTACGGAGGGATTACCCTGGGGCGCCTGCTCTCGGGCTTTCTGACCATGAGATTCACCAATGAAGCCTTGATCCGCGGGGGACAGCTGGTCTGCGCGGCCGGGGCTATCTTGATCATGCTGCCGCTCCCAGCTGGGATTTCCGCCCTAGGCTTTGTCCTGATCGGCTTTGGCACCGCCCCCATTTTCCCGGCCATGCTCCATGAAACTCCCAGGCGGTTTGGGAAAGGGGTTTCAGGAGCCATCATGGGACTGCAGATGGCCGTGGCCTACACCGGGGGCACCTTGGGCTCGCCCCTCTTCGGAGCCCTGGCCTCGGCAACATCCCTTAGGCTCCTGCCTTACTACCTCCTGGCAGTTGTATTGGTCATGCTGGCCGCTTCTGAGCTGCTGGCCAGACGCTTAGCTGGAAGCGCTCAGCCCGCGTGAGTCCGGCCTTTCCCTAGAAGAAAGAGAGAGGAGAGCTCATGGGCTCTCCTCTCTGCTAAAAGGCAAATTCCATTTGCACGCTGGCGCTTACCTCTACTTCACCTGGACTGATGGACGTGCCCACCGCCGCATCGGCGTAGGCTACGGCCCGCACCATGGGGGCGTAAGAGCTGTAGCTTTCGCTCATGCTCACCAGCTCACCCAGGGTCACCCCTGCCGCTTCGGCCATGGCTTCAGCTTTGCCCATGCCCTGCTGGACAGCAAGTTTGAGGGCTTCCAGCTGCAGGGCCTGCTTATCCTGGACGTCAAAGCGGATGCCCTGGACCTGATTGGCTCCGGCCTTTACTGCCCGGTCCACGATCTCCCCTACGCTGTCCAAATTCTTGGTAGTGATGTTGATGCGGTTCTGCACCCAGTAGGTGGTGACCGTTTCTTCCTTGTCTGTCCCGCGGTTGACCGTCTGGGTGGAACCCCAGATGTTGTAACCGCTCGTGGATACTTCTTTCTCCGTCAGCCCCATTTCCCGCAGTGCGGCCAGCACTTGAGCCATGATGCTGGCGTTGTCCTGGGCAGCCTTTTCCGCGGAGGGGTTTTGGGTTTCCACACCCACGGTGATGTAGGCGATGTCGGGGTCACCTGTCACTACCGCGGTTCCGCTCACCTGCAGGCGCTTCGGTTCCGCATCGGCCAGGGCCGCTCCTGCCACCAGCAGCATGAGGAGTGTCACCACTCCCATTTTGAACAAGGATTTGCGCATGTTGATCTTCCTTTCTCAGATGTTTAGACGTGCTTTCACTTCATATATCCTTCGAGGGGGACAGAAGTTTACTGTTCGAGCCGGATATTTTTCCCACCCCGGTGAAAGCCAAGCAGGGACGGCAAAAAAAGATTGTAACGGGCATGGCAACTTGGTAAACTAAACAAAAGGGGTGAGCCCATGTCTATTGAGAAGCGCAAGCAGTTCATCATCAACGTATCCTATTTTGTGCTCATTATCGGTATTGTCTACATAACTATCAAATACCTCTTGGGTTTAGTCGCTCCTTTTGTTGTAGGTTTTTTGGTGGCGGTTATGCTGCAGAAAAGCATCAACTTCCTCGCCGCTAAACTAAGGCTGCCCAAGAAACTGGCCGCGGTCCTTTTGGTGCTGGTCTTTTACCTTGTCTTGGGCGTGCTCCTGTTCTGGCTGGGCATGAGCGTCTTTGCCGGAGTCAAGGACTGGGTAGAGAAGCTGCCCGGNATGTATTCAAGGGAAATCGAACCGGTGATCATGGATATCTTCCAGGCCATAGAAAGGCTTATGGTGCGATTTGACCTTACCCTGGCCCAGTTCCTGGAGGATTTTCACGTCACCTTGTCCCAGTCTATCGGGAAAATTGTCTCGGACATCTCCTCGTTGGCCATTGCCACCGTCACTTCCGCGGTGTCGCTGGTGCCCAGGATGTTCTTAGGCGTGATCCTGGCCGTGATTTCTTCGGCCTTCTTTGCCCTGGATTTTGAGGTCGTCATAAACTTCTTCCGTGACCTTTTGCCCCAGAGATGGCGCGGGCTCACAGGGGAGCTGCGTACCTTTTCCTCCAATATTCTGGGGAAGTACCTGAAGGCCTACGCCCTGATCATGCTCATTACCTTCACTGAGGTGGCCATCGGCCTTTCCATCTTGGGGGTGAACAGCGCCATTCCCGTGGCCGCTTTCACCGCCGTGGTGGATATTCTGCCCGTTCTCGGCACCGGTGCCATTTTGATTCCCTGGGGGCTTTTCAGCCTGGTGCAGGGTAACCTCTTTCTGGGCCTGGGTCTTTTGGTGCTTTATGTGGTGATTACTGTGATCCGCAATGTGATCGAGCCGCGGCTGGTGGGCCAGCAGATTGGGCTGCATCCCATTGTGGTGCTGCTCTGTATGTATGCCGGCGTGAGGCTGTTTGGGGTTGTGGGCTTGTTCGCCCTGCCCATCACCATCCTGGTGTTCAAGTACTTCTACGATCACGGGAAGATCGATCCTGCTCCTTAGGGGTAAAAAGGAGGTGCCGCATGGAGAGGATTATTGAAGTGCGCGGTCTGGCCAAGTCTTACGGCAGCATCCAGGCTGTGAGGGGGCTTGACTTCTATGTGGCGAGGGGCAAGCTCTTTGCCTTTTTGGGCCCCAATGGAGCAGGTAAATCCACCACCGTGGAGATCTTGAGCACGGCGCTGAAGAAGGATCAAGGAGAAGTAACCATCAACGGCTTTACCTTAGGCCGGGAAGACGACAAGATCCGGGCCTCCATCGGGGTGGTTTTCCAGGGCCACGTCCTGGACGACAGGCTTACGGTCAGGGAGAACCTGCAGTTTCGCGGCAGCTTTTACGGATTGAAGGGGGAGAGGCTCAGGCAGGCGGTGGAGGAGGCGGCTAAGGAGGCTGCGGCCGTGGACTTCGTGGACCGGCGCTATGGCGCTCTTTCCGGCGGCCAGCGCAGGCGGGCGGATATTGCCAGAGCCTTGGTCAACAGGCCGCAGATTCTCTTCCTCGATGAACCCACTACGGGGCTGGATGCCCAAACCCGCCGCGACGTGTGGGACTTTATCCGCAAAATGCAGGCGGAGAGCGGGATGACCGTTTTCCTCACCACCCACTACATGGAGGAAGCGGCCCATGCCGATTACGTCATCGTGATCAACCACGGGCGCATCGCCGCTGAAGGGACCCCCGCACAGCTTAAAGAAGCTTACGCGGCTGATCAGCTCCGGCTGTACACTTCCAGGCCCGAAGAGATTGCCGCCGTTTTGCAGGAGATGGAGGTGGGCTGGGAGCAGCAGGCCGATGCCTTTACGGTAACCCTTGAGGGCACCCTGGATGCCCTGCCCGTCCTGGAGCGCTGCCGGGAGTTCATCTACGGCTTTGAGGTGCTCCAGGGCACCATGGACGACGCTTTTCTAGAGATCATCGGGAAGGAGCAGAGCCTGTGATTGCCTTTGCCGTGCGGAACCTGAAGATCTTTTTGCGGGATCGGGCTGCAGTGTTCTTTTCCCTCCTGGCGGTACTGATCATTATCGGGCTGTACGCTGCGTTTTTGGGCAATACCTTAACCAGCGGCATGGAAGGTGTGTCCGGCGCCAGGTTTCTCATGGACAGCTGGATTATGGCGGGGCTGTTGGCGGTGGCGTCCATTACCACCACCCTGGGTGCAGCGGGCGTGATAGTGGATGATAAGGCCAAAGGGATTGCCAAGGACCTTCCGCTGCGCGCCCCTGAAGCGCGGCTCCATTGTGGGCGGCTACCTGTTGGCAACCGTGGTGGTGGGGATCGTCTTAAGTGCGGCGGGCTTTGTGGCCGCGGAGATCTATATCTTCGCCAACGGCGGGAAGCTGCTCACCTTTGGAGCGGCCCTGAAGGCCCTGGGCCTGATTGTCCTCTCCTGCCTGGCCAGCGGGGCCATGGTCTCGTTTGTCGTATCTTTCCTCAAAACACCCAACGCCCTGGCTGTGGCCAGCACCATTTTTGGAACTCTGTCCGGGTTTCTCATGGGCATCTATGTGCCCGTCAGCGTGCTTCCCGGTACTGTGCAGACTGCGGTCAAAGCATTTCCCATTTCCCATGCCGCGGTGCTGCTGCGGCAGGTGCTCATGGAGGTGGCCTTGGCTGAAACATTTGCCGGCGCTCCAGCGGAAGCGGCCGCCCGTTTCCAGGAAGACCTGGGCGTTGTGTTCACCTATGGCGGTGGTGTTTTCAGTGCGGCGGGAAGTGTGGCCGTGCTCATGGGCACCACGGTGGTCTTCTTCGTTTTGGCCGTATGGCGCATGTTGAAGGAATGAATTCTGGAGGTACAGTAATTGGTGGACTTAGAAGTTGTAAAGGACATAGCCTTGGGGGCAGGAGAGATCCTCGTTCAGAAACTGCACTCGGGCGTATCTGTGGAAGCAAAGGGAAGCATTGATTTGGTCACGGACGCGGATAAGGCGTCGGAAGCGTATGTCGTGGAAGCTTTGAGGAAAAGGTTTCCCCGCCACGGGATTTTGGCGGAAGAGGGAGGGAGAACCGAAGGATCCAGTGATTACCTGTGGGTAATTGATCCTCTGGATGGAACCACCAACTTCGCCCACGGCTTTCCCTACTTCTGCGTATCCATCGCCCTGGTTAAGGGCGAAGAAATGGTGTTGGGAGTCGTTTACGACCCAGTGAGGCGGGAGTGTTTTGTTGCGGAAAAGGGCAGCGGCGCCTTTTTGAACGGGCGGCGGATCACCGTGTCCCGGGCCAGCACTCTGCACAGCAGCCTACTGGCCACGGGTTTCCCCTACGAGATAGCCACAACTGAACGCAATAATCTGGAGCCGTTCGGCCGGGTCAACAAAGCCTCCCAGGGGGTGCGTTCCCTGGGGGCAGCCGCCCTGGACCTCTGCCAGGTGGCTGCCGGGCGGCTGGATGCCTTTTGGGAGCTGGTCCTGCAGCCCTGGGATCTGGCCGCGGGCGGACTGATGGTTCTAGAAGCCGGAGGCACGGTCACGGGATGCGCAGGGGAGAAGTTCAGCCCCCTGGGTCATGATGTCTGCGCCTCCAATGGTTTAGTTCACGCAGAGCTTCTGCAGTTGATCAAGGGTTAGGGGGCAGCGTGCCGGACCATGGGAAAGGGGTGATGGGATGGGCACCAAGACGCGCCGCTTCGGCGCTTCCAGTCGTGAGAGCCACGATGCGTCGCAGTTTTACCGCCGCAAGCTGTACCGCAGGAGGGATGCGGGGCAGCCTGGCCCGGTGCAGCTGGGCACCGTGCCGGACCATGGGAAAGGGGTGATGGGATGGGCACCAAGACGCGCCGCTTCGGCGCTTCCAGTCGTGAGAGCCACGATGCGTCGCAGTTTTACCGCCG
>JGI24712J26585_10002847_pt1 | contig 13935 bp, 13 predicted proteins | sample BioPla3DNA2_FD_26585 | JGI IMG/M metagenome (IMG submission 26585) | reverse complement strand
GGCTCCATCATCAGCTTTTAGATTGTTTTCTTTGGCTATGTTTTTATCTATTAAAATGTATTTAACACCTAGATAGGGTCTTTTGAGTTTTCCATGTTTTTTAATTTCTTTAAGGTCTTTAATGGCGCAATTAATAGGGATGGCAAAGCCAATGTTCTGTGCTTTTTCAATCATGGCAGTATTGATTCCAATTGCCTCTCCTTTAATATTTATTAGAGGACCACCTGAATTTCCATTGTTAATGGCAGCATCTGTTTGAAACAAGCCTTTTAAATCAGTGTGAAAGTTTTCATTGTCATATGCTTTAATGCTTCTGCTTAAACCTGAAATAATACCAAGAGACATTGTGTCTTCATACTCTCCTAAGGAGTTTCCAACAGAGATTACATATTGACCTAGTTCAACTTTATCAGAATCTGCTAGAGGTAGATAAGGAAAATCAGAGCCTTTGATTTTAAGAATAGCAATATCAGTTAAGAAATCACAAGACAAAACCTTTGCTTTGTATTTGTGCTTAGGGTCAATGATAACAGTGTAGTCTGCTTCTAGGTCTTTAACTACATGAGCACAGGTAAAGACATAGCCGTTTTTAGAGACGATAAAACCGGAGCCTCCCCCTATTTTTGCTTGTCCCTTGTGGTTTAAATCTAAATTACTTTTTAAGGATAAAAAAACAGATGCATCAAGTTTGGGAATATCTTTAGAGGCAACAATAGTGATTACTGCAGGACAGACTTTTTTGGCTATTTTTTTAACAGGAGATTGGTTCATTTTAAGTATTTTAACATATTAAAAACTTGAAATCAACTTTAAAAATTGCTATATTAAACCTACGTCCTCGTAGTTCAACTGGATAGAACAAGAGACTCCTAAGCTCTAAATGCAGGTTCAAGTCCTGCCGAGGACACTATTTAGTTTTTCCCAATCAAAAAGCCAGGGGTCTGTTTTCCTTTGCGGGGCAATATGATGATGCCCTAAAACGTAATTTATATCATACTCGGAGCTTAAATGTTCAATTAGTTCAAAAAGAGCATTGTATTGTTCTTCATTTGGAGGGATGGTCTTTGTATTAATTAATTCAATACCAATTGAAAAATCATTCACATTAGTTCTTTTGTCTTCCATTATGCTTTCGCCTGCATGGTAAGCAATATTCTTGTTTTCCACTAATTGATAAACATTGCCTTTTCTATCAATTAAATAATGGGGGGAAACCTTGTAAAGCTTGTATTCATAAAGAACACCTTCAACGCTAAAAGGGTCTGTGCCTAGTGCGTCGTAGGAGGAGTGAATAACGATTGTGTCAATAAAGCGAGGATTTGCAGGGGTGTGATGTCCCCAATCAACAAGTCTTTTGATGATTGAAAAGAATGCTTTGGATTCTTCTATGATAGGCTGTTCCTCGGGTTCTTCTATTTCCTCCTCTTCTATGATAGGCTGTTCCTCGGGTTCTTCTATTTCCTCCTCTTCTATGATAGGCTCTTGTTCAAGTATTTCTTCTTCTATAATGGGTGCTTCTTGTATTGGTTCTTCCTCCTTATTTCCAAGAACAAGAAAGACAAAAAGACTGAAGCATGCGATTATTACGAGGAACAAAGTGTATTCTGATATTTTCATTGTTTTTTATTTTTTTTCTGCTAATATGATTTTAATGGGCTCATGGCTCAATTGGTAGAGCATCCCCATGGCATGGGGAAGGTTGTGGGTTCAAGTCCCACTGAGTCCACTATTCATTTTCTTGTTCAGATATTTCTTCTGGAATCTCTATACTTATCTCTTTATTGTGATCTTTAAACTCAATTTTAAAGTTTAAATTGCTTAAAAGTTCTCGCTCCTCTATGTTAAATGTAAGCTCGTAGAGTAAATAGTCTTGCTTTCCAATTAAAAGTGTTCCATGGATTTGGTCTAAAAGTTCACTACTATTAGACATTATTTCATCAATTATTTCGGCAGCTTCCTCGTTGATTTCATAAAAGAGTTCTTTGTTCTCGTCAGTAACACCGAGTATTATTTCTAAAGCGTCTTTGAAAAACTCTGTTTCTTTGTTTTTGTCTATGCTAAAGGAATAGGAATAAAAGTCTTTGTTTGTTTCCTCTTCTTCTATGTTATAATGGGCTGTGCTTTTGATGGCTTGCTTGATTTTGTCGAAGTTCTTTTTCTTTCTTTTTTCAAGATAAAAGGACTCTTCTTTAGATTTAAAAGAATCTGTACTTTCCTCAAGAAGCTGAGCAAAGAAATCCATAATCTCAGATGATAATTCTACCCATTCCCCTTCTTCTTCAGCACAGAGCCCAAATTCTATAAGGACAAGATAATCTAAAAAGGAAATTAATGGCATTTCTTTTTGGTAATACAAAGGGTCGCTAGTTAGTCTGAAATAGCTTGTATTATTAATTTCTCTTGTTTCAATGCCCAAGTTCTTTTCACGCTCTACCATAAAGTGATCAATAATCGTAATCGTGTCTGAGTTGTTGAAAGCTCCGTCAATAGTTAGATAAGCATCTTCTTTAGAGATCTCTGCTTTGTATTTTAGAGAGGTTAAGTTAAGCATATTTTCTCTCATATTTTCCATAACTATGCTTGGAGATTCATTTACTTCTTCAATTACAATAGGAGGGAGTTCTTTTTTAGGTTTTTTAGAATAGGAGATGATAGCAACAGAAGAGAGGAGAATAACAACAAGGAAAATTAAAAGCGAGATAAATATGTTTTTTGTGCTGATTTTAGGCTTGCTGTGCTCTTCTATTACTTGAAAAGCCTTTTCAATTGTTTCCTCTTGCCATTATTCTTAAGAAGAATGTCCTTAATATCGTGCTTTGAGGCTCCGCGTTGAAGTTGCCTTTTGATATAGGAGATTAATTCTTTTGTTACCATTTTATTTACAAATGCAGGCATCGGCATCACATTCGCCTACACCTGAGAAATCTAAATTATCTACGCACCATGTGCTATTATCTGAATTAATTGTGGCGCACCAATTTTCTCCATTGCTTTTTATTTCAAAACCATCTAATCCGCTTGCTATTTCTTGGATTGATTCTTCTTCGTTTGGATTTAAAATGTAGAGGTCTTCTTCTGTTTTTAGGTTTTCCATTTGCTCACTAATTATGCTTAATGTATAAACATTTCCAATATTTTCAAAGTTAAGCAGAGATTCATTTCCTAAAAAGGAGAGCAGTGCTTCTTCTAAAAGTTCTTGAATAGTTTTTGAATCTGCAGGAGTATTAACTTTTACTCCTTTGTTATGATTGCTAAATTCTGCTTCGAAATCAAGGCTTGCTCCCGCGCCTAAATCATAGCTAAAAAAGGTAGAATTCCCAGTTATTTTGTATAATAGATGATCTGTCTTACCAATCCAGAGCTCTCCTTTGGGTGTTGTTAAATCTACCAGGGCTTTTCTGATTTCTCTAATAATCTCATCGGGCAATTCTTCCCCTCCGACTATTTGATTTAGTTCTAAAGCTAGGTTTAAAAGCCTTTCTTTGTTGGCTTCATATGCATACCTGTGAACGCTTTTACCATTGATTTTGTCTGAACTCACCTTGGTTATTTCAAAAATATTAGCATTTGCAGCTGTTTTTCTGACTTTTCCCATTATCTCTTCCTCTATGTTTCTACTTTCAATTTCTCTTAATGCGTCTTCAAAACCTTGCTCTTTTAATTGTTTTTTAATTTCCTCAAAATCTAATTTAATCCAGTTTCCTTTTAAAAATCCAATGTCAAGCATTTCAATTGCTGGGAGGTTTTGAATTTTGAAATAGTTTATTCTGTCAACTACTCTTGCCTCCATATTAAGGTCTCCCTCTAAAAGGTCTGTGTTTAGGCTAACAACTGCTGAGATGTTTGGATTATTGATATTCTCAATGTTAACAGAGCCATCAAAGACAACAAAAATATTATGATCTTCAATGCCATCATTTGCATCAAGTGATAAATGCCCTTTATAATTTAGTGAGGTTACATCTTGCATTTTTTGTATCATTTTAAATACATTTCTTTCAGGTGATGCAAAAGGATCAAAGACTACGATTACAAGAAGTAAAACTAGAATAAAGGCTAATGCTGTTCCTGCAAAAAGCTGGGTTTTGTAAAAAGGTATTTTAGGGGGATTTTCTATTGCATCGAAAGCCTCGTCAATGTCAGGCTCTTGCCAGCCTTCTTCTTTAAGTACATTTCTAATTTCTTCTGGCGAAATCTTTCTTTTAAGTTGCTTTTTAATATATGAGATTAATTGCTTGTTGTTCATATGATTTGTTTTTAATTTTTCTTATTATTAATTTTAATTGAAAGTGTGATTAAATGCAAGTGTGCTATTTCTTTTTTACGTTAAGAGTAATACTAACTAATCTTGCCCAATTTCCAGACTTCCCAACATTTCCAACCCATAAGGTTATTGTTGAGCAATCTCCATATCTTTCAGGAACAGTCCATTTAAAGGAATCTGCGCCTGAAAATGTTTTAATTAAATCTGCATTAGCGAAAATATAGATGTTGTCATCTGCTAAGTTTTTAACTTCCCATTCAATTGTATATTCTTCCCCTATTTCTACTGTGGAACCATGTGTTGGTGATTTAATATAGATTTTAGTTTCGCTTGTTTTTTCACAAGCAGGGAATGTTTCCCTGGAATCTCTTACATATTCCAGAATCTGACGGTTATCAAGTAGGGTCATTCTGCAATCTCCAGAAACATCTTTTATTGGAACATTAAGAGTAGTTTGTGTGGCATCTCTTTTGGTTATAGAGCCATCAAAGTCAACATCTCCTACATTACCACATGGAGGATCCTTTTTAAGAGCGAGCTGGATATTACGCGCGCAAAGGTTGCCAACACAGATGTCAACGTTGCCTTCAGGCAATGGATCATTGTCCCAGGCAACAGTCCAGGTGTAGGTTCCTATTCCTGAATGTACTGAATCTATGGAAAGACCAGTTGCAACTACTTTTGTTGCTTGGCGAGTTATATTAGAATTACCTATTTTTTGGGTATAATTGTATCTAACGGTTAATTGGCTGCCTCCGCCACGCCACATAACACGCATTCTATCGTCTAAGTAATAGAGGGTGTTTGACTCTGGAAGGATTAGCTCTCTTGGTTTTCTTGTGGCAGTGAGTTTTTTCCTTAATGTAATTCGCGTCATAACACAATAAGAGCATCCGCCATGGGTTCCTACCCCGCCATATATACATTCTACTACTTCGTATCCTGCAGGGACAACATAGGGATAATGTCGCGAGCCTGGACAAAAAGCTTCTGCCCAAAAGGTAATTGAGGTTGGTAAATAGTTTTCAACAACTTTTATGGCTCCAAACTTTTTAACATCTTCTTCTTTCATAATATCAAAGGAAACATAGTCTGATGCTTGAGCTTCTCCATTTTTGTCAACGCTTACAATCCAGAATATTTTAGATTCTGTGTCTTCTGTAATTTTTGGTGCTTTGTATTGGTATAATGTAGCTTTTGGATCCTTAATGGTCGTTATTTTATTGAAATTCCCGTCTGTGTCATCGTATATTTCAATACTACCTTCTTTTATATTCTCTAATGTCCAGGTAATATCGTATGTTTTATCTCCTAAAAGAATATCGGTTTCAGTGGGAAAAGTAATTTTAAGTTTTGGAGCGGGTCCAGTTTGTACTGGAGGTTTAGATTCTTCAACTTTAAAATAAATGGAGTCTGATTCAAGTGTGCTTCCATTACTATCAATATTTGAGACTTTAATTGTTTGAACTCCTGTATTGGTTTTTGGAATTGTCCACTTTAAAGAAGTCTCTGTTCTTTTTAAGGTTCCTAAGATTTTGCCTGTTCCATCATAGACCTTGATCTCCCCTTCTTCTAAGTCTTTAGCTGTCCAGGTAATAGTGTAGGTTTGACCAGCTGTTAAAACATCGTTGATGGTAGGAAATGTGATTTTAATTTCTGGAAAGGCAGTGGATGCTGGAGGAGGAGAGCCTCCTTTTTTAATTGCGGTAAAAGAAGCACTGTCTAATGTAGTCCAATCATTGGAGTTATCAACATTTACAACTTGAATCATATCTGTATCTGAAGCAGTCCATTTAAAAGAGGTTTTGTCTTTTGAAACAGTACCTAAATATTTATCAGAGCCATCAAAGATTTGAATATCTCCCTCGGTTAGGTTATGGGCTGTCCAGGTAATATCGTATGTTTCACCTATTTCAAGTACATCTCCATCTTTAGGGAAGATGATATTAATTCTTGGCAGATCAGAGATTATACCAATCTTTTTTAGAGTGATTTTAGATAATGCGTTTCCACTTGTGCTTGCGCCTGCATTTTCAAGTAAAATTATTTCATAGTCATTACTAATTGGTCCAATGTCTACGTTTAAATAATGGACCTTCTGCCCAAAAGGTAAATTCGTCGGGATAATTGCCAATGCTTGCTTTGTCTAGTTCAGTGATGGGAAGAGCTTGATAAAAATCATTGTTAACAAGAGGTAGAAAGGTATAGCCTGTTTCGATTAAAGTACCTGTGCTGTCTTTGTTTAAAAGCCAAATTATTCGAGAATCAGTGCTTTTACTACTTTGAGGAACAGTCCAAGAAAAAGAGGTTTTGTCTTTTGAAACAGTACCTAAAATTCCAGAATCACTATGTATCTCAATATAGTCTTTGGTTAAGTGTTCTGCTGTCCATTTAATCTCGTATGTTTTACCTGTAACAAAAACATTATTTTCTTTTGGAAAAGTAATTTCAAGCTTTGGTGTGCCAACATTAAAGTCAACACTGTCTGATTCAACTGTGTTTCCTTTGCTATCAAGATTTAGAATCTTAAGTGTACCAGTGCTCTTGTATTCATAGGAAGCTGGAATAGTCCATTCAAAGCTAGTTTTATCTTTGGAAAGGGTGGCTAAAAGTTCTGAGGCATCGCGTATTTCAATTGTGTCTCCCTCTAGGTCTCTTGCCCTCCATTTAATATTATATGTTTCACCTACAACTAATGTATCTACTTCCCTAGGAAAAACAAGTTTAAGTTTAAGCGCATCAATATCAAAATCAACACTGTCTGAGACAACTTCATTTCCATCATCGTCAACATTTAAGACTTTGATTGTATTTGCATTTGTGGCAATCCATTCAAAGCTGGTTTCGTCCCTGGAAAGAGTGGCTAAAAGTTCTGAGGCATCACGTATTTCAATGCTACCCTCTTCTAAATTTTTTGCTGTCCAGGTAATATCGTATGTTTCTCCTAAAATTAAAACATCATTAGCTTTAGGATAAGTAATGTTAATTTGTGGGGAATTATTGGCAAGAACAGCTAAAAAGCAAGGGAATAAGAGTACAACAAAAAGGATAAAGAATTTGTTTTTCATTATTAGTTATAATATCAAGCTTAAAAAAATGTGTCAAACAATTGTAATNTCAATTGGTATTTCTGCCACATTTACCTTGTCTATAAAGACTCTAACTGTATAAGTNCCTGACCCTCTTAAAAAGAACCTGTCAAACTTAATGTTTGTTNTGATTCTTTTTTGCTTTTGNGGGGCTTCAATACTAAAATGGAATTCATTTAATTTAGTGTTTTTTGGACAAAAGAAATCAATAAGTACATCAAACCTTTTTCCGCATTCTTCTTCTTTTTCTACAAGCCAAAGAGAAACAACCTGAAAAGGAATAATTAATTCTTTTTCGTTTTCNGTTTTTAACTCCTCTATAAGATCAACAAGTGTTGCATTGTTTGTTTCTTTATCTATAATAAGCTTTGAACAAATTATTGACCATAAATGTTTCATACTTTAATTATAGCATACAAGCAAAAAAGACGCTAAATTAGCGTCCTTTTCCATAGTGTAAATAATAAAATATTATCTTACAGCATCTTTTAAGCTCTTTCCTGCTTTGAATCTTGGTACTTTCATTGCAGGAATTTGTAGAGGTTCACCAGTTTTAGGATTTCTTCCTGCTCTGGCTGCTCTTTTTGAAACTTTGAATGCTCCAAAGCCAATAATAGAGACTTCCCCTCCTTTAGATAAAGTCACTGTGATTTCATCTAAAACAGCATTTAAAGCTTCGGCTGCAACTTTTTTTGAAACTGCAGTTTTTTTAACGATTGCTTCTACTAAACCATTTTTTGAAATAGTTTTTGCCATGATAGTTATTTATTTATTTTGATATAATAACGACCTTTAATGCATTTATCTTGCATATTCAATTATTCGTGTTTCCCTAATCACATTCACTTTAATCTCTCCTGGGAATCTTAGCTCGTCTTGTATTTTTGATGCAATGTTTTTAGCAAGTTTTTGGGCTTCGTAGTCATTAATTTGATCTGTTTTAACGAAAACTCTTACTTCCCTGCCTCCTTGGAGCGCATAAACTTTTTCTACTCCCTGAAATGATAAGGCAATATCTTCTAGGTCTCCTAATCTTTTTAAATAATTTTCAAGGGTGTCTTTTCTTGCTCCTGGTCTTGCCCCTGAGATTTGGTCAGCAATCTGAATTATTTTAGCTTCAATGCTTTCGTAGGGATATTCTTCATGGTGCGACTTTACAGCAGATATGATTTCCTCTTTAATATCAAACTTTTCTAGTATTTTAGCTCCAATGTCTGTATGTGAGCCTTCTACTTGATAGTCTAATGCTTTTCCAATGTCGTGTAATAGTCCTGCTTTTTTGCATAGGTTAACATCTAGACCTAATTCTGATGCAATCTGGGCTCCCAAAAGAGAAACCTCAACTGAGTGCCATAAAACATTTTGTCCGTAGCTTGTTCTGAATTCTAATCTTCCTAATACTTTAATTAATTTTTCAGGCAAGTCAAGTACCCCTGCCTCATAAACAGCTGCTTCTCCTGCATCTTTAATTCTCTTAGCAAGTAGCTTTTGCGCCTTTTCGTACTCTGCTTCAATTCTTGCTGGTTGTACTCTGCCATCTTTGATTAAAGCCTCAAGCGTTATTTTAGCAATTTCACGTCTGATAGGGTTAAAACAAGAGATCATAACTGAACCTGGGGTTTCGTCTACAATGAGCTCTACACCCGTTACTTTTTCAAAAGCTCTGATGTTTCTTCCTTCTTTTCCAATGATTCTTCCCTTTATTTCATCGTTTTGAATGGCAACTGTGCTTGTAGTTATTTCAGTTGCGTGGGAAATGGCATAACTTTGCATTGCGGTTGCAAGGATTTCCTTGGCTTTGATTTCATACTGATCAATTCCTCTTTGTTCTAGCTTTCTAATTCTTTGGGTTAAATCTGCTGAGTATTCCTTTTCAATTTTTTTAGTGAGCTTTTCTAAGGCTTGTTCTTTTTTTAAATTTGCTATTTTTTCTAATTCTTTTAAACAATCATTTTTAATTTCTTCTATTTCTGTTTTAATTTCTTTAACTTTTTCTATTTTGTGTTTAAGACTTTCTTCATCTTTTTTAATTGTTTTTTCTTTTTCTTCAAGTATTTCTTCTTTTTTAAATACTCTTTCTTCTGCTTTAATGACAAGTTTTTGTCTTTCTTCTAAATCACTTTTTGTAGTGACTTCTATTTTATTTGCTCTTTCTCTTGCTTTTAGAATAATGTTTTCTGCATTCTTTTTTGTTTGCTCAAGTCTTTTTTTAAGCTCTGCTTCAATTGAACCTGCGCGCTTTCTAGCTATTGATTGTCTGATATAGTAGCCAATTACAATGCCTAATCCAAACAAGAGAGAACTAACTATCACTAAGGTTAATTCGTCCATATTTTTATTTGAAAGTCTGGTTTTTAATTTGCCAAAAATTCAAGATTATTTTAATCGTAATGTTATCTTATCAAGAAACCCTTGAAAATACAAGAGTTTTGCACAAAATTATATTTTTGGTATAATTAAACTAATGCGCATCCTAATTATTGAAGATGATAAGGATATTTTAGATTTTTTAAAAGTTAACTTAAAAGCTGAAGGCTTTGTGGTGGATACTGCGGAGAACGGAGACAAGGGTGGATATCTAGCTTCGATTAACGAATACGACCTTATTATCCTAGATTTAAACCTGCCTTTAAAAAATGGGCCTGAAATATGCTCAGCTCTAAGAGAGGAAGGGAAAGCAGTGCCTATTTTAATTTTAAGTGTGGAGGATGATATTGAGACACGGGTTAAGCTCTTTGATTTAGGAGCTGATGACTTTGTTTTAAAACCTTTTTTCTTTAGCGAACTTCTCGCAAGAATTAAGAGATTAATTAAAAGGTCTAACGGAATAATTAAAAATAATATTATAGTGGAGAACTTGGTGCTAGATCAAGATAAGCAAGTACTTTTTTACAAGGGCAAGCAAATATACTTAACTAGAAAAGAATATTCCATAATTGAACTTCTTATGTGCAACCCAGGAAAGATTGTATCAAGAGCACTTATTATGGAAAATGCTTGGGATTCTGAGGCTGATATTTTTTCAAAAGCGATTGAAACGCACATACTTAATATTAGACGGAAAATAGGGAGAAGCATTATAAAGACAATCCCTGGTAGAGGATATATGATTGATTTAAAAAAATGAAAGCGCTTGAGAGCAGAAAAGCAATACTTAATACCTTACTTTTGGTCGGTATTTTATTTTTTATTAGAACAAAGATTGCATTATTTTTTATTGGTCTTTATTTACTTTCTCGGTTTAAGTCCTTTAAAGCTTCTAGCTATCTTTTTGTGGGAACACTTTTAATATCTGCTTTTTACACTGTTTTAAAATGGGGCATTGACTTGCCTCTTTCTTTATTTCTATGTGTGTTTGTGATTTTGCTTACTAATATTGTAATAAATGCTCGCTTATCTTTAATAGTTACCAGTATAATGTCTTTTTGCTTTGTTTATATCAGCATCTTACAATTCCAAAACACAATTTCTGTTGATAGAGCCTGGAAAAATGGAAGAGGGGTTGAAATAGAATTTGCAATGCTTTATGCTTTTGCATTTTTCCTGATAGCTCTAATAATATGGTTTTATACTAAATATTATGAAAAAAGGGAGAAGAAAATAATGGAGATGTATCAATTAGTTAAGCTTGGACGTTTATCAAGTGGTTTTTTGCATGATCTGCTTAATCCTTTGACTGCACTTTTATGCAATCTTGAACAAAAAAAGGAGATGCAAGAAGATTTAAACACTGCTTTTTTAATTACTCAGAAGATGAGAAACTTTTTAATTTCAACTAAAAAACAGTTTTCCTGCGGGGAAAAAAAGGAGATGTTTTTAATAAATTATGAGGTGGAGCAAGTTTTAGAAGTTTTAAGCTATTATATTAGGAAGAATAAAATAGAGGTTGAGTTTAAGGCATTAAAAAAGATTAAACTATACGGAGACCCAGTTAAATTTAGCCATGCTGTGTTAAATATTGTTTCTAATGCAATTGATGCGTATTCTTTTTGTGAAGATTCATTTAAAAAGATTGAGATTTATTTGGTTAAAAAAAATGGGAAGATTATGCTATGTGTGAGAGATTTTGCTAAAGGAGTTCCAGTTGAAGTGCAGAATAAGATATTTAAACCTTTTTTTACAACAAAAGAGCAGGGCATAGGAATTGGACTTGCTTTAGTTAAAAATATTATTGAGAATGATTTTAATGGGAACGTTTATTTCAAGAACAATAAAGGGCATGGGGCTACATTTGTGGTTAAAATCAGAGGTTGACTTTTTCTTTAAAAGAACTTTAAAACAATTTGAAGGGAAAAAAGCTAGAATGAATATACTATGTTAAAAGAATATCGTTGCGAATATTGTAATAAATTGTTTTTTAAGGGGAATATTAAGGAAGCAACAATTGAGGTAAAGTGTAGGTATTGCAAAAATATGAATTTAATTAAGATTGCTACACTTTTACATCGCACTTCTTTAAATCAAAGCGGAAGAGGTGGGATTTGAACCCACGGCACCTTTCAGGTACACAGACTTTCCAGGTCTGCCTGTTCAACCAAACTCCAGCACTCTTCCCTATATTCCTTTTAAAGCCTTAATCCTGTCCTCTATAGGAGGATGTGTCATGAATAACTTGTTTAAGCTATTTTTTTCTTTTAAAGGAGATGATATGTATAAATGAGCCATGGCACTGTTTGCTCTTGTTAGGGGTGTTTTATCTGAGGATATTTTAATTAAGGCTGAGATTAACCCATCTGGGTCTCTTGTTAAAAGAGCGCCTGTTCCATCTGCTCTAAACTCTTGTTTTCTTGATATGGCAAGTTTGATAATAGTGGCAGCTATAGGAGCTAAGACCATACTAAGTATGGCTATAATTAAAAGAATGGGGTTTTTGTCATTATCTCTTGACCTACCGTATAAAAGAGAGCGCGAAAAAGTATCTGATAAAAGTACGACAATGCCAACTAGAACTACAACTACTGAACCGACTAAGATGTCTTTGTTTTTGATATGGGCGAGTTCATGCGCAAGTACTCCCTCAAGTTCCCTTTTGTTTAACTTTTCTAAAAGTCCCTTGGTAACGGCAATAACTGCGTGTTCTTCATCTCTACCAGTGGCAAAGGCATTTGGCTGTGTCTCGTTTATAATGTATATTTGAGGAGTTTTCATACCAGCAGTAATAGCTAAGTTTTCAATAATTCTATAGAGCTCTTTATTGTTTTGTTTTGAGACAAGCTTGGCGCCTGTCATACTGAGTATGATTTTATGGGAATTATAATAGCTTGCAAAAGACATAACAATACTAATAGCTACTGAAATGTAGAGGATAAAAACATTGTCAAAAACATAAGAAAAGAGCCATCCTAAAAGAATAACAAACATTAAAAAGAAAAAGATTAGAAAAAAGGTTTTTCTATTGTTTGAACTGACTTGATCGTATAATGTTGCCATTAAAACTTAACTTGGACTGGTTCTCTTTCTTCTTTGTTTTCAATTTCAAACAAGTCCATTTTACTAAAATTAAACATAGAAGCAATAATGTTTGATGGGAATGACTCTACTTTAATATTTAGGTCTCTTACATTTCCATTGTAAGAAACGTCTTGCTGCTTGTATTTTGTCTTCTGTGTCTGTTAATTCTCTTTGAAGTTCTAAAAAGTTTGTAGAAGCTTTTAATTCTGGATAGTTTTCAGAAACTGCGAAAAGTGATTTTAAAGTTCCTGAAAGAACATTTTCAGCTTGTCCTTTTTCTTTTAATCCTTGTGCTTGCATTGCTTGAGACCTTGCCTCTGCAACTTTTTCAAAAAGTGATTTTTCATGAGTTGCATAGGCTTTAACTGTTTCAACTAAGTTAGGGATTAAATCATACCTTCTTTTTAATTGAATTTCTATGTCTGACCAGGCTTCTTTTGAACGATTGATTAAGGTTATAAAGCCGTTATAGGTTAATGCAAATAATGCTATAAGGGCGATAATGATTCCGATAACTACTAATGCTAATGTGTTCATATGATTATCTTTTATTAATTGTAATAAACTGTGCTAAAAATTCTTGTTTTTCATAGATGCTATATGGCGCTTCTATGGAAATATTGTCTCCTATTTTTAATTTAAATGTTTTTAATCCGTTGACCTTTGTGTTTTCATCAATAAAAATGGTTAAATCTCTTGGGGATTGATCTTGAAAGTTATTGCCTGTTCCGCGGATTATAAGGGGGTTTGTGTTTAAAATAGTGCCTGAAGTATTGAAAATGTCATATAGAACAGTTTCTATTTCCCTTTCTTTTATTAGAGGTTCTTCTCTATATTCAGCAACTTCTTCCTTGTTTGTTATTTTTAAAAAACAAATTATTCCTAAAATTAAAACAATGATTAAAAGGCTTATTCTTATAACTTGCTTCATAAAATGATTATACCTTTTGTTTAATAACTTCGTCAACTACCCCGTATTCTTTTGCTTCTTCTGCGGTTAAGTAAAAGTCTCTGTCTGTGTCTTTTTCTACTTTTTTGAGTAATTGTCCAGTATGTTTTGATAAAATGTGATTCATTTTCTCTTTTACCTTTAAAATATGCCTTGCTGCAATTTCAACTTCTGTTGCTTGT
>JGI24712J26585_10002845_pt1 | contig 13941 bp, 10 predicted proteins | sample BioPla3DNA2_FD_26585 | JGI IMG/M metagenome (IMG submission 26585) | reverse complement strand
ATCCCTGTTGGATCCTATTGCCTGATTGAGGGAACACCCACTTGCGGCCTTGCCACAGAGAGGGGTGTGATCGGGAACCGGGATGACCCGCAGGTTTTTTGGGAAATTGAGCGCTTTAACGCACATCTTTTATGGTTTACACAGGGGTATGTGGAATACAGATTTCCAAATTATCTCTCAAACCAGCAAAAGATTGTGGAGATTGAAATATCCTTTGAGATAGCCTCAGAAGCGCCCGATTTTGCCGACGATTGGCCATCGGATATCACGTTCTATTTTAACGATAAAAGGCTTTTCACATGGACCAGCCCCGGGGACTTTGGGGTGAAACGCGGAAAGCTTACTCCTGAATGGTGGTCCTCCAATCAATATGGCTTGTTAAAGACTATACACATCACTCGAGATGGAGTTCACATGGATGATGAAAAGGTTTCGGATGTCACCCTGGAGCAGCTTTTAACATATGATCACCATTATTGGAGCATTCGTTTTGAAGTTGCAAAGGATGCAAAAAACGTGGGAGGTTTAACCCTGTTCGGCAAGAAGTTTGGAAACCATGAACAGGACATTGTGGTACGCACGTTTTTTGAAAAAGCAGATCAGATAGAAAACAACAAAGGTATAGATAAGGGCTTAGAGCGATGCTGAGCTTTTATGCACTCATGCTTAAAAGAAGCTGAAGTACCGAAGCGGTCACGCCTTCGGTACCCCAGTATTTGCTATGGTATGGACAATACTCATCTTACTTGATTGATTTCATCATCCCGCCCCATTTTCCGAGGTAATTACCGTTCCAGGAAAAGTATGTGGAGCAGGTTGTTTTGACGGGTGCGATTGCCTGCATGCGCTGTTCAACACTCTTGGTCTGGTTAGTAAGATCCTCGGGGGCAACTATTCTTCCGCGTCAGCTTTTCCCTTATGTCTCTTAAAGAAGTAAGCCAAACCGCCGATGCAAATAACCAAGCCCAAAATAGCAGGCTTTAGAATAGACATGCCAGATTCGCCACTGAATGCAACGCTCCAAATAATTTTAAGAACTGCAGCGCCTATGATAACGCCTAAAAGCCATTTCCAATTTCTTTTCCATGCCGACATGAGCAGCATAAAGAAGAATAACGGGACCGCCAGGGTCGACAAGCTATCTGATCATTTATTTCGGATTCCGTTAAGAACAATATATAACAGCGAGTCAACAAGGCTATTTATCTCTTCCTGGTTGTATTCGTAATCTGGGTTGTCAAACCTGCTAATCATGTATTTATAAATTGCGCTGTATAAGGATTGGAGCAACAAGCATAAGGCTAAGGTGTCAACTCCGTTGTCTATTTCGTCTTTGTCTTTTGCACTGTTTATCATTTGTATAAACAGCAATTCTGATTGTTTCTCTCCTTCCTTCATGACTGCTGATTTAGCCAATTCATCATTTTCTTTGGAGAATTGCTCACCTAGGGCGGCATATTCAGGATGCTTTTTGGCAAACTCTATCCCTTTTAAAAATAGCGAACGAAATTGTTCCGGCAGTGTTAAGTTATGATATTCTGCCATAACGGTTGAGAAAAATTTAGTTTTTTCTTTTATGGCTAAACCCATAGTATAAACATATAAATCAAGCTTATCCTCAAAATACTGATAGAAGCTGCCTTTAGGAATGTTTGATACCATGCATATTTTATTAATACTGGAGGCATTATAACTGGCTTTGGAGAATTCGTTCATAGCGGCTGAGATTATCAGGTTTCTTTTATCCTGCGGCAAATTAAAAAAGGTTTCCCGAGGCATCAGTATCCACCTTTCCAGGGGTTGTGACCATGTGGTCAGGTTTCTAATTATATCATACGACCAGGTGGTCGTATTGTCAATTAAATGTTGTGACTTGTCTTAGCTAGGAATCTGGAGGTGGTGAGTGCATGCGNATGCTGTACCCAAGTATTGCATTTTCAAAAAGGATGCTCAGAAGGTTCTTATCCTTTTGACCATGAGAAAAACAGTTCGCTATTATTGACTGGTACATACAGATCCCCTAACCGACTACTATAATGAATAAAAATGGAAGCACATACATAACCACCAATCTAAAGACAATAATTCAATTGTCGATATAGTTTATGGTTGGTTATTATAATATGGTCATTTATGACAATAATAGTTGAATAGGNGGGGTTAACGTGATCAGGTCTGGTGTAATCATAACAGATAGGTCAAAATGCGTTGGCTGTAACAAGTGTATTCGAAATTGTCTTGTACCTTATGCAAACAGGGTGACAGAAGAAAGGAAAATAGTTGTTGATCACTCCAACTGCATCCTCTGCGGGGAATGTTTAAAGGTTTGTAGACATAGTGCCCGCAGCTATACAGACGATACGGATGCATTTTTTATTGATTTGGAGAAGGGAACGGACATAGCACTGATAGTAGCACCGTCATTTATGTTCAACTATCCCAACAAGTATAAAAATGTTCTTGCCTGGCTGAGGGGAAAAGGTGTCAAATTCATATATATGATGTCAGTTTCGGAGCCGATATTACAACTTATATGTACATAAAGGCTGTACAGGAAATGAATTTGACAACGGTGATAGCTCAGCCCTGCCCGGTGATTGTTAACAGTATAGAATGTTATTACCCTGATCTTATCAAATATCTCAGTCCTATAGGCTCACCGATGTATTGTACTGCAGTATACCTTAGAAAATATGATGGATTCACTGGAAAAATAGCTGCTATATCCCCATGTATGGGAAAAATCGATGAATTCAGTAAAGATGAAGTTATCAACTACAATGTCACATTTAAAAAGCTGATGGAGTTATATAATTCTTCAAGGTTTGATCCGGTGGCGGAAGGCGATTTTGATTCTCCGGAAAGCCTTGTTGGTTATTGGTATCCAACACCAGGTGGCTTGAAAGAATGTGTTGAGCAGATTTTTGGAAGGAAGTATCATATAAAGAGGATAGAAGGCCCCGAANTTGCTCAGGAATATCTGAAGGAGATCAACGGCTCAAATGAGATAATTCCTGTTGTTATAGATATACTCAATTGTTCAGAAGGATGTTTATCCGGTACGGGCACCCAAGAGCATATTTCACAGGATCAGAAGGAAAAAGAGCTTTTCATAAAGGCATCAGAGGCAAATAAGCCTTTATATAATAGAAAACTTAAATACAAGAAGCTTGTAAAGCATTTCGACAGATCTCTCAGGATGGAAGATTTCTTATACTCATATACATCAAGAGAACATGGCATTAACTTAAGTCACAGCGAAATGGAATCGGGATTTGCAGCTCTTGAAAAATTTACTGAGGAGGACAGAACTATAGATTGTTCCGCATGCGGATATGATTCATGCGCCCAAATGGCTGAAGCTGTTTTTCTTGGATACAATTATCCGGATAACTGTATCTATTATTCAAAGAATAAACTTCAAAAATCCCTGGACGAAATCTCTGATCAAAACAAAACGACGGAAGAACTCTTATCCAGGGCTAACTACATGTCAGCTAAACAGTCTGAGTTTGTCGCAAAACTGAAAAGTGATGTTGAAACTGTCAACAGTGTGATTGGAGAACTGGTGCATGTTTACACAAGCATTGTCAACTCCATTACAGATATTAATGCTCAGATGATGGATGTGGAATCTCTTTCTAGAAACAGCGCCGAGAACACTGATGAATTGAGAAGNAGATTTGATGATTATGTTAAGATGTCTGAATCCATCAGGAATATATCTGAACAGACGCGCATGCTGTCACTTAATGCTTCCATCGAGGCTGCAAGGGCAGGGGACTACGGCAGGGGATTTCTGGTGGTTGCAGAAGAGGTTAGAAAGCTTGCCGAAGATGCAAGGGAAGCAGTAGCTGGCTCAAATGATATCAATAATGTTATTGAAAGTGATATTCAGAAAATCAACAACCTTATAAATAAGCTGGAGAAAGTAGTGATTCTGGTCACAGAGAACATACAGAATGTCCTTGCAGCATCAGAGGAGGCCAGTGCCTCAATGCACCAGATAGAAGATACAATAGGAGCTATCGTTCAGTCCGCAGAAAGAATGTATTCAGGGTACGCATCGTCCGACACAGATGCCAAATCCCGAATCAGTTAGATTAACAAAGTCGTAGAGTTTTTTGAAAACATTGACTTTCGGGTTTTTCATCGGAGGCAGGTGTTTGATTCACCTGCCTTTGTCTTTATGTAGTATCAAATCAATACCGGAGGAAAAGAGATTACCTGCAGAAAAAATATAAGAATCTGCACAATGCCGCTTTATACTGTTTATTCAACATATATCATTTTTCTGGTAATTCCGCCGTCTGCAACAAGGTTTATGCCCGTGATAAAATCATTTTCAGCAGCCGTAAGATAAAGACATGCCCGCGCGATGTCATCCGGTTTTCCCACGCGCCCCGTCAGATGCTGTTCATGATCGGCCGGACGCAGCTTCGTATAATCTCCTGTTTCAATCCAGCCGGGGGAGATGGCGTTTACTGTAATCCTGTCTTTGCTGAAAGAGGCTGCCAGCGCATGGGTTATGGCTACAATCCCGCCTTTTGAGGCAGCATAGGCTTCTGAATTTGGCTCGGACATGATAGCCCTTGTGGAGGCAATATTGACTATAGCTCCGCCCTCTTTGTTCCTGCGCATATATTTTGCTGCCTCACGAGATGTAAGAAAAACGCTTCTTAAGTTTGTGTTTATCACATTGTCCCATTCTTCGGAGGATAATTCGTATGGCGACTTAAAATATGATATGCCTGCATTGTTTATAAGGATATCAATCCGGCCGTATGCTCCGAAAGCTGTTTCCATAAGGTCTGTAAGGTCTGCTTCAACCCTTACGTCCGTTCTCACAAACAGCGCTTGCCCGCTTTTTTCTTTAATGATCGAAGCAATCTGCAGTCCTGCGGTTTCATCAATGTCCGCGATTATGACATTGGCTCCTTTTTCCCCATAGAGCAGAGCGATACCCTTACCTATCCCGTTGGCGGCTCCTGTTATTATCACGGTTTTGTTTGAAAAGTTCATGTTTATCACATCCCTGAAATAATCGATAGTATGGGGTGCTCCTTTTCATGCCTTCGTAGGTATCGGACACCTCTATAATATTTTACATCATTTTCCTTTGAATTTCCTATGAAAAATCCATATAGCCACTCTTTCAGATTTGACTTTTATTAAACAGATGGATAGAATTATAGCATCAGCACTCTGATGAATTGAGTGCCAGGGTTTATAATACAAAAGTTACTTCCACCGATGTCGATGGAAACTGCAAGCAATTGGTGCGGGAGGCTTTTGTTCATGAGAATTCCCGATTTGTAGCAGCTACCAGTTATCAACTATAGGGAACAGATTTGTTTGGATTTTCAGTATTTCCAATCATAAAGGGAAAGAGAAGTAAACCTTGTCAGCCAGAGTCTATATTAAAGACTCTCTTTACAATATAGGTTTATTACATAATATAAAGTAATGAAGGAGGTAGAACAGATGAGTGAATCTGTTGTTTGTGCATTTGAAAGGACTGAAAAGGGCAGAAAGGCGAGAAGAGAGGGTTTTATTCCCGGTGTGGTCTATGGAAAAGGGGTTGAGTCCGTAAGCATAAAACTGGAGCAGAAAGATTTCAGAAGGGTTTTGCAGGGGCGCTCCATGACTTCCATGTTCAAGCTGAAGCTTGGAGATAAGGTGCAAAACTGTATTATTAAAGAAATTCAGAAGCATCCCATCAAAGGGGAAATCCTTCATATTGACCTTCAAGCTATTGACAGGGATGAGGTCATCCGGCTGAAAGTACCTGTTGTTTTTGAGGGTAGGGAAAAATTGGCATCGAACAGATATCTGCTTCAGGAGTTTATAAATGAAGTGGAGATTATGGTTAAGGCCGCTGATATGCCGGAGNTAATTAGCATTGATGTTGGGAACAGAGAACTGGGCGAAAAGATTACCATCAGTGATCTCTCAATCAGCGATGATATCAAGGTTCTGCATGATGACGATGAAGTCCTTGCAGTTGTATCTGCTGCAAAAGTGGATATAAAGGCGGATAGCGAATCAGCAAGTGAAGATACCGCTGAAACGGACAGCAACTCAGGCAGTGAATCTGACGGCAATGAAGGCTGATATAAGTTTAACTTCATTGACAAACGGGTAAAAAGACAGTAGAGTATAAATTGCTGAGCCAGAAGAATTATCTAATGGCAAAGCGATGATTCGATATTTTCCTGACGCCGAATATAGGGATATAAGGCNGAAGGCACAGGCAGTTTTATATTTTATTTAGGATTTCTGCGCCTTCAAAAGGCGCTTTTTATTGTAATAATAACAAGAACCCTGGTTCCGCTTACAATCTGCATTGCGTGGCGGAAGGGGCTTGCTGCTTGGAGGTTTAGAAAAATGGAGACAAGGGTCGCTATTATTGGAATCATTGTTGAAGACAGCACTTCTGTTGAAAAACTCAACAACATTTTGCATGACTACGGGGATTACGTTATCGGTAGAATGGGTCTGCCCTACCGTGAGAAAGGTATCAGCATCATCAGCCTTGCGGTTGATGCTCCCCAGGACATCATCAGTGCACTTTCGGGGAAGCTGGGAAGGCTTCCCGGGGTCAGCACAAAAACATTGTACTCCAAGGTGACAGGAATGACCAGGAAAGAGGAATGATATGGAACAGCTCATTGATAAGCTTTACGAAACAAGCGCTCTTACACCGGCAGAATATAAAGAACTGATCGAACAAAGAACCCCCGAACTTTCAGAGTACCTCTTTGAAAAGGCGAGAGCCGTCAGAATTGAAAACTATGGGCACGATGTGTACATACGAGGGCTTATAGAATTTTCCAACTACTGCAGAAACGATTGCTATTATTGCGGAATCAGAAGGAGTAATCACAAAGCGGAGCGGTACCGCCTGACAAAGGAGCAGATACTTGAGTCCTGCTTAATTGGTTATGATCTGGGTTTTCGTACATTCGTTCTGCAGGGTGGAGAGGACGGGGCTTTTACCGATGAAAAAATGGTTGATATTATCGGTACAATTAAAACTGAGTTTCCTGATTGTGCCATTACCCTTTCTTTTGGCGAGAAAAGCCACGAGAGCTATAAAGCATTTTTTGATGCAGGGGCTGAACGCTATCTTCTGCGCCATGAAACAGCGAGTGCCGGTCATTATGGCCAGTTGCATCCTAAATCTCTGACCCTTGATAAAAGAAAGCAATGCCTGTATGACCTTAAAGAGATAGGATACCAGGTGGGGTGCGGGTTCATGGTGGGCTCTCCCTATCAAACCACCGATTGCCTCGTTGAGGATTTGNTATTTATTAAAGAGCTAAAACCCCATATGGTTGGCATAGGTCCCTTTATACCGCATCATGGGACCCCCTTTGCTGACAGGGAAGCGGGAACCCTGGAACTGACTCTGTTCCTGCTTGGCATTATCCGTTTAATGCTCCCGTCGGTTCTGCTACCTGCCACCACGGCACTTGGAACCATCCACCCTAAAGGGAGGGAACTTGGTATCCTTGCTGGTGCGAATGTGGTTATGCCCAATCTTTCGCCAAAAAGCGCAAGACAGAAATACCTGCTTTATGACAACAAGATCTGCACGGGGGATGAAGCCGCAGAATGCCGATACTGCATGGAAAAAAGATTGGAAAGTATAGGCTATAGAGTGGCCGTCTCCCGCGGAGACCATAAATCATTTCAATAAATGGATTCCATTTGCTGAAGGGAAAGATTCTCTGACCCGTATAAGAAAGGAGTTTTATCATGTACGATCCAAAATCATCGAAGGCTGAAGAATTCATTTCTCATGAGGAAGTTCTTGAAACGCTTGAGTATGCGCAAAAGAACAAGAACAATGCAGAACTGATTGACAGTATCATTGAAAAAGCCAAACTGCGTAAGGGGCTGTCCCACAGGGAGGCATCGGTCTTGCTTGAATGTGAGATGCCCGATAAGAACCAGGAGATCTTTGCACTTGCCGAGCAAATCAAGAAAGATATCTATGGTAACCGTATTGTCCTGTTTGCGCCCCTGTATCTGTCCAACTATTGCGTAAATGGGTGCGTATACTGTCCGTACCACAGAAAGAACAAGCACATCACCCGAAAGAAAATGACTCAGGAGGAAGTCCGCCGGGAGGTTATCGCCCTTCAGGATATGGGACACAAGCGCCTTGCCATTGAATCCGGGGAGGACCCGGTAAACAATCCCATCGAGTATATCCTTGAATGTATTGATACGATCTACAGCATCAAGCATAAAAATGGAGCCATCCGCCGTGTAAATGTCAATATCGCTGCAACCACGATAGAGAACTATAAAAGGCTTAAAGATGCCGGGATCGGTACATATATACTCTTTCAGGAGACCTACCATAAGGAGAGCTATGAAAAGCTGCATCCCACAGGCCCCAAGCATGATTATGCCTATCACACCGAGGCAATGGACAGAGCTATGCTTGGCGGCATTGATGATGTGGGCTTGGGAGTCTTGTTCGGACTTGAAAACTACCGCTATGAACTTGCGGCTTTGCTGATGCATGCAGAGCACCTTGAAGCGGTTTTCGGTGTGGGCCCTCATACTATCAGCGTGCCGAGGATACGTCCAGCTGATGACATAGACCCTGAGGCATTTGATAATGGAATAGGTGATGATATACTGGCCAAAATTGTAGCCTGTATTCGTATTGCCGTACCCTATACGGGAATGATTATATCGACAAGGGAAGGCAAGGCAACCAGAGAGCGTATGCTTCGTCTGGGTGTATCCCAAATCAGTGGTGGTTCAAAGACAAGTGTGGGTGGCTATTCCGAGCCCGAACCGGAAGAAGAAAACACCGCGCAATTTGATGTTTATGATACAAGGACCCTTGATGAAGTAGTTAAGTGGCTTATGGAGAAAGGTTACGTCCCCAGCTTCTGTACGGCTTGCTACAGGGAAGGCAGAACCGGTGACAGGTTTATGAGACTTGCCAAGAGCGGGCAGATCCAGAACTGTTGCCATCCCAATGCCCTCATGACTTTGAAGGAGTATCTTGAAGACTATGCTGCACATGGAACAAAGACAGTTGGTGAGACTCTCATTCAAAAGGAGATTGAGAACATCCCAAATACCAGGGTCAGAAAGATTGTGGAGGAGAACCTGGTTGAGATCAGCGGCGGAAGCCGTGATTTCAGGTTATAGGAGGAAGCCCCATGGGACTTAATAAGACACCTTCATCAAATCGTGTACATATTGGTTTCTTCGGCAAGAGGAACTCAGGGAAATCCAGCATGGTGAATGCCGTCACTGGCCAGGATCTTGCTGTAGTTTCGGATATTAAAGGCACAACCACAGATCCGGTATACAAGGCTATGGAGCTTTTGCCCCTTGGTCCGGTTGTGATCATCGACACACCGGGGATTGATGATGAAGGGGCTTTGGGGGAGCTTCGGGTTAAAAAAAGCCNCCAGGTACTTAACAAAACTGATGTGGCCGTGCTGGTAATAGACTCCCGCTACGGGAAAGCCAGAGAAGATGAAGAACTTATAGCACTGTTTGAAAAGAAGAAGATCAATTATATCATTGCCTGGAACAAAGCGGATCTACTGGAGCGGGAATGGCCGGCTGCTGAAAAAGAGATCTTTGTCAGTGCAAATACCGGACAAGGTATTGATGGGCTGAAGGAAAAAATCGTAGCCATGGCTTCGACTGAGGAGCCCGCACGCCAAATTGTGGGTGACCTTATAAGCCCGTCGGATTTTGTTGTGCTTGTTACCCCCATCGACAAGGCTGCCCCAAAGGGTCGGCTGATACTGCCCCAGCAGCAGACCATCCGCGATATATTGGATGCCGGTGCAGCCGCAATAGTAGTGAAAGACTCAGAGTACCGCCAAACCCTTGAAAAACTGGGCGAAAGGCCAAGCCTGGTCATTACCGACAGCCAGGTGTTTGACAAGGTGTCGGCAAATACTCCAGAGGGAATTTTTTTGACTTCCTTTTCTATCATTTTTGCAAGATACAAGGGAAACCTAGAAATTGCAGTGAAAGGAGCAAGAGCGCTGGAGACGCTGCAGGAAGAAGATGTTGTTCTCATTTCGGAGGGCTGTACCCATCACAGACAGTGTGAGGATATAGGTACAGTAAAGCTGCCCCGCTGGATTAAAGATTATACCAAAAAGCGACTGGATTTCAGATTNACATCAGGTACCGAGTTTCCTGAGGATCTTTCTGAATATAAAATGATTGTTCACTGCGGGGGCTGCATGCTGAACGAAAGGGAGATGAAATACCGCCTGAAATGCGCTGAGGATCAGAATGTGCCCATAACCAATTATGGGATTTTGATTGCATACATGAAGGGCATATTGGAAAGGAGCATAGCCATGTTCCCGGACCTGTGATCCATATATGTCTTCCTGCCGGGATACCGGCAGATGCTGGGAACGAGATTTTCAAAGGCTTACATCGGCTTAAACTGGTAAAGATGAATGTGATGTTGGGAAAGCGGCTTTCTTTAAGGAAAGCCCTTTTCTGTTTAATGAGGCCAGTAAATTTCTCAAAAAAACTGGTTACAGCAGAAAGGGTTTCCAAAATCAGTATGTTTGACGATATATATTGCAGATGAATGTGTAGATTGCGGGAGTGGCATTATGATAGACATCCCCCTTCTGTTATCAATATGCTTTAGTTCAATATGTATAGTGAGTTTGTTTTTAGGCATCTACACTCTCTACACAAATCCGAAAGATAGGACAAACCGCCTATTTTTTGCGCTGTCGGTGTTCTTGTTCATATGGTCTTATGGCTTTGCAATGGCAATATCAGCACCAGATTTAACAGCATGCCTGTTTTGGAGAAGATTCGCAGCCATCGGATGGGGAGTTTTTTTTAGTATCCTGCTTCATTTCATGATGGCTCTGAGCGGCAGGGCATCCTTGCTGAACAGATGGTGGAAATATGTGCTGCTCTATCTTCCGGCAGCGGTCTGTATTTCCGTATTCACCTATATCCCATGGCTCAATCCCCAGCAGTATAACCTGGTACTTACTGAGTTGGGCTGGGTCAATGTTTCTATTAAGAACTTCTGGGATTGGATATTTATACTGTATTACATATCGTACTCAATGGCTACCATATTTCTCATATGGAAATGGAGAGAATCTGCGAGCAGCAAAAACGTCAGAAAGCAATCCGTTATTGTTCTGAGGGCATTCATTATTACGCTTATACTTGGAGTCTTTACTGAGAGTGTTGTAAATAATGTTTTCTCCATCAGAATACCACAGCTTGCTCCGATTATCATGTTGCTTCCGGTGCTGTCCATCTGGTATGCGATGCAGAAGTATGGATTTCTTTATACCAGGAGAAATGTAATCGATTCGCTGCTGTTTGGTACACAGATCAGGGCAAGGGTTATACATTACCTTTCAAGCTCTCTGTTTGCAGCCAGTATATTAAATGTTATCACAATGTATTTTCTTTCTGAGAACAAGAATTTAACATCAACCCTCATGTACAGTGGTTTCATGATACTGGCCGGGATTGTTCTGGAGATAATCCACCGAATGAAAAGAAGTACCCGGCTTAAAGATTTAATCTATGCAGCAGCCTTTTTTATCCTGATACCCGTTCTCACATTGAATTTTATAGAGTTTGCCAGCGTTACGGTCTGGGCTCTTGCGTTTATATTTCTTTTCATCTCTATAGCTATGGTAAGCAAAATCATACAGATTGCTGTAGCGACGTCGATCCTGTTGACGCAGCTGGTAATTTTCNTTTTAAAGCCCAGTATATTGATGAATATTGATGTCTCAGATCATGTGGGACGGTTGGGATTGTCCGTTATAGCAATATGGATAGCATTCTTCGTTATGAATGTTTTCAGGTCGAAACTGCTTGACAATGAGTATCAGATAAGCTTTCAGTCACTGGTCACAGAGATCTCCACCCATTATATCAGCGTTGGAGAGAAGGGCTTTGATGAGGTTACAAACGAGACATTGCGCAGAACGAGTGAGTTTTTAAAGACAGAAGGCATCTTTATCTATCTGCTAAACAGGGAAAAGGATTCAATAACCTGTACATATTCATGGACAGAAGGACAGGATTCCATAGTTAAGAGACGCAGTGAGATTGATTTGAACCACTACCCATATCTTAAGTCCGTGTTTTCTACAACCAGTGTTCTGGAGATTTTTGACATGGATGATCTGCCATCAGATGAGTATAACGATATAGTGCAGATCTTAGGTGAAAAGGTCAAGTCGCTCCTGGTACTTCCCATTGAGAATAATGATAATGTCTATGGATATCTTGTACTGCAGTCGGTTAAGGAGAATAAAGCCTGGGGTACTATTGACAAAAACAATCTTATGATAATTACCAATATGATTGCCGGAACCATTGAGAGAATACAGCAGGAAAGACAGATCAACTATATGGCTTATTATGACATGCTGACAGGGATTCCTAATCGCACTCTGTTCAGAGACCGTTTAAACCAGTCTGTTATGCTTGCGGAACGAAGAAGTGAAATAATTGCAGTTATATTTTTGGATATGGATTCCTTTAAGAATGTCAACGATACAATTGGTTATGAGGGGGGAGATCAGCTCATAAAACAAGTCTCCCGCAAACTATCAGCATCGATGCGCAAATCCGATACAGTGTCCCGTTTCGGTGGAGATGAGTTTTTGATCATGGCTCATAACTTAGGAAACACTACAAATGTCCACAAAATTGCGGATAAAGTTATTAGTGTTTTCAGGACACCGTTTACAGTCCGCAACCAGGAAATCTATATTTCTGCCAGTGTTGGTATCGCTGTTTATCCCTATGACGGAAAGGATGCCGATACCCTGATAAGGAATGCGGATATAGCCATGTACGAAGCAAAATCCAAGGGGAAGGGCCAGTATTGCCTGTGTACTGAGGAAATGAAGGAGGAGATCATGATAAGGCATGATCTCTCCAATAAACTATACCGGGCGATAGAGAACAACGAACTGATTCTGCATTATCAACCCATGGTATCGGCCAGGACCGGTGAGATCCNTTGTTTGGAGGCTTTGATACGATGGAATCAACCTGATCACGGGCTTATCAGTCCGGGAGTATTCATACCGCTGGCAGAGCAGAACGGATTGATCGGACCGATTGGAGAATGGGTTCTCAGAACGGCTTGCAGCCAGACAAAGGCATGGTTAGATATGGGTCTTTCCCCAATACATATATCAGTTAATGTATCTGTACTCCAACTGCGCAATTCAAAATTTGTGGCTGCTGTAGAGAGGATACTTAAAGAAACCGGCCTGAAGGCAGAATATCTGGATCTGGAAATCACAGAGAGTGTTGCCGTGAAGGAATCAGATAATATACTGGATGTTCTTAAGGAATTAAGAGAGTTGGGGGTCGAGATATCAATAGATGACTTCGGTACCGAATACTCTTCACTGAGCAGGCTGAACCATATGCCTGTAAACCGTATCAAAATAGACAGGAGTTTTATAAACAACCTGTTCAGAAGCGAAAAAGAGCAGACATTAGTTAAAGGCATGATCCATCTTTCACAGACACTGGGGCTCACAGTTGTTGCGGAAGGTGTTGAGCACGAAGCCCAGCTTGAATTCCTGAAACAGCACGGTTGCGATGAGATTCAGGGCTACTACATCAGCCGGCCTGTTGATGCCAAAGATGTTCTGAAGCTCTTCGATGCAAAAGGGGCGCAGGATTAATCTAATAGCAAAATGTACCTGTATTTGGTATAATATCTAAAGCCTTGCTTCAATATTGTTGAGCGAGGCGGCGACATAGCGGATTGCCATGGTATTCCAAGCGTAATCCGGTTTTTATTGTTGCCTTATTCAAATACCAATACAGGGAGGAATGTAACCATGAAAAGCCTTAAAAGAGCTCTTGCGGCAATCACCATTTTTGCTGTGATAGCAGCGATCTCTGCATTCC
>JGI24712J26585_10002843_pt1 | contig 13944 bp, 10 predicted proteins | sample BioPla3DNA2_FD_26585 | JGI IMG/M metagenome (IMG submission 26585) | reverse complement strand
TAATTACGAAGAATTACCTTAAGCTAATCTTAACTTTCTTTTAGTCCTTCTATGATAAAATGATTTTTTTGATTTTATCATACTTTTAAACCATTTTCAATCATAACCTTATTATTAGTAAGTCACGGGGGATTTTATTGAAAGTATAAGTAAAAATGTTTTTTAGTATAATAAAAATATCTTGACTTTACAAAGAAATGATTTATAATAAAATTATCGTATGAATAATCGTTCATATGTTCAAATATGAAAGGAAGACTATTATGACAAAGAATAAAATCGAAAAATGTGACTGTACCGTCATTCATGAGGATGTCGTAGAAAAAGTCCGACAAAGCATGCCCCCTGAGGAACACCTATATGATTTAGCGGAGTTATTTAAAGTATTCGGAGATAGCACGAGAATCAGGATACTCCATGCCCTTTCGGCTTCTTCCATGTGCGTATGTGATATTGCTGCCCTACTTGGAATGAGTCAATCGGCTATTTCTCATCAACTTAGAGTTTTAAAACAATCCAAACTTGTAAAATATAAAAAAGAAGGAAAGGTAGTTTACTATTTTCTAGCAGATGAACATATTAGCGTGATTTTCGCTCAAGGTTTAGAACATGTTAGGGAATAATATAAAGGAGGATAGAATATGGCTAAAAAAGAACTGATATTAGAGGGTCTTGATTGTGCGAATTGTGCAATAAAAATAGAAACCCAAGTTAAGTCTATTCCCGGAGTTGTGGATGCCTCCGTAGATTTTGTATCCCAAAGACTTACCATGGAAGTAGATAATATAAGAGAACTGGATTCTATAGTAAAAAAGGCTTCTTCTATTGCTACCTCTATCGAATCTGGAATTTCCATTCTTGAAAATGATGAAGAGGGAATCGCAGAGAATGAAAAAGAAAACAAAAGGGAATTGATTATCCTTGGTATTGGAATTTTATTTTTTACTTTAGGATTTATCCTTCCCTTGCCCCCTATTGTAGAAAATATTGTATTTTTAGTTAGTTATCTTTTTGTTGGTATTGAAGTACTTATGAAAGCTATCAAAAACATATTCAAGGGGCAAGTTTTTGATGAAAACTTTTTGATGGCTATCGCAACTATTGGAGCTTTTGCCATCGGGCAATTTCCTGAAGCAGTATCCGTAATGCTTTTTTATCAGATTGGAGAGTTATTCCAAGATATGGCGGTAAATCGTTCTAGAAAATCAATTAAATCCTTAATGGATATCCGCCCTGATTATGCTAATCTAAAATTAGAAAATACAGTTAAAAAGGTATCTCCTGAGAAGATTAGTGTTGGGGATTTAATCCTTGTAAAGCCTGGAGAAAGGATTCCCCTTGACGGGATTATTGTAGATGGGGCTTCAACCTTGGATACCTCTGCCCTAACAGGTGAATCCCTTCCTAGGAAGGTCAAAACAAATGATGAAGTTCTATCAGGTTCCATTAATCAAGAAGGACTCCTTACCATAAAGGTGTCGAAACTATTTGGAGAGTCCACTGTATCAAAGATATTGGATTTAGTTCAAAATGCAGGTTCTAAAAAAGCACCGACAGAAAATTTTATCACTAAGTTTGCAAGATATTATACCCCGGCAGTAGTTATTAGTGCAGTACTTTTAGCAGTTATTCCTCCTATTTTTATTCCGGGAGAAAGTTTTTCTATCTGGCTTTATAGGGCCCTTGTTTTCCTTGTAATTTCTTGTCCTTGCGCCTTGGTTATCTCCATACCCCTTGGTTTCTTTGGCGGCATCGGAGGAGCGTCTAAAAAAGGCATACTAATTAAAGGAAGCAACTACCTAGAAGCCTTAAATAATGTTCACACCATTGTATTCGATAAAACAGGAACCTTAACTAAAGGAGTCTTTAAGGTAACAAAAATAGATTCAAAAGGGAATCTTTCAAAGGAATCCTTGTTAGAATATTCTGCCCTTGCCGAAAGTTATTCAACCCATCCTATAGCAGTTTCTATATTAAATGACTATAAAAAAATATAGATAAAAGTAGGATAAGTGAAGTAGAAGAAATTTCAGGGCACGGAATTAGGGCCATGATAGATGGAAAAGAAGTTTTAGCTGGAAACAAAAAACTAATGGATAAGTATAATATTAAAGTCGATTCTAATGCAACTGGTTCTGTTGTCTATATTGCTATTAATAGAAATTATGAAGGAATGATAATCATTTCTGATGAAATAAAAGTAGATTCTATGGGGGCTATAAGAGAACTCAAATCCCTAGGTATAAGTAAAATAGCCATGCTAACTGGTGATAATGATTCTACCGCTAAAGAAGTTGCAACTAGTCTTGAATTAGATGATTTTTATAGTCAGCTTCTTCCCCATGAAAAAGTTAAAAAACTAGAAATCCTCCACAGACAGCTCCCTAAAAAACAAAAACTAATATTTGTTGGAGATGGTATAAATGATGCACCGGTATTAGCAAGGGCTGATATAGGAATTGCCATGGGGGGGGGTAGGCTCCGATGCTGCTATCGAAGCTTCCGATATTGTTCTTATGACCGATGAACCCTCTAAAATCGCAGATGCCATTAAGATTGCAAAAAAACCCGCCGTATTGTATGGGAAAACATTTCTTTTGCCCTTGGGGTTAAGGTATTTGTATTAGCCCTTGGAGCTTTAGGTCTTGCAACCATGTGGGCTGCAGTATTTGCTGATGTAGGTGTTGCCTTGATAGCAGTTTTAAATGCCATGCGGGTAATGAAAAACGAATAAGAAATCCTGACACAATGTGTCAGGATTTCTTATTCGTTAATTTAATGCCTTAGTTGAATCCCTAATTAATAACTCCCCCGAAAAAATTTTATGAGAGTAGGTTTCCTTTTCATTAATTAAATCAAATAGGATTTTTATAGTTTCTTCTGCCATCTCTTCAACAGGCTGCCTTATGGTAGTTATGGATGGTTGATAATAAAATGAGATATCAAGCCCATCAAAACCAGCTACAGAATAATCCTCAGGAATTCTTTTCCCTGCCTCAAATATAGCTTTACATGCCCCTATTGCCATACTATCAGATACGGCATAAATGGCTGTGAATTCTTCATTAAATTCTAGTAATTCCTTTGTAACCAAATATCCATTTTCCATAGAATAACTCTCAATGCCTTCTTTCATTATTCTCACTAAAGCATCATCGACTTTTAATCCATGGCTCTCTAAGGCTCTTTTATATCCTTCATACCTTAGCTTTCCAATACTTACATCACTCATCGGAGCCGTAATAATGGCAATCTTCTCATGGCCTAGGCTACATAAATAATCAACTATTTTATAGCTTTCCCTAAAATCATCCACCGATACAGAGGAATAATCACTTAAATCAAATTCCTGGGTCATCCTCATTGTACTTAATACAAAAGGTACCGTTAGCTGCTGGAGTTTTTCTTTTGAGTGGGAAAACGCCCCCCCTAAAAAAACAATTCCTCTTAGGCGTTTTTCCTTTGCTAATTCAATGGCAACTTCTATTTCATCTTGTTTTTCTTCTACTCTTTGTAATATAAAAGAATATTTCTTATCCTTGATTTCTTTTTCGAATATCTTTATTGACTTATTAAAAAATGGGTTGGTAATTCCTTTAATTAATACTGCTATTGTCTTTGAATTTGATCTTTTTAAGTTTCTTGCACTATTGTTAGGAATATAATGATTTTCTTTTATTACCTTCATTATTCTTGCTTTTGTTTTCTCATTAATATCGGGATGATTATTGATTGCTCTTGATACTGTAGTTACTCCCACTCCACACATTTTAGCAATATCTTTAATTGTAATTGCAGCCATCTTACTTCTTCCCCTACATTATACTTTTCCAAAGGCTTTCTAAGCCCATGGGTAATATTGAAATTGTTTGACTATAAATAATATATCAAACTTGTGCGTAAGTTCCAAGTAAAATTTAGCCTTTTACTGCACCTGCAACAACACCTTCTATTATATATTTTTGGGAGGCCAAATAAAATGCTACTATAGGCAAGATAGCTAACACTAACATAGCCATCATGGCACCCATATCGATGGATCCATAGCCACCTTTTAAGTATTGTATAGCAATAGGTATTGTCTTATAGTCTGTACCAATAACTAAGTTTGGCAATAAGTAGTCATTCCATATCCACATCGTATTAAGTATTGCCACCGTAATGGCTATTGGTTTAAGTATAGGCATTATAACTTGGAAAAAGGTTTGTAATGGGTTACAGCCATCGATGATAGCTGCCTCCTCTATTTCTATTGGAATCGATTTCACAAAACCTGAAAACATAAACACCGATAGGCCTGAACCGAATCCTAAATAAATTAATATAAGTCCAACTGGATTATCGATACGTAGCATATTAGCAATTTTACTCATGGTAAACATCACCATCTGAAATGGAACTACCATTGAAAATACGAACATATAATACAATCCATCAGATCNATTTTGATTTAACCCTTGTAATGTACCAAGCAGTCATAGAAGTAAATAAGATAATTACAATAACTGATGATACCGTAATAAATAAAGACATAATAAATGCATTTATAAAACCCGTTTTTAATATACCACTGGCATAATTATTAAGACCTACAAATGTTTTAGCATCGGGTAAAACAAATGGCGCATTGCTGATAAAAAATTTACCTTTAAAGGAATTCATAAAAACAATAAATATAGGAGCCAAAAACAAAATAGATAATATACACAAAATTATGAATATTATATAATCCTTTAGCCTTGCGTTTTTCACTAGCCCTCAATCTCCCTTCCTCTAGTAATCAAAAGTTGTACCAAGGAAATTAATCCTACTAGTATAAAAAATATGACTGCTTTTGCTTGTCCTGTGCCTTCTAATAATTTGGCGTAAAAAGTATTATAGATATCTAAGGCTAACATAGTTGTCTGTTTTGAAGGCGCCCCTGCTGTTAGCGCTAAGTTTTGGTCAAATAACTTAAATGAGTTCGACAAAGTTAAGAACAAACATATTGTAATAGACGGCATTACTAAAGGTATGGTTACATTTTTTAATATTTGAAAATGGTTGGCTCCATCTATGTTGGCAGCCTCAACCAATTCTTTAGGAATACTTTGGATACCTGCTATATATATGACCATCATATAGCCTATTAACTGCCAGTTCATTAGAACTACCAATCCCCAAAAACCATATTTAGCGCTGAAAGTTAAGGTTACCCCAAACTTTAACAGTACCCCATTAATAATCAACTGCCATATATAACCTAATACAATTCCACCTATTAAATTAGGCATAAAGAAAATAGTTCTAAAAATATTAGTGCCAAACATCCCCCTGGTCAATAATATAGCAAGAATAAATGCAAGGATATTAATCATTAAAACCGATACCACTGTAAATCTAGTGGTAAACCAAAGGGCATTTAAAAACTCCTTATCGGAGAATATTCTAATATAATTTTCTAGACCTACCCATTTCGCATCAACTACTGTGGTAAAGTCTGTAAAGGACAGGTATATTCCTAAAACAAACGGTACAAAAAATGCTATCGCAAATGCTATTAAGGTTGGTAATGCAAAAATCGGGAAATATCTTTTAAGTGTCCTTTCCATGTACCCTTCTCCTAACTTTAATTATAGTCCCCTATTAAATAGTCTTTTCTATTTTTCTATCTATAAAAAGGGTGAGTAAGATAAAGTCATACTCACCCTAAGGTATAAAAGTTATTATTTAGCTTTTTCAGACTTCCAAGCTTCTTTCACAACGTCTACTACTTCATCCCAAGTTCCTGTTCCTTGAGCATATTGAAGTAATGCATCTCCAAAGTAGTTTTTAAATTCTTCACTTGGGAATGCTGCAAAAGTCCAAGTTACAGCAGTAGTATCTTTTTCCATCCATGTCAATACTTCCTTCGCCAATGGATCGGTTGGTTTTTCATCTTCACCAAAAGTTGTAAATGGTGCAATAAATCCTAGGTCTTTTGCTACATATCCTTTACCTTTTTCACTAGAGAATAACCATTCTAAAAAGTCAACGGAAGCTTGTTGTACTTCAGGAGCTACCTTAGAGTTGATTGCAAAGTAGTTTTCTGTTCCAACAGCTAAACCTTGGCTTTCTTCTCCAGCCATACCTGTGTAGATTGGTAAGAATTTAATATCTTCAGATGCTACCACGTTTCCTTCTACTTCGTCAATTTGTGACCAAGCCCAGTTACCGTTTTGAACCATTGCTGCTTGACCAAGAGCAAATTCAGCCATGGAATCTTGAACGGATTTACTCCCTAACATGGTTCCTGCAACTGTTGAGTTGTTTACATATAAATCAAAGATGTTTTTAAAGTTATCTGCATATTTGAATTCAATTTCGTCAGCTGCAAGACCTGCTAAAATAGTATTGTCAAAGTCTGTATTATCTTTGAATTCATAGTAGAAAGGAATATTTGCTAAGTGAGTTTGCCATCTCCATTGTTCTCCTGCAGATAAGGATGTAGAAGCAAATACACCTTCAATGCCTAAAGCATCTTTCTTTGCAGTCATATCTTCAACTACAGCTTTTAATATATCAAAGTTATTCACTTCGTCCATTGAAGATACGGAAACCGCTTTATCTTCTAGAGCAAAATATTTTTCCATAATGGCATTGTTATAAATAATACCATATCCTTCAACTGCATATGGGATACCATAAACCCCTTCTCCCTCTGTTACTGCTAAGCTCTTATCGGATAGAGTATTATAAAGATTTGTATTTCCTAAATCTGCACAATATTCTTTCCAATTTGCATAACCAACGGGTCCATTGATTTGGAATATTGTAGGTGGTTGGGATTTAGCAATTTCTGATTTTAAGGTTGTCTCATATGTTCCAGCTGCTGCTGTTACGACTTTAACTTTAACCCCTGTTTCTGCTTCATAATCTGCTGCAACCTTATCGTATACTTCTGCAATCTCAGGTTTAAAGTTTAAGAAATATATTTCTTTTACGTCAGATGTAGATGCATTTGAATCATCTTTTTCTGTTTGTTGTGTTGCGTTATTATCCCCTTGTTGATTACCATTTTGTGCTTGCTTTCCACATCCTGCTGTTAGTCCGGCAAGCATTGTCACTAATAACGCAGATGCTAATAACTTTTTGATTTTCATTGTTTCTCCCTCTTTCTTTTTGTTTTTTAATTCTTTTATGAAATACATTACCAGCATATACTTTGAAGGAATCGGTATCCTTATCGGTAACGTTTTCACCTCAAGGGTATGTTAGCATATTTGCCTATCTTTTGCAACAGTTTTTCACAGATATGCTATTGTTATTATACATTTATAATTACCCAGTATTTATTTTTGTATACTTATTCTAATAAATTTTAATTAATTAGTTAAGTTTCAATATAATTATTATAGAGAAGAAACTTTACACTCTAAATTGTTCTAGGGACTTGCTTAAATTAGTGGTTGCCTCCGATAACTTATCTGCTAATTTAGCCAGTTGTTCGGCAGAACTCGTCTGTTCCTTACTAACATGTGCAACTTCTTGAAGAGATTTTGCGCTTTTCTCAGCAATATCTGAAATACTTTTAATTGACCCCACAGATTCTTCCTTCTGCCTTCTTATATCCTGTATGTTTATATTGGTATCTTCTACCTGCCTGATTATTTTTTGTATGGACTCTGCCATTTCATTAAAAGCATTATTGGCTTTTAAAACGATTTCTTTTTGTTCTTCAAATATCTCATCTGACATCTCTACCTTGTATACTGTTTTCTCTGTCTTTACTTTAATATTGGATATAATTATCGCAATTGTTTCTGTAGCTTTTTTTGTCTCTACAGATAATTTGCGGATTTCTTCAGCTACAACCGCAAATCCTTTTCCTGTTTCCCCTGCCTTGGCGGCCTCAATAGCTGCATTTAAAGCGAGAAGGTTCGTTTGCTCACTGATATCTTCTATAACCTTTACAACTTGAATGACTTCTGAGGTTTCCTCACTTAATTTATTGATTTCTTCATTGATTATATTGGAGGATTCTACTGCTGCTTGTGTCTTTTTGTTTAAGTTTTTTATCGTATTTACAGCGTAATCCCTTGATTGTTGGGTTCTATCGACCATATTCATAATGTTTTCAGTATGCTTTATAATGTCATTGATATTACGAGCTAAGTGTTCCATTGTCCCGTGGGTATTTTCCGATTGCTTTGCCTGTTCTAGGGAGCCCTTTGCTAAATCATCAACGGCAAAAGAAACCTGTTCTGCTGCTGCTGCCGATAAATGGGAACTGTTTTTTATAATATCATTATCGTTTTCTATTTGTTTAGCTACATCCGAGGTTTGTATAATTAAATTTTGAATGTTTTGGACCATCTTATTAAAGCTTTTTGCAAATCTTCCTATTTCATTTTTTCCTTCGATAGATGAGGCTATCCTTAAGTCCCCACCCTCCACCTTAGCCATGAGATTTATTATGCTCTTTAAGGGGGTAGATATGCTAAAGGCAATAAAAATTCCCACTATGATGGATATCAAGACACATATAATGCTAATTATAATAATACTCTTCCTTACAGTAGTCATTTCTGACATTAAAGAGTTTATCGGCTCCTTAGTAACTAATTTCCAACCATTTTTTGTGGTTCCATAACTTATTACATAATTTGAATCTGTAAAGTTATCTGTTTCTTCATTACTATATATATTGTTTAGATATTCGTCTTCTAACTCAATTCCTAGCATATCAAAATCCAAATGGGATATGACTTTTCTATCATTATTTAATAGAAATATCTCCAAATCGCTTCCTAAATTTGCTTGTTCAAAAATCGAGTTGATTCCTTCCATGTTAATACAGATACTTAAAACTCCTATTTGTTCATGGGCTTTTAAGCTTTTTAAGGATGTCAAAATATAGATATACTCGTAGGAGTCATTAAGACCTGTAACCCATACAGGTGTACCATTGGTATCCTTAACAATCTCCGTAAATTGTCGCAACAATTGGTTTTTATTAATTGCTCTACCGTCCCTTGTTGTTATCACGATACCTGAGCCTAAAACATCGCCATTGTCTTTGTAAATATTGGCACCTTCTATATATTCACTGGAGGTTGTTATGGATATTAAAGCCTTGTTTATCTTGTCCAAACTTTGAACCTTTTCAAATGAATTTTTAAACTCCTGCTTTTCAAGGTTTTCCATTAATTCCGTATTAGAAATAATCATCCTGGATAAACTTTCAAAATCTTCTATTGTATAATCTATATTTACAGCCATTTGCTTAATCATCTTTTCAGAATAAAGCCCTACCTTGTCTTTAACAGTTTTTTCCGCATTGAAATAGGAGAAGCCTGCCACAATAGCTAGGGGAATAATGCTTAATAATATAAAAGCCGTAATTAGTTTTTGAGCGATTCCTATATTATTTGTAGAACTAACTCTAGGTTCCTTATGTCTTCCTTGACGCTTTGACTTTTCACGTAATTTTTTTAATTTATACAAGAACCTTCCTCCTCATACTTTCCCCATCTATCAAAGAAGGCACCTGCCCTTAAAGCAGCATGTACCTTCTTTATCCATTTATAAATTTATTCCTATTTAAGTTTAAAACTGTTAATCCTTTGGTTAAGTATCTTTGCCATTTCATTTAATTGTTGGGAGGTTGCTGACAATTCCTGTGCTGCCGCATTCACCTCTTCCGATGAAGCTGCTATTTGATTGGATGTCGCTGATGTCCCTTCTGCATACAAGGATACTGTCTTTACTTTTTCAACTATGCCATCTTTGTTACCATTAATTACAAATATAGATTTACTTACAGCATCAATCTGTGGAAGGATACTCTCAATAGATCTTATTATTTCTTTAAAAGATTCTATAGTACTGTTAACTTCTTCTGTTTGAGCTACTAAATGATTCTTCACATCGTCTGTTGTTTCTATAACCGTATCTGATTCTTCCTCAATCATATTTATCATATCATCTATGTTTTTAGATGCTCTTTTTGATTGTTCTGCTAGTTTTCTTATCTCATCGGCAACAACCGCGAATCCTTTCCCTGCCTCCCCTGCTCTAGCAGCCTCGATAGCTGCATTCAAAGCTAGTAAATCCGTCTGATCTGAAATTGCATTAATCATATTAGTAATGGTTGTTATAGAACTTATGTTTACACCTAATCTTTCAATTTTTTCAATTACTGTACCAAATAAGCTTTCAATGCTCTTTATAGAAGACATAAGGCTCTCTAGCTTTTCATTTCCACCCTTAGCCATTGTATTCGTGTTCATTGCATTTTCGTGAACATCTTCTATGGAAATAACAATACTATCTAATTCCATTCCAAATTCAGTAACACTCTCGCTTATACCTTGTAGTTCATTGTATTGATGAAGAGCACCCTTAGATACATCCTGCACGGCTTCTGAAACTTGCTCTGCCGATGCGCTCATCTGCTCTGCTACAGAGGCTAAATCATCAGAATATACTTCTATATCTGATGTGCTTTGTTTGACTAATTTAAATGCATTGGAAATTTCATCAGATACTTTTGCTAGGGCCTTTCTCATGATTCCAAATTCATTTTTACCATTGATGCTGATTTCTTCCGTAAAATCCCCTTCGGAAATCTTGTCTAAATTGCCTATCATTAATTTCATGGATTTTCTTATAATTCTTGTAATAACTAAGCTAAAACTTACCAGAAGAAAAAGAGAGATAGTGATAATAATTATGTAAAACTTTAAATTGTTATCGTATATAGCTTTATTTTCTTCCTTCAAACCTTCCGCTAGGGATTTATTGTATCTTACCAGTCCTTGTAAAGAAGAATCAATATTAGATTCTATAGTCTTTACTTTGCTTTGTTGTAAACTTTCCACTTTGCCTTTTTCTGATATAGTTGATTTGATTACTTCCCAGGTTTCCAAATAATCTTTATATTCTTTTTTGAATTTTTCAAGATATTTAGCTTCGTTTTCGTCCATTTCTATTTGATCGTATTCGTTAATTATACTTTCAATCAATTTATGACTAGACTTGATTCTGTTATCATATTCATGATAAAATGTAGTTTCCGTTCCTCGGGATAAATTGTAACGGATTGAATAATATTGATTTTGTAGTTCTCCTATTTTTACAATCGGCAAAAGCCTATCTTCATAAATTGCCTCTGCATTTCTTTCAATCTTACCCATGGAACTATATCCCAGTGTACCAACAAACAACAAAAGGGTAATAGAAAAAAATAAAATTAATATTATGCCGGTAACAATCTTTATACCCTTTTTGCTCTCTTTTTTTAAAGAATCTTTAGAAGGATGCTGGCTTTTCAGGACACTCTTTTTAGGCTTAAGCAGTTTAAGTTTCTTCATGGCAAAATCCCTCCTTTTTCTGGCAGCTTAGTTCATTTAATTTTCTTACTGCTTGACGTTTTGTTAGTTCATTTGTACAATAAAGATACGGTATTAATAAATATTTTTAATGCTATTATACAATAAATAAATAATTAATGCAACCGATTGCGTTAATTATATTTTTTTTGTATAATATTAGATAAGATTTAAAATGTTATAGTAAAGTGCTGCTAAAACTTAATACATAATCATATAAAATAAAGTATCTGTTTTAAGTTTTTGGGCGCAGTTTTACTGATATTTTAAAAAATAATTATTTTAGGAGGGTTCACATGGTTAATAAAAACTTACCAAAGGTTGCCTATTTCTGTATGGAGTATGGTCTTGATGTATCCTTAAAGACCTATGCAGGTGGACTTGGAATATTAGCTGGGGACTATATGAAAGGTGCTAAAGATCATAATTTCCCTATTATTGGGATTGGTCTTAAATGGAAACAAGGATATACCGATCAAAAAATTGGTGAAGATGGTCGTCCTTACGATACATATCATAATTATGACTATGATTGTATGAAAGATACAGGGGTTAAGGTTACTGTAAAAATCCGTCAAAGAGATGTTGTATGTAAGGTTTGGGAAGTTACCGAATTTGGAACTAATCCATTGTATCTTCTAGATACAGACCTTCCTGAAAATGAAGATAATTGGATTACCGGCCAATTATATGGATGGTTTGGGGAAGAAAGAATTGCTCAAGAAATGGTTTTAGGTATTGGGGGAGTTAGAGCTCTTAGGGCTTTAGGTATTGATGTAGATGTTTATCACTTTAATGAAGGTCATGCACTTTTTGCAGGCTTTGAATTAGTAAAGGAAAGAATGGATAAAGGAATGACTTTCGCAGAAGCTGCAGAAGCTTCAAGAGATGAAATTGTATTTACAACCCATACTCCTATTGTACAAGGAAACGAATCCCACTACTTGGATAGACTTATGTACATGGGTGCTAATAATGGGCTAACCCTAGAACAATTGGTTTCCCTAGGCGGTTCTCCATTCAATATGACTGTAGGGGCTCTTAAGTTATCAAGAAAGTCCAATGCAGTTGCTCAACTTCATAACGAAACCGCAAATAAAATGTGGGCTCATATAGACAACCGTTCTGAAATTGTAGGGATTACTAATGCGATTCATCTACCAACTTGGGTTGACAATCGCATGGTTGATGCCGCGACTAATGGTGGAGACTTATGGGAAATCCATATGGAAAACAAGAAAAAACTAGTAGATTTCGTTGAAGAAAGAAATGGAGTTAAACTAGATGCCAATAAGCTTCTCATTGGTTTCTCAAGAAGAGCTGCTCCATATAAGAGAAGTAACTTTATTTTCACAGATGAAAGCATTATTGATCCTTTGTTGAAGGAAGGCAAACTCCAAATTGTATTCTCCGGTAAAGCTCATCCCCTAGATGATACCGGAAAAGAAATCGTTGAAAATATAGTTCGTATGTCTAAAAAATACCCTAATGCAGTGGTTTTCCTTGAAAATTATGATATGACTATTGGTGCCATGCTTACAAGAGGTTCTGATGTATGGTTGAATAATCCAAGAAGACCTAAGGAAGCTAGCGGAACTTCCGGAATGAAAGCAGCTATGAATGGAATCCTAAACCTAAGCACCCTAGATGGATGGTGGCCAGAAGCCTGTGATCATGGTGTTAATGGATGGCAATTCGGGGATGGTTTTGAAAGTGAAGATGAAAAAGTATTAGATGCCCATGATTTAAAGGCTCTTTATAAAGTACTTTTAGAAGAAGTGCTGCCAACCTATTACGATAATCGCGATAAATGGGTTGAAATGATGAAAGAAAGTATCTTAAGTACAAAAGACAAATTTGCAGTTAAAAGAATGCTAGAAGAGTATTACGAAAAACTTTATATCAAGGCATAAAACTTGGGCGAACATTGTTCGCCCTTACTTAAATAATTTATGAAATCTTTGCCTAGATGTACAAGGCAAACGGTTGCTTATTAATTCATATTAGGGAGGGATAATTTGAAAAGGTTGCTCTTATTTTTCCTAGTTCTTTTACTTTTTACAGGATGTAATCCAAAACAAGCTCCCGAACAAATAGAAGACAAATCTCATATAAAGCAAGAATCCTCCACTAAAGAGGAAAATAATAATACTCCTTCGGTGGATTCTGAAATTAAATATACTGTTAAAAATGATGGTGGAAATTTTTCAAGTGAAGATTTAATTTACTTTATTATGGTGGATAGATTTTATGATGGGGATGAAACAAATAACAATTTCGATGATGTCGATAAAAATGATCCAATAAAATTTCATGGGGGAGATATTAAAGGAATAATTGAGAAACTTGATTATATAAAATCCCTAGGAGCTACTGCCATCTGGCTTACCCCGGTTCTTAAAAATGAGCCTAATGGCTATCACGGTTACTGGACTTATGATTTCTATGATGTCGATCCTCATTTTGGTTCTATGAAGGATTTAAAATTATTAGTTGAAAAGGCACATAGTATGGACATAAAGGTATTATTTGACCATATTGTAAATCACACAGGATACAACCATCCTTGGGTAACCGCTCCTGAGAAAGAAGA
>JGI24712J26585_10002838_pt1 | contig 13962 bp, 10 predicted proteins | sample BioPla3DNA2_FD_26585 | JGI IMG/M metagenome (IMG submission 26585) | reverse complement strand
GCTGGGTAAAATTTGTCGAGGAGCTGCCCAGGACAGCAAGCGGTAAAGTCCAACGGTTTAAACTGCGCGCCGCCCTGCGGAATAAGGAAATAGCTTAAAATATTATGCAAAAAGACGGATATATCAAAGGCCCCATTTCAATTTTACTGTAGATGGGGCCTGTTTACTGTAGATGGGGCCTGTTGTTTTCAGTAGGGTTGTTAGTGTTCGAATAGAAAATGCCAAATAAGAAAGGTTTTACGCTAATATAAAATATTTTTATCTTTTCGGGATGAAATAAAGGAGAAATATTCAGGCAAAAAAGTTAAAAATGCTCAAAATGCACTCATTAAAGAATGTTTTTTCGGGGTAGATTATGGTATCATTGATAGTACAGCAGAAACAAATAAAGAAAGGTTCACGGACATTGGACCGCAATTACGGCAAATGGTTTTTGAATACGGTTAAAAGGACGATTATTAAATACGCTATGATAAAGGAAGGGGATAACCTTGCCCTCGGGGTTTCCGGGGGTAAAGACAGCAGCGCCCTCCTTTATATCATGTCTCTTGTGCAGTTGCATGCTCCCTTTCCATTTTCCATGCAGGCGGTTTTTGTCGATATGGGCTGGGAGATGGATATTGCGCCGCTGCGGGATCTGTGCCTGCGCCTGCAGATACCCTTTTTCGTGGAAAAAACACATATCTCGAGAATTGTATTTGAAGTGCGGAAGGAGAAAAATCCCTGTTCACTGTGTGCCAAGCTCAGGCGGGGAGCTCTGCATAAAGCGGCCAAAAACCTCGGTTGCAACCGGGTTGCCCTGGGTCACCATCTGGACGATGCCCTGGAAACCTTTTTCTTAAATTTATTCTATTCCGGGACGATGGGTACTTTTAAACCTCATACTTACCTTGACCGGCGCGATCTTTATTTGATAAGGCCGCTGATCTGTCTCAGGGAGAAAGTAATAGTCTCCCTTGTCAAAAAAGAAAACTTGCCGTCTATAGAAAATCCCTGTCCCGTTGCCGGTAAAACAAAGCGCGGGGAAATGGGGGAAATAGTGGATTTTATTGCCCTGCGCTATCCTTTTTTATACGAGAGGTTTTTAACCTCTCTTGAAAAAAGCGGGATTTGGCCGCTTAAGCCGTATTTTGTCGGTGATGATTTAAAATCACCCAATACATGAAAGGCTGCCAATTAAAGATGTCAATTAAATAAGAACAGGAGGGAGCTGACATTAATGAATCCAGCAGAATTATGCCGGGATATTATCGGCTGGCTGCGGGAAGAGGTCTTTTCTTCGGGAGGTAAAGGCGCAATATTTGGCCTGAGCGGGGGCATTGATTCTGCACTGGTAGCCGTACTCTGTAAAAAAGCCTTCGATAACCGGTGCCTGGCGTTGATTATGCCATGCCACAGTCTTGATATTGACACTGAAGATGCTTTGCTGCTGGCAAGAGAATTTGAAATACCCCATATGGTTATTTCGCTGGACGGGGTGTTTGACCAGATGCTTCTCTCGCTTGGGGAAAAGCCGGAGGAAGCGGGGAAGAGCCTGGCTGCAGCAAATATTAAGCCCCGCCTGCGAATGACCGCCCTTTATTACCATGCTGCTAAAAATGGCTATCGCGTTATCGGAACAGGAAACAAAAGTGAGATCTCCATTGGCTACTTTACAAAGTACGGTGATGCAGGGGTAGATCTGGAGCCTATCGGCGATCTTTTAAAAGAAGAAGTGATGGAGCTTTCCGCCTACCTGGGGATCCCTCGTGCCATAACTGTTAAAGAACCCTCTGGCGGGTTATGGGAAGGCCAGACGGATGAAGATGAGATTGGTTTTTCTTACAGTGAGCTTGATCGCTATTTAAAGGGAGGGTCGATAGATCCTGCTGTTCAAAAGAAGATTGTGGAAATGCAGCAAAACAGTGAGCATAAACGGTGTATGCCTCCGATCTTTTATAAAAAATAAGTAAGCCTATAAAAGGGGCCTGCAAGCAGGCAGCAAGCAGTTTTCCTTGTTGTCAGCGGCAAAAAGATATGTTAAAATGAAACGTAAAGTAAAATCCTTTTTAAAAACCGCCTTAATCGGCGTTTTTTTTAAGAGTATGCTTGCATTTGATTACAGGCTGTGATAAAAAGAGTATATCGCTTTGGCGGATTTAGATAGCGGGGTTGTAGCGGGTTTAAAGAAGAATTTTTTATTTAAAAAGATATAATGGCTGCATATCATGGCTCCTATCCGCTGCCATATCTTTGATTTCCTGTTAGATTAAAGGAGGTTGGCATAATAAGTGTATAAGTGGGAAAAGATAGACACTAATAAAGTCTGTCTGGAGATTGAAGTTCCTGTAGAGGAAGTAAGCGATGCTTTGGATAAGGCTTACCGAAAAGTGGTCAAAAAAGTATCTGTTCCGGGTTTTCGNAAAGGTAAGGTTCCCAAAAAAATACTGGAATCCCGTTATGGACCGGAAATTTTTTATGAAGATGCGCTGGAGATACTCGTTGATCCCAATTACAACAAGGCTGTAAAAGAATGCCAGCTTGAGCCGATCGATCAGCCTGAACTTGAGCTGGTTCAGATGGAGAAAGGCAAGCCTCTTATTTTTAAAGTTACTGTAGATGTAAAGCCCGAGGTGGAACTGGGCGATTATAAAGGAATTACAGTAGAACAGGAAAAAAAAGAGATTACCGCTGAAGATGTGGAAAGATATTTAAACTCTCTTAGGGAACAGCATGCGAGATTAGTAACCCTTGAGGAAGGGGAAATATGTGAAAAAGACCTGGCCGTTATTGATTTTAGCGGCACTATTGATGGCGAACCCTTTGAAGGGGGGTCCGGTGAAAACTACTCTCTGGAGATCGGTTCGGGCTCTTTTATTCAGGGCTTTGAGGAACAGCTCTTAGGTGCACATAAGAACGAGGAAAGGGAAGTAAAAGTAACTTTTCCTGAAGATTACGCCAAGGAAGAGCTTAGGGGGAAAGATGCAGTTTTTCAGGTAACTGTAAAAGAAATCAAAAGGCCTCAACTTCCCGATTTAAATGATGATTTTGTCCAGGAACTGACAGAAGAATTTTCCACCTTAGAGGAGTTTAAAGCTGATGTAGAGAATAAACTTAAAGAGAACCTGGAAAACAGGGAGAAAATAAAGCTGGAAAGTAAGCTCATCGAAAAAATTGCCGAAGAATCCAAGGTGGACGTTCCTGAAGTGCTTGTGGAGAGAGAACTGGATAACAGAATGGCTGAATTCGAGTATTATCTGCGCATGCAAGGCCTTAACCTTGAACAGTACGGGCAGCTGGTCGAGGGAGGACTCGAAAAAATAAGGGAAGAACAGCGCGGTGAAGCATTAAAGCATGCCAAAGCAAATCTGGTTCTGGATGCAATTATCAAGAAAGAAGCCTTGGAAGCCACCGATGAGGAAATTGATGAGAAGCTTAGAGAAATAGTGCAGAATGCAAATGTAAAAAATAATACGGATGAAATAGACCTGGAAAAAATCAAAGAGCAATTTAAAAAACAGGGGCGCCTTGATATTATGGCACATGAAATTCGCTATCGCAAAGCCATCGATTTGCTTGTGGAGCATGCCAATATTATTCAAGTTGAACCTGCCTCTGAGGAAAAAAACAATGATGAAAAAAACAGCGATGAAAATGTTGAAAGCGCTGAAGGTGTGGAATTAACGGAAGCAATTGATGAAGACGAAAAGAAAGACCCGGGGGTGGAACAAAACAAAGAATCAAAAAATGAATCACAAGATCAGTAATTGCGCAAAATCTAGCAGTGGCTCCGGATCTTGTGAAAAAGTAGTTCTCAAGGGCTGTATTTTGTGAAAAGTTGTCCTGCAGAGGATTGATCTAATTTTTATTTCAGGGAGTGAGTAAGCGATGGAAAACGAAAAAAACCTGATGCAACTGATACCTATGGTAGTTGAGCAAACAAGCCGCGGGGAAAGGGCTTATGATATTTATTCTCGCCTGCTAAAGGATAGAATTGTTTTTATCGGCACCCCAATTAACGATACTATAGCCAATCTGGTTGTTGCCCAGCTGCTTTTTTTAGAGTCGGAAGATCCGGATAAAGATATCAATATTTATATAAATACTCCCGGCGGGGAGATTTATTCCGGGATGGCAATTTATGATACCATGCAATATATTAAGCCGGATGTTTCTACTATCTGTGTTGGATTGGCGGCAAGCCTGGGAGCTGTTTTATTAGCGGCAGGTACCAAGGGGAAAAGGTATGTTCTCCCCAATTCCCGGGTAATGATGCACCAGCCTCTTGGGGGAACCAAAGGTCAAGCTGTGGATATCGACATTCAAGCCAAGGAAATTTTACGCCTGAGAGAATCCCTGAATAAAATTTTATCTCACCATACGGGACAGCCGGTTGAGCGTATTGCCAGGGACACCGACAGGGATTTTTATATGTCGGCTGAAATGGCTGTAGAGTACGGCCTGGCTGATTCCATTATGGAGAAAAGGGAATTAAAGAGGTGAAATAATTAATGTTCAAATTCAGCGATGAAAAGGGGCAGCTCAAATGTTCCTTTTGCGGCAAAAACCAGGAGCAGGTTCGCAAACTGGTTGCAGGCCCCGGTGTTTATATCTGCGATGAGTGCATTGAGCTATGCAATGAGATCATTGAAGAAGAAATCGGGGATGATTATGAACTGAACCTGGTAGATCTCCCTAAGCCTGCGGAAATTCATGAAGTGCTCAATAAATATGTTATCGGCCAGGAAGATGCCAAAAAGGTTCTTTCCGTGGCTGTTTACAATCATTACAAGCGGGTTAACGCCGGTCGGAAAGCGGACGATGTTGAGCTGCAAAAGAGTAACATTCTGCTCATCGGGCCTACAGGTGTGGGAAAAACACTCCTGGCGCAGACTCTTGCCCGCCTTTTGAACGTTCCTTTCGCTATCGCCGATGCCACTTCCCTTACGGAGGCCGGGTATGTGGGAGAAGACGTGGAAAATATTCTTCTCAAGCTAATCCAGGCGGCCGATTACGATCTGGAAAAAGCAGAAAAGGGTATCGTTTATATTGATGAATTTGATAAAATAGCCCGAAAAAGCGAAAATCCTTCCATTACGCGGGATGTCTCCGGTGAAGGTGTTCAGCAGGCGCTGTTGAAGATACTGGAAGGAACAGTAGCCAGTGTACCCCCCCAGGGCGGGCGCAAGCACCCTCACCAGGAATTTATGCAAATAGATACAACGGATATTCTCTTCATCTGCGGTGGGGCGTTTGACGGATTGGAAAAGATTATTCTTAAACGTATCGGTGCAGGAGGAATGGGTTTTGGGGCAGATGTCAGGCCCAAGGTTGATTTGAATATAGGCGATGTGCTCCGCCAGGTTCATCCGGAGGATATGATCAAGTATGGGTTAATACCGGAGTGTGTGGGGCGTTTGCAGGTGATTGCCATCCTGGATGCACTTGATCGAGATTCCCTGGTCAGAATATTAACGGAACCTGTTAATTCGCTGGTTAAGCAGTACCAAAAAATGTTTGAGCTGGATAATGTCCAGCTGGAGTTTAAAGAAGGTTCCCTGGAAGCTATTGCCGAGGAGGCTACGAAGCATAAAACCGGTGCTCGCGGCTTAAGGAGTATTATGGAAGGATTTCTGCTCGATATTATGTATGAAATACCATCCCGTGAAGATATCGATAAATGTGTTATTACTCCCGGGGTTGTAAGAAAAGAAGAAAAACCCAGGCTTCTTACCTCAGGGAAAAGGCATAAAAAGGAAGTATCGGCTTCTTAAATGATACTGCTTTTCCAGGGTGGCCTGCAGGCGGCCACCTTTTTTTATAACTTTTTCCCTATCTATAGCTTACGGTTAATTGCATCCTTCTCAGGTAATAATATATAAAGAATTTGTAAAACTGAGAAGGATGTGAGGATATATTGTACAGTTGGGCAGGGCTATTTGGTTTAATCCAACTGCTTATTGCTGTAGTAATAGGGTTTTACTTTTGGAACCTGCTGCGCAACCAGAGGGGGAGCAAAGTTGCAATCGAGAAGGAATCATCCAAGGAAATGGATGAGCTTTTACGCTTGCGTTCCCTTTCTCTTACGGAACCACTGGCAGAAAAAGTGCGTCCCTCTTCTTTTGATGAAATTATAGGGCAGGAGGATGGGCTCAAGGCTTTAAGGGCGGCACTTTGCGGTCCAAATCCCCAGCACGTTTTGCTCTATGGTGTTCCGGGTGTTGGAAAGACAGCGGCAGCGCGGCTTGTTCTGGAAGAGGCTAAAAAAAACAAGCTATCCCCCTTTACGATGGATGCTAAATTTGTAGAGGTCGATGCTACCACAATGCGTTTTGACGAGCGGGGTATCGCCGATCCCTTGATGGGCACTGTTCACGATCCTATTTATCAGGGGGCGGGCCCCATGGGGATGGCAGGAATACCGCAACCCAAACCTGGTGCAGTTACAAAAGCTCACGGCGGGATTCTTTTTATAGATGAAATTGGTGAGTTGCATCCCATTCAAATTAACAAATTGCTTAAAGTTTTAGAGGATCGTAAAGTTTTTTTGGAAAGCGCTTATTACAACAGCGAAGAGCGTAATATTCCCCGGCACATTCATGACATTTTTCAGAACGGCCTACCAGCGGATTTCCGGCTTATCGGTGCCACAACACGGCAGCCGGAAGAGATCCCGCCGGCTATTCGTTCCCGCTGCATGGAGATTTTTTTCCGCGTGCTTACACCGGAAGAGATTGGCAGGATTGCCCTCAACGCTGCAAACAGGATTGGTTTTGAAATAACACCGGAAGCCTTAAAGGTGATTACCACTTTTTGCCTTAACGGCAGGGATGCGGTTAATATGGTCCAGCTGGCAGCAGGGATTGCCCAGGGGGAAGGAAGATCTACCCTGGAAGGCGAAGATATGGAATGGGTTGTTAATAATAGCAGGCTGTCGCCCCGGCCTGAGAAAAAGATTCCCGAGTTTCCGCAGGTAGGACTGGTAAACGGACTTGCAGTTTATGGACCTCATCTGGGTGCGCTTCTTGAAATTGAGGCTTCCGTCCTTTTCGTTGGGAAAGGGGATGGAAGGCTCAGTATTACCGGTATCGTCGAAGAGGAAGAGATGGGCGGCATGGGCAGAACGCTCAAACGTAANGGTACTGCCCGCGGCTCAGTGGAAAACGTATTAACTGTGCTNGGTCATTTGCTCGGTGAAAATATGCGGAATTACGATATCCACCTTAATTTTCCAGGTGGTATTCCAGTAGACGGCCCGTCAGCAGGAGTAGGGATTGCTACGGCAGTGTATTCCGCTTTTTGCAAGATTCCTGTTGATAATACTGTGGCGATGACCGGTGAGCTTTCTATCAGGGGGCTCATCTGTCCCGTAGGCGGCGTTACTGCAAAGATTGAAGCCGCCCGGGATGCAGGTGTTAAAAAAATATTTATACCCGAAAAAAATTGGCAGCATATCTATAATAATATCAGGGATATCCAAATAGTACCTGTTTCTCACATTGAAGATCTATTAGAAAGAGCGCTGGTTAACAGGGAACATATTCCTAAAACAATACCAATGAAAAAAAACGAACTTTACCCTGCAGGTCCAACGATTTCTTACCATGCGGAAAGAGGAAATCGATAATTAGAAGAGAAGAAATAAACGGATAATAAGTTTTTCTACGGATTTTCAGAGAGAGGAGGACGTAATAAAAATGAGAATTAGACTGCCGCTTTTACCGCTGCGGGGAGTTGTCGTTTTCCCTAATATGGTTCTTCATCTGGATGTTGGCAGGGAGCGTTCAATAAACGCCCTGGATGAAGCCATGGTTAACGATAATAAAATCCTGCTGGTCGCTCAAAAAGATGCAAAAATAGACGACCCGGTATCCGATGATCTCTTTCCTCTGGGAACCATTGCTAACATTAAGCAAATGTTGAAGCTTCCGGGAGGGACGATTCGTGTCCTGGTGGAGGGATTAGGTCGCGCCCAGATCACGGATTTTATAGAAAATAAATCCTTTTTTGAAGTTGAGGCTGAAGAAATAGAAGATGATAACAGTAAAAGTGCTGAGATGGAGGCCCTCGTGAGGCACGTTCTTTTTCAATTTGAACAATATTCCAAGCTCAGTAAAAAAATTTCACCGGAAATTCTTTCAACAGTATCGGAAATTGAAGAGCCGGGGAGGCTCGCTGATGTTGTCGCTTCACACTTGTCGCTGAAGCTTGAACAGAAACAGGGTATCCTGGAAGCAGTATCGCCCCAGGACAGGTTGGAGTATCTGGCCGGGATTTTTAGCCTTGAGATGGAGATACTCGAACTGGAGAAAAAGATCGGCCTGAGAGTCCGCAAACAGATGGAGAAAACCCAAAAAGAGTATTATTTGAGGGAGCAGATAAGGGCCATTCAAAAGGAACTGGGCGAAAGGGATGAACGTTCGGCGGAAGTAGACGAATATCGGGAAAAAATCGACGAGGCGAAACTGCCTGAAGAAGTTGAGAAGAAAGCTTTAAAAGAGCTTGAGCGGCTGGAAAAAATGCCCCCGGCTGCTGCCGAAGGCGTTGTCATCCGGACTTACCTGGATTGGCTTCTGGAGCTTCCCTGGTCTGTGCAAACACAGGATCAACTGGATCTGCAGCTGGTTGAGAAAATACTTGATGAAGATCATTACGGGCTGGAGAAAGTAAAGGAGCGAATTTTGGAATATCTGGCTGTGCGCAGCCTGGCTCATAAGATAAAAGGCCCCATTCTCTGCCTCATCGGTCCTCCGGGAGTCGGTAAAACCTCCCTGGCACGTTCTATAGCCAGGGCTATGGAACGAAATTTTGTGCGAATTTCCCTGGGAGGCGTAAGGGATGAAGCTGAAATAAGGGGTCACCGCCGCACTTACGTTGGCGCTATGCCGGGACGGATTATCCAGGGTATCCGTCAAGCCAAATCCCGCAACCCGGTTTTCCTGCTGGATGAAGTTGATAAGATGTCCACCGATTTTCGGGGCGACCCGTCTTCAGCCCTGCTGGAGGTGCTTGATCCGGAGCAGAACAACTCTTTCAGCGATCATTATATCGAGACCCCTTTTGATCTTTCACAGGTTATGTTTATCACTACCGCCAATAACCGCTTTAATATTCCTCAACCGCTCCTGGATCGTATGGAGGCTATTCATATACCGGGATATACGGAAGAGGAAAAAGTCAGGATTGCCCAGCGGCATCTTATTCAGAAGCAGCTCGAAGAAAACGGCCTGAGCGATAAACAACTGCGTATTTCCGAAGGCACCCTGCGGCATATTGTAAGAGAATATACCAGGGAGGCCGGCGTGCGTAATTTGGAGAGGGAGATAGCCAATGTATGCCGGAAGACCGCCCGCGAAGTGGTAAAAAATAATAATTACAACGTTACGGTGAGCCGCAGCAATTTGCATAAATACCTGGGCCCGCCACGTTTCCGTTACGGTATGGCTGAAAAGCAAAGCGAGATTGGGGTAGCTACCGGTGTAGCCTGGACCGAGTCCGGAGGGGATCTGCTGGCAATTGAAGTTACTCTGATGAAGGGTAAAGGAAAACTGATCCTAACGGGCAAACTGGGCGAAATCATGCAGGAATCCGCTCAGGCGGCGCTGAGTTTTATCCGTTCCAGGGTTGATTCGCTGGGAATTGATGAGAATTTTTACAATGAGTATGATATTCACATACATGTTCCCGAGGGGGCAATCCCAAAAGACGGGCCTTCGGCGGGGATTACCATGACCACGGCGATGGTGTCGGCGTTGACCCGTATACCGGTGGATCACCAGGTTGCCATGACCGGAGAGATTACTTTAAGGGGGAAGGTTCTCCCTGTAGGGGGAATAAAGGAAAAGATCCTTGCCGCACACCGTGCCGGTATTAAGAGGATCATTCTACCCGAAGAAAACAGGAAGGATCTTGCGGATATTCCCGCCAATGTCCGCCGGCGCCTGGAATTTATTACTGTGGACCATATCGAGCAGGTTCTGGAAAATTCACTGGTAAAAAGAGAAAAAAATGAAAGTAAAAAAAGCGGAGCTCTCAAAGTTAGTTAGCGCCCGAAAGGACCTTCCGGCGGAAAGGCTGCCGGAAATTGTCCTTGCCGGACGTTCAAATGTAGGAAAATCATCGCTTATTAATTCTCTGTCAGGACGCCGTAATTTGGCCAGGACAAGCAATACTCCGGGTAAGACGCGCGCGCTGCATTTTTATCTGGTTAATGACTCCTTTTATTTTGTTGATCTGCCGGGTTACGGTTATGCAAAAGTATCCCGGGCTTTACAGCAAAAATGGGGAGCTCTTATAGAAGACTTTTTTTCAGCCAGAAAGAAAATCTTGCTGGTACTTCTCGTAATTGATCTGCGGCACGAACCTTCAGTCGAAGACAAGGAAATGGCTGACTGGCTCAGACATTTTTCCATTAATACAATAGTCGTGGCCAGCAAAGCCGATAAAGTCCCCCGTGGAAAAAGGAACAGGCAGAAACTGGTGATTGCCGGTTCTCTGGGGGTTGAACCGGAAGGAATAATAACTTTTTCTGCGAAGACAGGGGAGGGCCGTGAGCAACTGCTCAGGATTATTGACGACGAACTTGCGAAAAACCGTTGCTGAAATGAAAATTGGTTTCCCGGGGTGTAGATTCGCCTGATGGGTTTAGAACTTACATGCCAGTCTTTTCAACAATAAATTTGCACCCGGGAAGCCGGCAGGTTTCTAATGACTGTTAACGTGTTAGTATGAGTTCTTCTACCGGAGGGAGTACTTTGGAAGAGCATGCTCAGGAAAAAGTATTCTGGATGAAGCTGGAGAAAGAGGAAAATAAACTCCCGCAAAAAAAAGAAAAAATAGCGTGGATCTGCAGCTATACTCCTGTAGAAATTATTTCCGCCTGCGGGCTGTATCCTTACCGCTTTCCCGGGAGAGAAGGAACGTCTTTTTCCGCCGATTCATATTTGCATTCAAACCTTTGTTTCTTTGCCAGGTGTTCTCTGGAAATGGTGCTGAAAGAAGCCGGAGAAGGCAAAGGCCTTTTGGCAGGAATGGTTTTGATGAACTCTTGCATTTCGATGTTACACTTCTACCATGCTCTCGAAAAACTAGGCCGCCTGCCTTTTGTTTATCTGCTTGATTTACCCAGGGATGACTCCGTGGAGGCCCGGGATTATTATGCCGTTATTTTGCGCGGCTTTCATCGGGCCCTCAGTGAATACTGCGGCTGTGAGAATATTGAAAGCGAGCTCTGGAAGCAAATATATTTATATCAGGAAAACAGGGGCAAGTTGCAGGAACTATATGCCGGCCGGGATGGGGAAGTAGCAGTAAACGGAGATGAAATATTGCGGTTGATTAAAGCTTTTACCGTTCTTTCTCCCGAAAAATTCAGTGATTTTTTTAAAATTTATCGTGAGAATATTCTCGGAAAAAAGAAAAGTAATCTTTCAGGGCCCCGTTTGTTTATTACAGGAGGCATTTTTCCGGAAGGGCTCGGCAGACTTATCTGCGACCTGGGGGGTGTCCTGGTACTCGATGATCTGTGTATCGGAAGGCGCATGTTGCAGTTTCCCCCGGTAGAGGACAGTAAAGTGGAGGCGGATCCTTATCGTTATCTTGCCCGTATATATTTAGGAAAAGATCCTTGCCCGCGTATGCCGCGAGCTTATGAAAAGCTGGAAGAAATGGAAAAAATGCTTAAGAGGTATCACATTGATGGTGTAATCTTTTATTATCCGAAATTTTGCGATCCCTGGTACTATTACGGCCAGTTATTAAAAGAAAAACTGAATAATATTCCTTTGCTTGTATTGGAAGGAGAGAATGCGGGATTAACAGGTCAAATGCATACCCGTATCTCCGCTTTCCTGGAAATGCTTGGCTGAAAGGATTATAGGTCATGCTGGAGTTTATAAAGAATAAAATTATTAAAGGCAAAGCCCCGGCAATGTTCCGCCTGCCGCTTGTCTATTCTTTAGGAAAAGCCATGGTGAGATGCAACCTGCTAAAATTTCCTTACAGATCTGCTGCCATGACGGCGGAGTACGGGCTGGGACAGATCAGAAAGATCTTCAAAGGCAACTCACCGTATGTATGGGTCAGCGCTTTTTTCCCCACAGAGCTGTTGCATGCCCTCGGTATTGTTTCCTTTTCCCCGGAAGTGATCTCTGCCCTGGTAACTTCCCTGGGGTTTCAGAAAGATTTTCTTGAGGAGGCCGAGAGCAGGTGGTGGAGCAGGGATAACTGTTCTTTTCACCGCTGTGCGATGGGGGGTCTTTTCTTAAATTATTATCCCGTTCCGGCTGCCTTTTGCGCCAGTTCCCATCTTTGTGAGGGGGGGGTTTTTATGTTTAATAACCTGGCAAGGCACTATAATCGCCCATTTATCCTTCTGGATACGCCGCTGGAAAATAACGCCAACGCTCTTGCGTATGTAACCCGGCAGCTTCAGAAAATAATAACCCGGCTGGAAGATGTTGCCGGCACAAGGCTGCGGGCAGAAAAATTGGAAGAGGCTGTCCTCCATACCGAAAAAACCCGCCAGGCGATGCTCAAAGTAAACGAACTTCGCAGGCACCCTTATTCTCCTCTCAGCTCGAGAGATGCCTTTGCGTACCTTTATCTTTCCTTCACCGGTCTGGGGAGCAGGGCTGTCCCTGTCATTTATGAAACCCTGGCTGCAGAGCTGGAAAGAAAGATTGATGAAAGGCGAAATAGCAAAAACGTAGAACCGCTCCCCCGTTATAAACTGTTATGGTTGCATCTGCAGCCCTTTTATCAAAACGGGATCATGGACTACTTCGAAGCAAGGGGGGCGAAATTNGTGTTTGAGGATTTTAANCATGTTTACTGGGAACCCNGGGATATAGAGAGCCCTCTGGATTACATAGCGTACCGCATGCTTTCGCATTTCAATTACGGCCACATCGAGCGCAGGATAAAGACAATCAAAGAGCTTGCGCGGCGTTATAAAGTCGATGGTGTGGTTCATTTTTCTCACTGGGGCTGCCGCCAGAGTAACGGTTCTATAAATATAATCCGCAGATCTTTGCAGGAGGAAGGGCTTCCTTTTCTGGTTTTGGATGGGGATTGCGTGGATAATCGTAATTATGCTTCCGGTCAGATTCAGACCAGGATTGACGGTTTTTTGGAGATGCTGTCCTGAGTCTGTGCAAAATACAACCTTGCGATGCAGATGCGGGTANTAGCTATTTTTTTTATATTGATAAAGATTTTCTAATAATAAATGGGAGGGATTTTTTTGCCAGTTGCCGGAGTTGATATCGGATCTTTGTCNACGGAAGTTGTCATTCTCGATAAGAGGGCAATGCTTGCAGCAATTATTATCCCCACAGGGGCAAACAGCAGGTTGGCTGCAGAAAAGGCGATGAAAATGGCTCTGGAAGAAAGCGGGCTATCCAGGGATGATCTGCAGTATATTGTAGCCACAGGGTATGGCAGGGTAAGCGCTCCCTTTGCCGATAAAAAGGTTACAGAGATAAGCTGTCATGGGAAAGGGGCTTTTTACCTTAATCCTGAAGTACGCACGGTGATTGACATCGGAGGTCAGGATAGCAAGGTTATTCGTCTTGATTCTCAGGGAAAAGTGGTTGACTTTGTAATGAATGAGAAATGTGCCGCTGGAACGGGGCGCTTTCTCGAAGTAATGGCCCATGCCCTGGAAATTGATTTGGAAGAAATGTCCCGTCCCGCACCACCTACGGTTAATGTAGCACATATCAGCAGCATGTGTACTGTTTTTGCCGAGTCCGAAGTGGTCTCCCTTATTGCCGAGGGCCACCCGCGGGAAGAGATTATTAAAGGTATCATTTATTCAGTTGTGGAGCGCACGGTAAGCATGGCCCGGCGCGTAGGTGTGGAAGAGAAGCTGATGATGACCGGAGGCGTCGCAAAAAATACCGCCCTTCGGGAGGCGCTGGGGGAAAGTCTGGGGTTTAAAGTATTGGTGCCGGACGAGCCGCAGGCGGTGGGNGCCCTGGG
>JGI24712J26585_10002837_pt1 | contig 13972 bp, 11 predicted proteins | sample BioPla3DNA2_FD_26585 | JGI IMG/M metagenome (IMG submission 26585) | reverse complement strand
CCACAGTGAGCGGCGGCTCGAATCATCCTGCATCAGGTTTCCCCCGCCGTTGATATACAGGCTCGCCTTGCTTGTTGTTGATAAAAACGACAATATGTTAAATGTATATATTGAGCGGACCCTGTTTTTCTTTCTTGTCTCTTTGGGATTCCTGGAGAGCACATACACGGGGATATCCGGATCCGCCTGCTTTATTTCGGCCAGTATGGCTTCCAAAATAGATTCGTCTCCGATATTGCCCATGCCGTATGCTCCACAGATTACAATGCCATAGCGCTTGTCCGCTTTGTGACCATGCTTTCTTAATATGGATTTGTATATCTCCAGCTGGGTATTGCATGTGGCATCCAGGGAAAACAGCTTTTTAGTCTTTTCATACAGCTTATTTCCGAAGTCGCTCCTGAGCTTTTCGTCCGGCGCGAGGGCTGTCAAATACTTTGCCAGCGTCTCGGCATCCCCGGGCTCAAACAGAAAGCCGCTCACCCCGTTATCTATTAATCTTCCGACTCCCCCCACATCCGAGCTGACTGTGGGAAGGGCATAGCGGGCACCCTCCGTAAGAGCATAGGCAAAGGTTTCCGACAGGGATGACAGTCCGTTTATATCAAGAGCGGCATAAAAGCTGTTCATATCCTTAATCCAACCCAGAAATGCCACCTTGTCATCTACACCAAGCTCTTTTGCCAGGGATTTAAGATTTGCTTCCTCCGGCCCGTCTCCGGCTACTAAAAGCCGCAAACGAGGTTCCTTTTTTGCCGCAATAGCAAAGCCTCTTATCATAGTGGCTACGTCCTTTACAGGCTGAAGCCTGGCAGCAATGCCCACAAAAATTGAATCCTCAGGAAAGCTGACCCCCAGGGCTTTTAAAAATTCCCTTCTTGGCTTTACGGCCATTTCCCCAGACATATCTATACCATTATATATAGTATATACGCAGTCCGGCTTAAATCCCCGGCTTATGAGTATTTCCGAAGTCCGGTCCGACACACCTATCAGGAAGTCAATTTTTCTCAGGGCAATTTTATTAATTGTGCCGTAGGTAATATTGGCCAGCGGCCTGCCCAGGTAATCAAGCCTGTAATCGCTGTGAACAGTGCTGACCAGTGGAAGGCCGCAACACCTTTTTATTGCCGTGGCCATAAAATTCCCGCGGGAGCCGTGACTGTGTATAATGTCATACTTTTCACTGACCACAATTTCTTTGAGGGTGGCAATATCCTTAAATATATTTCCGGAATTCAAAACCCTTGTGGGAATTCCCATTGCCCGGGCATCGTCCACAAAAACACCCTCGGTAAAGCAAATCATATCTGCCTTAATACTCTCGTTTAGCTTTTTAAGCAGGCTGAGCACATGGGTCTTCGCTCCGCCGACATCGCCTCCGCTGATGAGTGTAAGTACCTTTATATTCAAGACAGGCAATCCTTTCATAACTTTCGACAAATTTAGCTTCTGCTATTGAGAACTGTGCGCATATATAGTAATATATAATAATTGGTATAATATATAGAAATATATTATACACTCTATACATTGCTCCGGTCAAGAAATGCGGTCTGTCCAACTGAGACAACTATCCCCGGCAGCCTTCTCCGTCAGGATTGCCCGCCCCGGAGCCGATAAATTTGAGCGCGCCGCTGCCGGAGAAACGCGGCAACCGCGGCACCGTATTCAATGCCGGCGGTCATCGGAGAGAAATGAAAAGCAAAAAACTATTCGGAAAGCTCAATATTGTTGATATTATAATAATCCTTGTTATCGTGGCGGCCGCCGTTTTCTTCGCGGTCAGATACTTGAACGTTGGCGACCATAGCGCGGCCGATATTATAGAGCTCAGATACACCGTTGAGATTAACATGCCCGAAGAACTGTATAACGAAGTATCCGCCACCCTTCCGGCGGGCATGATATCCGGCAAGGAAACAGTCCCCGGAACCATATTGTCCTGCTCCAGCAAGCCCTGTACAGTGGAGAGCATAAAGTCCAGCTACCCTTACGGAACGGACGTGGAGCTCACAATAATTCCGGGTGAAGACGAAAAGTATGTAACCGCACATTTTGAGTGTGTGGCTACAATCAACGCCAATTCCGTAAACAATGAATTCGGCGCCCAGGAGCTACGCGTCGGACGGGTTCACTACTTAAAAAGCCGGGATTTCGAGTTGGTGGGAGTTATTATCAAAATGTCCGTACAGGAATAGCCTGATACGGATAAAACATTTACCGGTATAAGCATTGAGCAATATTTGCCGGAGAAACGGGTTTATAATATGCCTTTTCAGAGAAATTGCAGAGTAATAGAGGTAAATCAGATCGCCAACGGTCTGTTTTCTTTGGTATTTGACTGTTCGGATATCGCCGGCAGCACCAAAGCTGGCCAGTTCGTCCACATATCCTGTGGCGACGGACTGCTTTTGCGCCGCCCCATATCAGTCTGCGATCTGGATGGAAGCCTTGTCAGAATTATTTTCCAGGTCAAAGGCTCCGGAACCTCCTGGTTGTCCGAAAGAAAACAGGGAGAGGTGATTGATGTTCTGGGTCCGTTAGGTAAAGGCTTTGCTCTTGACGGAAGCAGACTGCTTTTAGTCGGCGGTGGAATCGGTGTCCCCCCGTTGTTGATGGCTGCCAGGCAGGCATCGGAGCAAGGGAAAAAGGTTAACGCCCTGCTTGGTTTTGCCGACGCCGACAAGGTTATCCTGCTGCCGGAATTCGCCTCCGCCTGCGATTGGGTCGAGGTCTCAACCGAAAACGGCAGCCTGGGGAAACACGGCTATGTGACAGACCTGCTTATATCGCGGCTTGAGGCCAATCAAAATATCTGTGACCTTATTTTATCCTGCGGGCCACAGGCAATGCTTTCACGGGTTGCCCACATTGCCAAAGAACACCATATGCCCTGTCAGGTATCACTGGAGCAGCGTATGGGCTGCGGTATCGGAGCCTGTCTTGTTTGCTCCTGCGGGATAAAGTCCCCCGGCGGTGAAGGTAAATCCTTTGCCAGAGTGTGCGCAGACGGGCCGGTGTTTTCCAGCAGGGAGGTTATATGGGATGAAACCTGATTTAGCGGTAACATTTGCCGGACTTGAATTTAAAAACCCAGTAACGGTTGCATCCGGTACCTTCGGATTCGGCAGGGAATACTCAAATTTTTTCGACTTAAGCCAGTTGGGAGGCATATGTGTTAAGGGACTCACCTTAAAAGCCCGTGAAGGAAATCCACCTCCCAGAATCGCCGAGACTCCCATGGGCATACTCAACAGCGTGGGGCTTCAAAACCCGGGTGTGGATGAATTCATAAAAACGGAGCTGCCTTTTTTAAGGAGATTCAATACAAGAGTAATCGCCAATATCTCCGGGAATACTGTAGAGGAATACTCTCTGATGGCAGAAAAGCTGTCCGATGCCGCGGTTGACATGCTGGAGGTAAATATATCCTGTCCAAATATTAGGGCAGGAGGCCTTGCTTTTGGAACAAATCCCAAGTCCGCTTCGTCGGTAACAAAAGCGGTCAAGGCTGTGTCAAAAGTACCGGTCATGGTAAAGCTGTCTCCCAATGTGACAGATATTTGCGAAATTGCTCTTGCATGTGAAGACGCGGGCGCCGATGCTCTTTCACTTATCAATACAATTCTTGGAATGAGAATTGATATAGAAGCAGGAAGGCCTGTCTTAAAAAACATTACGGGCGGACTGTCGGGCCCCGCCATCTTCCCTGTGGCGCTGAGAATGGTATGGCAGGTGTGCAAAGCCGTCAAAATCCCGGTTATGGGTATGGGCGGCATATCCGGAGCAGAGGATGCCATAGAGATGTTTTTTGCAGGAGCGAGATTGATTTCCGTAGGCACCGCCTGCTTTAAAGACCCCTATGCCCCATTAAAAATCAGGCAGGGAATAGAAGAATACCTGTCAAGAAAAAATAAAGCATCCCTTAACGATATAAGAGGAAAGCTGATAACGGACTGAGTGCATATCCGCACAATAAATTATAAGCCGAGGTAGATCATGACAAAAATATACATAGTCCGCCATGCGGAGGCCGAAGGAAACCTTTACAGACGAATACACGGTCATTATGATTCGCACTTAACGGATATGGGGCTCCGCCAGATATCAGCTCTGAAAAAAAGATTTGAGTCGATAAAAATAGATGCTGTTTATTCAAGTGACATGATAAGAACTACGCAAACAGCCGCGGCAATATACAAGCCCAAAAAACTCCCCCTCCATATCATGCCCGAACTTCGCGAGGTCAACATGGGCATATGGGAGGATCTGTGCTGGGGCGAGGTGGAAGATGAGTATCCCGAGCAGCTCAGATATTACAATATCTCACCGGATAAATGGGATATTGAGGGCGGGGAGAGTTTTTCCCATCTCCAGAACAGGATAGTCTCCGCCATTTTGCACATAGCGGCAGAAAATGAAGGCAGAACCGTAGCGGTGGTCACTCACGGCGGATCAATAAGGGCCCTGCTGGGACATATTCTGAATGTAGAGCCCTCTGACATCAGTAAAATACAATACTGCGACAATACCGCCGTTTCCCTTATAAATATCAGTCAGGGCAAGATTACCCTTGAGTATATGAACGACAATTCCCACCTTCCTGACGAGCTGAGCCCTTTCAGAAAAGAAACCTGGTGGAAGGAAGAGGACTGCATGGACAACAGGAATATGCGTTTTCTTCCGATAGATTTAAACAAAGAAGGAGAAACCTATCTGGACTGTTACGCGGACGCATGGTATGAGGCTCACGGGACACTCAATGGCTTTTCTGACATATATCTCCAATGGGCAAAAAACAGGGCCCTGACAGATCCGGATTCCGTTGCAAGAGCCTTTTTAAAGGGCCGCCCTTGCGGCATAATAGAGCTGGCTCCGGAAATCCTCAGCATCGACAATGCGGGACATATTGCATTTTTATATCTGTCTGAAGAATACAGGGGAAAGGGTCTGGCCGTTCAGCTCATCGGCTATGCTGTATGGTATTATAGGAAGCTCGGCAGGACAAAGCTGCGTCTGAAGGTTGCCCTGGAAAATACCAGAGCAAAAGCTTTTTATAAAAAATACGGTTTTAAGCCAAAGGGCACCGAAAGAGGTGCTCTGGGCAAAGTAATAATCATGGAAAAAGAACTTCAACAACCTTGAATTCCTTCTTTTTGTCAGTCAGCCACCGGATACAGGGTGACCATACAAGTCCAACCTAACCGGAAGGGCGCCGATGGGTCCATACAAATGTGAAAGCCCGGGTATTCCGCCAGGATTTCATCTGGCAACCAGGCCGGATAAAAAGAAGCCGGTTTTGCAGGCCTTGAGGAGAACCGACAGGACTGATTTGATTGGAAGCCGGCCGAAACTCACAGCTTAAACCATAAAAAGCATTTTAGAAGATTAATATTGGTCCGCTAAATCACGAACAATTTATAATTAATAAGGAGCAATACCGTGAGAAAGCTTAATTTACACAAAACCCGCCTGACGGCAGTATTACTCACACTTGTGCTCATACTGGGTGCTCTTCCCCTCACCTCGGAGGCATCCTTTATTCCGTCCCATATTGCAGCCGATACTCTTAACCGGCTGGGTCTTTTCAAGGGTTCGGATTCAGGCTATGAGCTGGATCGCCAGATAACAAAGCAGGAAGCCGTTACGATGCTGGTCCGTCTTCTGGGCAAGGAACAGGAGGCTGTCGCCTATACAGGCACGGAATGCCCTTTTTCCGATGTGGAGGGCTGGGCAAAGGGATATGTGTCGGTGGCCTATAACAATGATCTGGTTCTCGGCACCAGCGAAAGCTGGTTGGGGGCCGCGAGTCTTGCGGACGCCAAAACATTTATAACCTTTACCCTTCGGGCATTGGGATACAGCGAAGAAGCCGGCGACTTTACATACAACAATGCTATTTCGTTTTCAGACTCAATAGGTCTGACGAACGGAGAGTACCGGAACAGCAGTCACGCTTTTTTGCGTGAGGACGCAGTTTTACTGTCCTATAACGCCTTGATTACCCCCATGAAAAAGGGCGACAAAAAGCTGATAGAGCATCTTATCGAACTGGGGGTCATTGACAGGGAAAACCTGCTGGACACGAACCTGTCAGGATATTATAATTACGGAAAAACCCTTTATTCCGCTTCGGAGATATACGAAAGGGCTTCCGCGGCTACATTTCAGATTAAAATGTATAAAGATGAAGAAAGCTATGAAGAAGATGAGCCTCACGGATTTGCAAGCGGCTTTTTCATATCACCCGACGGTCTGGCCCTCACTTGCTATCACTCCATCGAGCTGAAGTCCTACGGCCGTATAATCACAAACGATGGCAGACTCTATGAAGACATAAAGGTCGTGTTTTATGACGGCTACAGGGATATAGCGGTTCTGAGAGTAGGAAAAACCTCTGTGGACGGGCGGTCGGTTCGTAATTTCCCATACATAACCCTCGGCAACTCAGATGCCATTGCCAACGGCCATAAGATATATACCCTCTCAAGTCCCGGCGGCTTTCAGGACTGCATTTCAGACGGTATGGTCAGCACAAAAAACCGTGTTGCGGACGACCCGGCCTACCCTCTTATTCAATTTACCGCTCCAATATCCCCGGGAAGCAGCGGCGGCGTTCTCTTAAACGAGCACTGCGAGGCAATTGGCGTCTGCATGGGCGCCTTCAATGCAGGCAACAACCTCAATCTTGCCGTACCCGTCAACTGCCTGTCGGGCATCGACCTGTCAGGTGAAGGCAAAACTTTCAGCGAAACATGCCAATACGATACGGAACTGAACAACAACTCCACGCTGACGATAACTCCAAGCTCCATAACTATCGGAGTCGGTGAAAAATTTGAAGCTATTGTTACACGGGATTCGCCGGGCTCCGTGGGAATCCAGTTTATTGTAGGCGACCCGGAAATCGTCGATTGCAGATGGGGCTCATTCACCACAAAGACAACTGTGCCTATTTATATAACCGGCAAGAAAAAGGGTACCACAACAGTTGCGGTTAAATATTATGAGGGAACGGGTAATCCAAACGCCACGGCGGAAATCAATGTAGTGGTTGAATAGCATAGCAGGATAACCCCACCGTCAAATTGAACTTTCAGGAGGCATAATACGTATGCCTCCTGTTTTTTTTGGTCATTTTTACTACACTGGTCTCCTGGTTGCCCAGTCCTCCACTTTTGACATTTTATTGCTGAAAAAAGCAGGTCTGTCCCCCACTTTTTATAACCTGCGTTTGTTATTATTTGTCACCGTTTGAAATAATTTTAGAAACAAAGGGTAACACAATTAACGGATGTTATGTAAATCAATAGGTTTTTTGTGTGCTTTTTTGTTCATTTTGTAACTATTCTGTCACTTCAAGACGAGGTATTTGGTAATTATTGCACATTGATTTAAAATTAGCTATGGTATATCATTGACACGCCCTGCAGGACATTCGTTCGTTGCAATTCTGTAATAATTATTACAAATAAAGTTTTATCTCGGCGTGCCGCTTGCCGAAAAAGCGGTAAGCGATTGTTCTGCCAAAGGAGCGGCAATCTGCAAATAAACCGCTGTAATACCTGCTTGCAACAAACGAATGTAATGTATCAAAATTTTTAAATATCGAGAGTCATAATGGGTTTAACCAGCGGTATTATGGAGTTAGTATAAAATGAAAAAAGCAATAGTCTTTCTTCTGAGCCTGTGCCTGATAATAACGATTATTTCAGTTGATGCCGGCGCTGCCACGAAGAAAAGCGATGTTGTTATATTGATCAACGGCGAAAGCTTTGCACCACCGGCGCCAATGGTAGTCAAAAGTGGCACTACCTATGTCCCTTTAAGAGCATTCTGTGAGGTAATAGAACCCTCGAGCCAAATAACATGGGACAAAGAAACGAAGACAGCAATGGTAAGCGCCGAAAACCTTGAACTTCAGGTAACAATTGACCAGAAATATCTCATAGCAAACGAAAGATACCTCTATATTCCCGATGGCTGTTTCTCTGTCGACGGAAACATCATGGTTCCCGTCCGGCAATTGGCTAAGGCCTATGGCGCCACAGTGGAATGGGACGGTAAAACAAAAACTATAACAATAACCTCCGGAGGCCCGCCCATAGAACATGGTGAAATATACTACAATCAAGACGATGTCTTCTGGCTTTCCCGGATTATATATGCTGAAAGCGGCGCAGAGAGCCTTGACGGTCAAATAGGCGTAGGAAATGTGGTACTAAACCGCGTTGCCAGCAAAGACTTTCCTGACACAATATATGATGTTATATTTGACACACAGTTTGGAATCCAGTTTACTCCAATCTCAAACGGCGCAATATACAGAACTCCTACCGAGCAGTGTGAAATCGCAGCAAAGCTGGCGCTTGACGGAGCCATAACCGTAAAAGACAGTCTTTTCTTCGTCAACGCTTCTCTGGCTACAAATTCATGGATAATGGATAACTGCAAATATGTGACCACAATCGGCGGCCATAGCTTCTACGCCTGATACCAGAGCTATCAGGGGCGCAACCACAAAGGTTGCGCCTTTTGTTTTTTTACAGCCCGCCAAACCGGCAGACCTCCGGGCAGACACCTTTTTATAATGATTATTGACAACAAATAAACCATCTGCTATTATAAACTGAGTTTAACGATTTAGTGTGTTAAATAGTTAAAGCGTTAAAGTATATGCCGTGAAAGATAGTTAGCTCAGACTGACCTGAATGTCTTAAGCGGGAAGCGAGGTTATCTATGTTAATAAAAGTTACATTGCTTTTGATTTTCTTTGCCATTACCATTTCTATCGGTCTAGTATGTCGAAAAAGGGCAACCAGCGTTAGCCAGTTTGTTCTGGGTGGCCGCAATATCGGAGCATGGCTGACTGCCTTCGCTTTCGGCACTACATACTTTTCAGCCGTTATATTTGTGGGCTATGCAGGCCAATTCGGATGGAAGTTCGGACTATCGGCTACCTGGATTGGAATTGGCAATGCTTTTATAGGCAGCCTTGCAGCCTGGCTGTTGCTGGGACGCAGGACAAGGATAATGACTCAGCATCTGGGCAGCGCCACAATGCCTGACTTTTTTGAAAAGCGCTATGAAAGTAAAAGCCTCAAGCTGGCTGCCTCAGCGGTGCTGTTTATATTCATGATCCCCTACACAGCATCCCTGTACAATGGGCTGTCAAGAATTTTTGGCATGGCATTCAATATCGACTACTCCATATGTATTGTAGCTATGGCCGTGCTGACAGCGGTTTATGTTATAGCCGGGGGCTATTTGGCAGCCTCCATGAATGATTTTGTTCAAGGCATAATAATGCTTGTGGGAATTGTGGCTATAATAGCGGCGGTTTTAAATAATCACGGTGGCCTGTCACAGGCCGTAGAAAGCATGAGCAAAGTTCAGGATCCCACAGTCGAAGGTAGGGGAGTCTTCGCTTCCCTGTTCGGTCCCGACCCAAAGGGCCTGATAAGCGTTGTTCTTCTCACATCTCTGGGAACCTGGGGACTGCCCCAAATGGTTCATAAATTTTACGCCATAAAGAATGAAAAATCCATCAAACGCGGCACTGTTATATCCACGGTATTTGCTACTGTCATCGCCGGCGGATGCTATTTTCTCGGCAGCTTCAGCAGAATTTTTGACACCACGGCTTTTACCGATGAAACCGGCGCCGTCATCTTTGATGCAATTATACCGTCAGTTATCTCAAGGCTTCCGGATATTCTCGTGGGTATAGCGGTAATTCTGGTCTTGTCCGCCTCCATGTCCACCCTCGCTTCCCTTGTCCTGACCTCCAGCTCTACACTGACTCTGGACTTTATAAAGGGTACCCTCGTCAAGGACATGGATGGAAAAAAGCAGATTCTGACAATCCGAATTCTTCTGGCGTTTTTTATTCTCGTGTCCGCGGTCATCGCGCTTATACAGTATAATTCCAGGGTGACCTTTATAGCGCAGCTTATGGGAATATCCTGGGGCGCTCTGGCCGGCTCATTCCTGGGTCCCTTCTTATATGGACTCTATTGGAAAAGGACCACGAGAGCTTCCGTATGGGTAAGCTTTGCCGTAGCTGTTTGCATTACGGTAACCAATATGTTTTTCAACTATTTCCCCACCCCCATATATGCAGGTGTAACAGCCATGCTGGCAAGTCTTGTCCTTGTTCCTCTCGTATCCCTGCTCACAAAAAAGCCCGACCAGGACAGGGTCAATCAAATATTCAGCTGCTATCACAACAGGACTGAAACCAAAATAAACTCATGATTACAGCAATACATCATTCCTCCATAAAAAGGGCTTCGGCGCAAATATTGCCGAAGCCCGCTTTTTATTCCCCCAACTCCACATTTCGTTCATATGATGCCATGAACGCCTTTATCACGGCATTTCGGAAGCCTGCCTCCTCCAGAGTGGCTACCCCGCAAATNGTAGAGCCCGACGGAGAACAGACCATATCCTTTAATTCTGCCGGACCCATGCCAGACTCAAGAACCATCGCCCCAGCCCCCATTACTGCGGCGGCGGCCATCTTTTGAGCGTCCTTGCGGGGAAGGCCTTTCATAACGCCCGCGTCCGCAAGGGCTTCTATAAACATATATACAAAAGCAGGACTGCAGCTTGACGCTGCCGTAGCCTGGTCCATATATTCCTCGGAAATCCTCATGGTCTCTCCGCATCCTTTGAGCATTTTTTCAAGCTCCATAACCAGGTCTTCTCCTCGGTTTTCATCAATGCCGCTGCCATCGCCCAAATCATGGGCTATGATCATAAGCCCCTTTCCGATAAGGGCGGGGGTATTTGGCATGACTCGGATTATAGGCAGGGAGCTGCCCACATACTGCCTGAGCTTTTCAGTTTTTACACCGGCGACTATTGAAACCAAAACAGGCCCTCTGCCCTCCTCCTGTCTTCCTGCAAGCACCGGAGCTATCTCCTCCAGTACCGCGCTAACATTCTGAGGCTTAACGCACAGGAGAATATAATCAGCTGTTTCCGCCGCCTGAGGATTGGTCTTTACAAATTGGCATCCCAGCTCCTCAGCCAGCTTTGCCCCTTTTGCCGCGTCCACGTCGGTAATAACAATACTCTTTGGCCCCATATGCCTGCACGCCGCTCTCAGGATTGCGCCTCCCATATTACCCGCGCCTATAAATGAAAATTTTGCTTTCATTCTTTCCTCCATTAGCCGATTTTTTAGCATTTCAGCATGATTTTAATAATTTTATAACATATGCCTTATAAGGTCAACAAAAGAAAAACCGAAAGAATACAGTATAATTTTTGTTGTTGATAAAAAAGAATATATGATGTAAAATAAAATACCGGGAGACGACAGCCCATACCGGCTGTTACAGGCTTCTCATTTTATGGCATAGGGCAGGGCCGCACTAGTCGGGGAGTCAGCGGTGCCCTGTACCTGCAACCCGCTATAGCAGGGATGAGTTCCCGCCCTCGGTTTTGCTTTGTGTCGCCGGCCGGTGCAAGTGGTGATGAGGAACCGGTCTTGCGCAACGGAAACCCGTGAACCATGTCAGGCGGGAGACCGAGCAGCATTAAGCGGTGCTTTTCGTGTGCCGCGAGGTAGCCGATTCTGAGCCGGCTGTATCGGTATCGGACATAAAGCAATTATCAAAGGCGGGTGTGCGGTCCTGCCATGTGCCATAGGGGCGTCCGGCGGACGTCCCTTTAAAATTAGTAAAGCCCGAAGGACGGGCCAATACCCCGATTTTATCAGGCCTTACCGCGCAGGTTATAGACGTAATTGGAATATTGTCACGGAGGTAGAAATGTATCAGGCCTTATATAGGAAATGGCGTCCACGCCGTTTTGACGACGTTGCCGGACAGGAACATATAACCGAAACTCTTAAGCGACAGGTAATAAGCGGGAAACTATCCCATGCTTATCTGTTTACCGGTACCCGCGGTACCGGTAAGACAAGTTGTGCAAAAATCCTCGCCAAGGCAGTAAACTGCGAGAGCCCTGAAAACGGCAACCCGTGCAATAAATGCCCGTCCTGTATAGGAATTGACAACGGAAGTATAATGGATGTAACGGAAATGGATGCTGCGTCCAACAACGGTGTGGACAATGTGCGGGCCCTGCGTGAGGAAGCCATATACCTGCCTACATCGGTAAAAAAGCGTGTATACATCGTTGACGAGGTCCACATGTTGTCAAATCAAGCGTTTAACGCTCTTCTCAAAATATTGGAGGAGCCGCCCGCTCATCTGATGTTTATATTGGCAACCACCGAATACCACAAAGTGCCCGCCACCATACTGTCCAGATGTCAAAAATACTCTTTTAAGCGTATTGACCCATCGGTGATTGTTAAAAATCTTAACTATATAGCTTCCCAGGAAGGCCTTATACTGACAGAGGATGCGTCACAGCTTCTTGCCCGCCTTGCCGACGGCTCTTTAAGGGATGCGCACTCTCTGCTGGACCAATGCTCCGGTAAAAAAGAAATAGACAGGCAGCATGTTCTCGAGTGCGTGGGAATTGCGGAGGCTGACGAGATCTGTCGTCTTTTTAACGATATTATTGAGGGTAACGGTCTTCGCGCTCTTGAAAGACTGTCTGGCCTCTATACTGCCGGTAAGGACGTAAGTTCCGTATTGAGTCAGCTGGCCTCTCTGCACAGGGACATACTTTTGACCAAGCTGTCACCTGATGGCGGCACGGGACTCTTAAGCGGTACATTCACCGTTGAGGATTTATCGGGCTTTTCCAGGTCCGTTTCCGTCCCCCGACTATTGACAAACCTTGAAACCCTTCAGACCGCCCTCATCACCCTGGAGACCGCTGCAAACCGGAAAACGACGGCTGAAGTATGTCTTCTCCGGCTAATCGACTATATTCCCTCCGGCGAGGAAAAATCCTGGGAAACGGGCAGAGAGCAGCCCCCACCCAAGGCTTTCGCGCCTGCCGGCACGCCCTCAGGCGGCATATCCGGCGGCAGGGAGCATTCTAGAAAAAATGAAAAAAAACATACACATGAACATACGGACGAATACAATACTGCCGATACAGTAGCAGCGGAGCCTGAGGGGAAGCCGGCTACCCCTCAGGTGAAAAATGTCGTAGAAGAGCAAATTGATACTGCCAATGATGATGGGCAGGAGCGCAGCTGGCCGGAACTCTTAAAGCGCCTGTCAACAAAAATGGATGACAATCTCTTTAATATTCTCGATGACAGTACCCATTCTGAAGGGAAGATAACAGGTAATAACATAACCATAAGCGCAAAAAGCCCCTTTTCATTAAATCAACTAGATGATACAGATGTGAAGGAGGCTGTAAAGGCGGCGGCCGAAAGCTTATGGGGCGGTCCTTTCACAGTTTCCGTCACACAGGCCGCTCCTGACGAAGCAGAAATAAAAAGCAAGCTTGAAAAGCTCAGCCGTTTTGAAAACATAAGATTTAAATAGGAGGATGCACAATGGCAAAGGGTGGATTTCGCGGCGGCCCGTATGGCGGCGGAAGGAATATGAATATGATCAAGCAGGCCCAAAAGCTACAGCAGGACATGCTGAAAATGCAGGCGGAAGTCGAGGAAAAGGAATATGAAGCCTCTGCCGGCGGAGGAGTTGTGACTGCCAGGGTAAACGGAAAAAAGGAGCTCCTGTCCATAAGTATTGAGCCCGACGCAGTTGATCCGGAGGATGTGGAAATGCTGCAGGACCTGATCGTGGCAGCCGTAAATGAAGCCATTCGCAAGGCCGACGCTGCTATGGCTGAAAGTATGTCAAAGCTGACAGGTGGATTGAATTTGGGAGGCCTTGGACTGTAATCGCTAAAGGCGGAGAGATATGGTAAATCCTTATCTTTCCGCTTTTTTACGTCTTTACTCTCTTCAATACCGAATCCAACCCGGGCATAGATGGTATCGCGCCTGTTGATTCTACACATATGGAGGCTGCTGCGGTGGCAAAGCGTCCGAAATCTTCAGCCTGCTCCGAACTTATATCGG
>JGI24712J26585_10002834_pt1 | contig 13975 bp, 14 predicted proteins | sample BioPla3DNA2_FD_26585 | JGI IMG/M metagenome (IMG submission 26585) | reverse complement strand
GGAATCGTGGCCAGCTTTTCAGTTTCAGTTTTCAATTCGGCGGTCTTAGCTTCAATTGCCTTCTGATACTTAGCAACCACTGCATTGATTTCGTTAGCATCCATTTTGGCGACTTCGCTTTGAATTTGAGCCGGAGTTTTGTTCTCGTCCGCACCTTTGCCGCAACCATAAAAAACAATTGCCGCACCGATAACACAAGCAAGCAACAATAACTTTTTCATTTACATCTCCTATTAGCTGTTTTTTAGACTTTTTTACTAAAAGTCTTTACAGATATAATAACAGTAGATAAAACTTTTTCAAGGTAAAAGCCCCTCGAACAAATTATGCTTTTCGGGATCATCAGAGCGAATTTGCCATTGGGAATATATGAAAAATACGGCCAGATGCAGTATATTAGCAAATTTAACGAGCTTGGAGAAAAATTTATGAATAATGTTATTGAAGATATAATGCGTTTAAAACAAGAACGCAATGCAATAATTCTGGCACATAACTATGTGCTTCCTGAGGTTCAGGATGTCGCTGATTTTGTCGGTGATTCATTGGAACTCAGCATAAAAGCACGTGACGCGAAGGCTGATGTCATTGTGTTTTGCGGAGTAAAGTTTATGGCTGAAACTGCCAAAATTCTTTCGCCTGATCGGGTGGTTCTTCATCCTGTGCAATCTGCAGGTTGTCCAATGGCTGACATGGCTGATGCGGAAAAAGTGCGAGAACTGAAATCGCGGCATCCTGATGCCGTTACGGTTTGTTACGTCAACAGTACTGCAGAGGTCAAAGCTGAAGTTGATATATGCTGCACATCGGCTAATGCCGAAAAGATCGTACGAATGCTTGGACCGAAACAGAAAATTATTTTTCTGCCGGATAAAAATCTGGGTGCAAACGTAGCAAAAGCAGTTGGTCGGGAAATTCTTTTATGGCCGGGATATTGTCCCACTCACCATCGCCTTACTCCGTCAATGATTAGCGACGCCCGCAAGCTTGCTCCGGATGCGGTGGTTTTAGTACATCCTGAATGTCCGGTTGAAGTAGTCGCTGAAGCAGATTATGCCTTGAGTACCGGAGGGATATTACGTTTTGTCCGCGAGTCAACTGCTAAACGTTTTATTATCGGAACTGAGCGGGGAATTCTTCATCGTTTGCGCAAAGAAAATCCGGGCAAAGAGTTTGTAGAACTCGAAAGCCCGATGATCTGTCCGAATATGAAAAAAATTACTGTTCCTGATGTGCTGGAGTCATTGAAAAATATGGTTTATCGTGTTGAAATGCCGGAAGAGCTTATGAATCGGGCACGTGTCCCGATTGTCAGGATGCTGGAACAAAAATTATGAGCGCGAAACCATTGCTGGTCGCCGCAATGAGCGGTGGCGTGGATTCTTCTGTAGCGGCGGCGCTGTCACTGGAAGCGGGATTTGAGGTAGTCGGAGTAACCTTAAAGCTGAAAGAATGCGACGATTCGCGGGAACGGGTCAAGGCATGCTGCGGAATTGATGATTTTATACAAGTCAGACTTGTTGCCGCCAAGCTTGGGATAAAACATTATTTTCTGGATTTAAAGAATGAATTCAGAGAAAAAGTTTTGGAATATGCCTGGCAGGAATACCGTATCGGACGTACTCCCAATCCATGTGCGATGTGTAATTTTTATCTTAAGTTCGGATTCCTTGCTGATTATGCCGCCAAGCTAGGCGCGGTCGGTTTGATTACCGGGCACTATGCAATTCTTGATCATGAAAAAGGACGATTATATCATGCTTTGGATGCAGGCAAAGATCAAGTCTACTTTTTATCGCTGCTGACAAATGAGCAACTTCAGTTCTGCCGCATGCCTCTCGGTAAAATGAAGAAAGACGAAGTACGGCGAAAAGCTGAAGCTCTGGGCTTGGAAAACGCGGATAGACAGGAAAGCCAGGATGCTTGTTTTGGTTATCGCGGCGAATCATTTGCCAATACGCTGGCCAATTATTTTGGCGAGCAAGGTCATTCCGGCGATATTGTTGATACTGAGGGAAATATTCTTGGACAGCATCGCGGAATTCATCAGTATACGATTGGGCAGCGCAAAGGGCTGAATGTAGCAATGGGCAAACCAGCTTACGTTGTAAAAATTGATGCCGAAAATAATCGTATCGTGCTTTCGACTGATGCAAGTCTGCTTCTGGCGGATAAACTTGAATTGAAAAATATAAATTTATCGGTAAAACGCGAAAATGAATTTACCTGCCAGGTTCAGACCCGCTATCGTCAGCGACCGGTTGGCGCGAAAGCCATGCTGTTGGCTGATAACCGTGCGTTGTTGCATTTGAATGAACCGGTCAGCGCACCGGCACCGGGGCAGGTGGCGGCATTATATGACGGGAATTTGGTTCTGGGCGGCGGTATTATAGACTGTACTAATCAGTTTGATGACTTTAAGAAAACTATAGAAGGGTAGGCGATAATGAAAGTTCTGATGCATGTAAATTATTGCGAAGGCGCGGGAAAATTGGAGGAATTATTCTCATTGGCCAGAAAATATGGCTACGATGGAATAGAATTGCGCTGGAAATATAATTTTGATGATCTAACTCAAGATGAATATCAGAACCGCGTGGCCTCTATGAAGTCTGCATGGCCGGAAGCTGAGATTGTTTTCGGAGGGTGTATTGATTTCTGCCGCGGCGAGCCGGAACAGGTTGCCGTAGCGTTGGATGAATACCTGGCTTTTCTGCAGTGGGCGTCCAAAGAATGCGGTACCAAAGTCATGAATTTTTTTACCGGCAGTTTAAAGCTCGCGGATATTCCTCACTGGAACTTTGACCGTCATGGTAGCGGTTGTGCCACTGAAGATGATTTCCGGCGTGCTGCTGACGGTTTGCGTTTGGTCGGAGATGCCGCCGCCGCTGAAAATATGATGATCGCATTGGAAACGCATAATTTATATCTGCATGATTTGGCCAAACCTTGCCGCCGTTTATTGGGTATGACCGGACACGATGCTGTTGGAGTTAACTACGACCACGGAAATATAATTTTGAACAAAGATGGTGAATCAATTGCCGACGTATTTGAAATTATTGCGGATAAAATCTATTATGCGCATTTGAAAAATATGTTTATCGTCGGCGGCAGTGATGGTCACTATATCTGTACACGTTTGGCAGACGGACATATCAACACGAGGTCAGTTATGCTCGGATTAAAGAAATATTTACGTTCTGGCATGATTGCGCTCGAATATCCAAATCCAGGGGATAAACATTATGCGGCATTCAAAGATATGGAATACATCAAATATTTGAAAAACGAATTGGATATTGAATGAGTCTTTGAACTTAAAAAAAAATTAAAGCAGAAAAATTGCTTTTTTTTAAGGATTATTATTTGCTGGCCAAATTCTGAATCGTTTTTAAAGGTACTCCGCTTTTTTCTGAAAGTAGCCGACAATCTTCAAATTCCGGGGATCTGGATAATGTTTCGCCCAGCCATTTTCCTGTTTTAACACGTACTGTGCCGTATAGTGTTTCCACTTTTTCAAAGCTTCGTTCAAGGCATTGCCGCAATACAGTGTATTCTCTGATTCCAAAAGTGGTTGTTTCACGGAAAATCATTTCAATAATTTGTGATTTCATTTCTTCCTTTACCAACACTGAAAGAATGACACCAAGTCGCTGTTTTTTCATGGTTGCCGAAGTTGTCCAAACATCCAGAACACCTTTATCGGTAAGTTTCTGGCAAAGATTGCCAATGATTTCCGGAGAACAGTCATCAATGTTCGTCTCCAAAACAACGGCTTTTTCATAATTCCGGTCAATATCTGTAACTTCATAAAGAATAGCACGCAATAAGTTAGGTCTGGTTTTAAGCTTGTGCTGACCAAAACTGTTAGCAATGCCAATCACTCGGGAATTCGATGTAATTTCATTTTTAGACCATGAAGCCAGTAACGCGGCACCTGTCGGTGTAACTAACTCAAAAGGTTCTTCGTCACAAGGCATTGTTGCCAATTCGGTCAACATTTCAGTAGTTGCGGGGGCAGGAACAGGATAAATACCATGGCGGCATTTTACAGTTCCTGAACCTGTAGGCAAAGTTGATACCGATATTGCATCAATTCCCAATAAGTGACATGCCAGGCAACTGCCGACAATATCAATGATGGAGTCAACGGCACCAACTTCGTGAAAATGAACATTCTCAACCGGCACATTGTGTATTTTTGCTTCAGCAGTTGCCAATTTCGTGAAAACTTTAAGCGATTGTGTAATTACCGGCTCCGGCAAAATACTGTTCTTTATCAGGTCGCTTATTTCGGAAAAACTTCTTTCATGCTTGTGGTCATGATGATGACCGTCATCATCATGGTGGTGGTCATGGTCATGATGTTTCTGTTTGATTGTGACGATGGCCTGAATGCCGTTAATACCATATGACATATAGGGGGCTGAGGTAATGGAAAAATTCTCATCCGGCAATAGCGCTGATAATTGAATAGACAATTCGGAAATATCCGCACCAAGTCCAACCAATGCGCCAAGAATCATATCACCCGAGGCACCGCCAACTGAATCAAATCTGACAATTTTCATTTAATTACTCACTTTGAAAAAATTTAAAATACCGGTAAAGATCAACTGTGCCGCCAAGGCCGAAAGGATCAAGCCGGTCAATTTGCTTAAGATAATAATATTTCGTTTACCGAGAAAACGTTCGACAGCACCGGAAAAATAGAGCATCATTCCAACAGCGAAAACGGCAGTAATAATTCCGGCACAGTCAGTAATTTTTGTTGCAAAGCTTTTGCTGTCCGCTCCCATTACCAATAACGTGCCAATTGTTCCAGGACCTATAGTAACCGGAACAGATAATGGGACGACGGCAAAATCAGAATTTTCAGTTTCAGGGGTTTTGAATTTGCCACTAATTAGTGAAACTGCGTTAAGAAATAAAACACTACCCGCACCGATTCTGAAAGCGTCTAAAGTAATCCCCATCAATGAAAAAAAATACTCGCCAAAAAAATAGACAAAGCAACAAATGATCAGATTAGATAGCGAGGTTCGTCTGGCAATGCTTTTTTGTTCTGTCTGACACATGTCTCCAGTCATTGTCAGAAACATCGATAGAACAAAAAATGGCGTCAACAGAAAAAAGAGCTTCAAAGTAAGTGATATATAATGAGTAGTCATTCCACAATCCTTTTATTCCATGCCAACGGCAGTTATCGTAATCCTTTCGGCGGATTCAATATCTCTTGCATTACAAGTGCCTGGGCTGCATTTTGTCGTAAAGTTGCCGCAAAGCCTTCCCTGGTAACCGGCAAATCTTCTAATGGTGCAGGAAACTGCTTTGTTATTTTGTCAGGCAAGTTTTTTTGCATTGGAACACCTTCAGGTGGAAGTTCAGGTTTAGATTTAGCATCATTAAAATAATCTTTTTCTTCTTCTTCAGGCAAAAAAAACGGGGCATCATCGGCAAAATAATCATCCGAATTATTCGACTCTCGAGAACGAGATTGAGCGTTGGCGACAGTATTTTTTTCAATAATTTTTTTTATGCCCCAGATTATCCCGGAAATAACTAAAATTATGAAAGTTATTCTATTATCAGACATCTTTAATCCATCCGTTATTTCTTCGAACCAATATTTTCACCAGCTATCGAATGACGCATATCAGTATCAGCCATAATATTTTTCATCTTGTAATAATCCATAATCGGAAGTCTGCCGGATGCCAGTGCTTCGGCAATCGACATCGGTATTTCTGCTTCAGCTTCCACCAATTTCGATTTCATATTAGTTACCTGAGCACGCATTTCTTGCTCCAAAGCAATAGCCATAGAACGCCGTTCTTCTGCTTTAGCCTGAGCGATATCTTTGTCGGCGTTAGCCTGGTCCATCTGTAATTCCGCACCGATATTTTTACCAACATCGATATCGGCAATATCAATGGATAAAATTTCAAAGGCAGTACCAGAATCTAAGCCTTTGCCAAGCACATTTTTTGAAATCATATCTGGGTTTTCTAAAACGTCCTTGTAGCTGTTAGCATTACCAATTGCAGAAACAATACCTTCACCAACACGCGCCAAAATGGTTTCTTCGCCAGCCCCTCCGACAAGGCGTTCGATATTGGTTCTGACCGTTACTCTGGCAAATGCAATCAACTGAATTCCATCACGCGCTACTGCCGNAATCCGCGGAGTTTCGATTACTCGCGGATTAACACTCATGCGGACCGCTTCAAGCACGTTGCGGCCGGCCAAATCAATAGCAGTTGCCCGTTGCAAGTTCAGAGGGATATTAGCCTTGTCAGATGCGACCAGTGCATAAATAACACGAAAAACATCGCCACCGGCAAGAAAGTGAGCTTCAAGATCATTCGAACCGATATTTAATCCGGCTTTCTTTGCTTGAATCATTGCTGCTAATATTATCTGAGGAGGAATTCTGCGCAGGCGCATTCCAACCATGGAAAAGGGACTTATCCAGACCCCGGAAAGCCAAGCAGCAAACCAAAGCGGAACCGGTATGACCACACAAAAAATAATTGCTATAAAAATCAACAAAAAGATGATTAGTACAATTGGGATTAATGGATTCATAATATTTTCATCTCCTATGGTATAATTTAAATTTTCAGGTTATCTGAACGAAAAGCCTGAGCCAGGGCTAAAGGTACTTGAGATTCGGCTTCGACCAGGCGTGCTCGCATCTGGGTGACTTGAGCTTTCATTTCCTGTTCATTTGCCACTGCCATGGCTCGTCGTTCTTCAGCTTTGGCCTGAGCGATATTTTTGTCTGCATTAGCCTGATCGGTTTGCAGTTGAGCGCCAATATTTTTGCCGACATTTACATCAGCGATGTCAATCGAAAGAATTTCGAATGCAGTTCCGGCATCGAGGCCCTTCTTTAAAACCGTTTTTGATATCAAGTCAGGATTTTCCAGCACATCCTTATGACTATTTGAAGAACCAATTGTTGTAACAATGCCTTCACCGACTCGAGCGATAATAGTTTCTTCGCCTGCGCCACCAACTAAACGTTCGAGATTGGCCCGTACGGTAACACGCGCAAGGACGATCAACTGAATACCATTTTTTGCAACCGCTGAAATGTTTGGAGTTTCTATAACCTTCGGATTTACGCTCATTTTTACTGCGTCGAGCACGTCTCTTCCAGCCAAATCGATCGCTGTCGCACGCTGTATACTGAGATTCAAACGAGCTTTGTCAGCCGCAATCAAAGCATCAACGACACGCAAAATGTTACCGCCGGCCAAATAATGTGTTTCCAGTATATCTGCAGTAATGTCAATACCGGCTTTGCGCGCCTGGATAAGGGCACTGACAATGACCTTGGGTGGAACCCGGCGCAAACGCATGCCGAGTAAAGAAATAAAGTTGACCCTGACTCCTGCAAAAATTGCGGCAATCCAATCTCTGAGCGGAATAAATGATAAAATAAAAATCAAAAAAACCGCGCATAAAATAACCAGAAAAATCATTACTGGTGCAATCATAGCAATTGGTGGTGAAATTAACATAAAACCTCCTGTTAATCTATTTTTGTTATTGTTGCTCTCTTGAAATTCCTACAATAATTTGACCGCCGCGAACGGTCAAAACTTCGATTTTTGAATTCACTTCAATAAATTCTCCCTGAGTTATTACATCATATCTGGTACCCTTAATAACAGCGATGCCCGCAGGACGGAGCATTGAAATTGCAGTACCTTTATCGCCAGGCGAAAGTGGAAAATCATCATGAGCCTGATATCCTTCAGAACTTAATTGCACCGTTTTTAATTCCAGTTTTCCCCAAATAGGTTTTGTAAGATAGAACGCTAACACAATCATTATACCGATTGCGGTCAAAAATGATGTTGAAACAACATAAATTGCAGTTTGGAACTTTTCCGCACCAAAGGCCATTATAAATGAACCAAGAATGCAAAGCAAACCCAATATCCCAATAATACCGAATCCGGGAATCAGAAAAATCTCAACCAACAGTAGCACTAAACCAACTATAAAAACAACCATTGGTCCCCAGTCCGAAGCACCTGAAGAGACATGTCCAAGAAAAAATAATGTTAATAATGTCAATCCTAAAATACCCGGGACGCCAAAGCCCGGAGTTTTTATTTCTACAAAAATCCCAACCAGTCCTAACGCCAATAAGACACCGGCAAAAGGCGGAAAAGTCAAAAAAGATACCACTTGTTCCCAGCCACTTTTCTCAACTACCGTCAATTCACAGTTCTCAAGCTTTAATTGCTGGACCAACTCATGGCGGTCTCGAACAATATAATCAACGATATGCAAAGCTTTGGCTTCTTTCGCTGAAAGGGTAAGCGGTGATACTTTGTCATGTTGAATACCGTCAATTTTCAAGTCAAGACGTTGATACGGGTCTGCCATTGCCCGTACAACCCGGGTTGGGCGTCCATTTTTTTCAGATAAAACTTGCAAAGCCTTAAAAAATACGGTCAAAAACTTTTGATTAAGCAGTTTTTCATCAGAAACTGAAGGCTTTGGAGACATTTTTTGCAATTCTTTCAGTAGTTCGTCTAGGGCAGGGGAGGGACTGGACGAATCGTCAACAGTCGGAACAAATGGCGGTTTATCAAAAGATTTCTGCTTTTCATCGTGTTCTTTCGTATCTTTAGAATCTTTTTTGTCACTATCCGGTTGTTCGGTGTGTTCCGTTACTGGTTTCATTCCGCCAGGATTCATTGTAATCGGCATTGCATCGCCAATCATGCCATTGGGATTAATCGCAATCCGGTTTGCTCCAAGTGCTATAATTGCGCCAGCAGAAATACCGTTTGGATTCAAATAAGCAATCGTCGGAACTTTAGATTTGGCTAAAACTGATAAATATTTATAAGCCACCATCACGTCGCCTCCGGGAGTATCCATCTCGAAAATAACAGCTCTAATATTTTCTTTTTCAGCGCGCATTAAAATCTTTTTTAAAAATAACAACTCATGAGCCGATATTTCTTTGAATTCAGAAAATTGCGGAACAAAGAAAATTTTCTTCTTGGAAAGTGGATCGAATAAAGTTGTATTTGTATCGGCGAATGAATTTAAAATATAAAATAAAGACAACAGCACCATTAACAATGTTTTTAATTTCATAATCCAATTACCTTTGTCATTAATTATCTTAAAAATAACTCAACCAGTAACCGAATACAAATTTATTGTATGGCTTATGACGAAATTTAACCTTCACTTTTTAACTCATAATCCGGTCAGCGAAACAATCCAGCGTCCTACTTGTTCATTATTGAACGTCGCATAANNTTGATTATGTTAATCACGATTGGCGTTTAGAAAATGACTATCGACAACCTATTGTATTTATAATAAAAGAGTTATGCATGTTGACAATGTCGTCTGTTAATAAGTTGATGATTGACAATCATGACTATCGGGAAAACATAACAAGTTATTAACAGGATAATAACAGTCATAGTTTTTACGGAAGAATAATTTTAGGTCTTATGTTGAAAAACACGGGTAATTGCTTTCTATTAATTGGTTTTAATAAGGTTGATAAAGATATTTATATGAAAACATATGATGTAATAGTTATAGGTGCCGGACATGCTGGTTGTGAAGCTGCATTAGCGGCAGCAAGGCAGGGTGCCAATACTGTAATTCTGACCGACAACATGGATCATATTGCGCAGATGAGCTGCAATCCTGCGATTGGTGGAATTGCCAAAGGACAACTGACCCGTGAAATTGATGCTCTGGGCGGCGCACAAGGAATAGTTGCTGATTTGGCATCAATACAATTTCGTTTGTTAAATCGGAGCAAAGGGCCAGCAGTTTGGTCGCCGCGGTCACAATGTGATAAGGTTTGTTTTCAGCGTGCCATGAAAATGTTACTTGAGGAACAGTCTTGTCTGGATGTCAGACAAGCGCAGGTAACCGGGTTCATTATTGATAGCGGAATGATTACCGGAGTTGTGACTGAACTCGGTGATAAAATTTATTCTAAAAGCATAGTTATAGCAACCGGAACATTTCTGGCCGGATTATTGCATTTTGGCATGACTTCATTGCCTGGCGGACGAACTGGAGATAGCAGTTCTGAAAAATTAGCCGTGGCATTAAGGGAACAGCTTAAATTACGTATCGGTCGGTTAAAAACCGGTACTCCGCCACGTATTTTAGCTAAAACTATTGATTTTTCGCAGATGGAAACACAAGGGGCTGATCGTGAAGAAGAAGGTTTCAGTCATTTTGAGTTGCCCCCTACCCTGCCTCGAACAATTCAGCGTGAATTACCGTGTTATATGGTTTATTCTACAGCGGAAACCGCAGAGCTGGTCAGAAGAAATATTCATTTAGCGCCACTTTTTCAGGGTAAAATTAAAGGTATTGGTACACGCTATTGTCCATCATTTGAAGATAAAGTGATACGTTTTCCCCATCATGAAAAACATCATTTATATCTGGAGCCAGAAGGTGAATTTACCGGAGAATATTATATCAACGGAATTTCCACCAGTTTGCCACCTGAAGTCCAAATCCAGATGCTTAAAACCATTCCCGGATTCGAAAAAGCGGTGATTTCACGTTATGCATATGCCATTGAGTACGATTTTATTTTCCCGGACCAGATTGACCGGACATTGGCGTTGAAGCACTGGCGAAATATTTTTCCGGCGGGGCAAATAAACGGGACCAGCGGTTATGAAGAAGCTGCCGGACAGGGATTACTGGCGGGGGTTAATGCCGCGAGATTTGCCGGTGGACTTGAAACGGTGACCATTCCACGCGAATTAAGCTATCTCGGGGTAATGGTTGATGATCTGGTAACGAAAGACATCATCGAACCTTACCGGCTTTTTACCAGCCGCTCGGAGTACCGTTTACGTCTGCGCCAGGATAATTCAGATTTACGCTTGTGCGAAATGGCCAAAGATTTAAATATTCTTCCTGCTGATAAATATCGTATGTTTGCCGAATACCGAAACCAGCTGAATGAAGCTATCGCATTAAGCAAAACCGTCAAACATAACGGGAAAACGATTTTTGCTCACCTAAAATCACTCATGGGCACTTACCGTGAAGGTTGTCCCCTGCCCTGCCCGATTGACGTCCTGAAAATTGATTTAAAGACCTGGCTTGGTCGCAAAATAATTCGTCAATTGGCCATTCTTGCGCATTATGATGGATACTTGGAACGTGAAGAGCAGTCGGTCAGCAAGCTTCATAAACTGGAAAATTGGAAAATTTCCGAAAATTTTGATTATGACTCATTAAGCGGGCTTTGCAACGAATCAAAAATGAAATTGAACAAAGTTCGGCCAATGACTTTGGCTCAAGCTGGAAGGATTGACGGAGTCACGCCAGTGGAAATTGCATTGCTTCAGGTCAGTCTTACCAGAATGCTTAAAAATAATAATGGAAAATAGCGGTGATGAACGGCAACTTCAGAAGACGATTTTTTGCGTTTTTTCAAAGTTTACGCAGATTTACCAAAAACCGTTTAAATCTGTTATGCCTTTTGATTATTGTTGCCTATCTGATTGTTGCATTGTGTGTCGAAGGCTATTCAATCTATTGCGCCAAAAATCTGATTTTGCCGGTTTACGAACGTGGCGACATTGAAAAACGTTTTCAACCACCGTCATCTGCCCATTGGTTTGGAACTGATTATATAGGGCGCGATGTATTTTTGCGAGCGCTGGCCGGCACGGCGACCGCGGTTAAAGTCGGACTGCTGGCGTCTTCGCTGGCGGTATTTATCGGTGTAACGCTGGGGGTTGCCGGTGGATATTTCGGTGGCTGGATCGACGATCTGACAGTTTGGTTGTACAGTATTTTCGCCGCGATGCCGTCTTTATTATTTGTGTTGGCTTTTGCGTTGCTGGTGTCAAAAGGATTTTTATGCGCACCGCTGAATGATGCATTCAGTGCTTTGTGCAGTGCGGTCAATACCGAACCCGGCATGATGGCGGTGTATCTTGGTATCGGAATTACCGGTTGGGTGAGTTTATGCCAAATGATTCGTGCTGAAACCTTTAAACTACGAGAAACCGGATATGTTCAATCCGCAATAGTGAGCGGAATACGCCGCCGATGGATTATCATCAAACACATTCTGCCAAATCTCTTTCACTTGATAATAATTTTCTTTTCAATCCGTTTTGCGGGAGCGGTGATGACTGAAGTCATTGTCAGTTATCTTGGACTGGGAGTTCAAAAGGCACCCAGCTGGGGTGTTATGATTGCAGATGGTCAGGAACGACTTTGGCGCGGCGTCTGGTGGGAAGTGGGCGCGGCTTCGCTATTTATGTTTTTTCTTGTTCTCGCACTGAACATACTAGCAGATGCCTTGCGGGATTTTCTGGATCCGCGGCTCAACAATAACTCATGAAATTTATTCTGTTCGGACAAATTACTATGACTTTAAAATTCGCGCGCGCATTATGTGAGCGCGAATTTTATACTTCAAATATTGCATGAGCATAATTGGCATTAGCACATAAAGTATTGTATATTCCTTTTTTCGTGCAAGGAACAAATCAACAGGAGATTACTGTAATGGAACAACTTCAAGAACAAATCAGAACAAAACTCAACGAATTGCGTGTTCACCTCCAGGCTGACGGCGGAGATTTGGAAATAGTTGATATCAAAGACAAGACCGTGATGTTGCGCCTTCAAGGAGCATGCGGTTGTTGTCCGCATGCAATGATGACCATCAAAAGCGGACTGGAACGAATTCTGCGTGAAGAACTTGACAATGAGATAACCATCGAAAGAGTAATGTAAAATATGCTGAAAACGTCATCGGAAAACTTTCTGCTTCGCGGTGTTTTTGCCGGTGAGTTGAACGGGCGTTTTGTGCTGGCGGATACTACTGCGCTGTGTAATGATGCAATTAAAATTTATGATGCCGATCCAGTAGCGGCGGAACTATTTTCCAGTGCATTGACCAGTACGGCGCTGCTGAGTCCGTTACTTGAAGGGACTGAAAAATATTCCGTTCAATGGGAATATCCGGGATTACTTGGAAAAACATTGGTTGACGTCAATGCACATTCTGATGTCCGAGGTCTGTTTTCGCAGCCGCACCTGGCTGCGCCCGAACTGAAACTGGATACGGTTTTCGGACGCGAAGATGGCATTGTGACGGTATTGAAGTTCGATAATGGCAGCATTATTAATTCGGGAAGTGCCAAAGCGCCGCTTGCGGATTTTGCCGGGGATCTCAGTTTCTTTTTTTCAGTAAGCGACCAGATTGAAACAGAATTTATCACTGCGGTCAGATTTAATGCTGATCCGGAAAACCCCGTGTGTGGTGCTGCCGGTATGATGCTTCAAGCGATGCCGGAATGCAACATGGATATTTTTGAAAATTGTCGGAAGCGCACGAATACTGATGAATTCCGAAAAATATTGCTCAGCGACATTACTGCAGAAAAAAAACTTGAGAAGATCGCAGACTTTCTAGGCCTTCCGGTTCCGGCAATGGAATTGGGGACTCCGCCGGGGTTCCGATGCAATTGCAGCCGCGATCGTTTGTTGCAGACCATGAAAGTGATGTCGGCGCAGGATCTTGAAGATATTTTTAAAGACAAAGACCAGACTGCTGTAGAATGTCGTTTTTGTCGTCAGAAGTATGTCTTTAGCAGAAGAGAATTAATTAAAAATGGCTGAACATTCTTCATGTCAAATTTCCCTTGATCTTCACGCAATGACTGTTGATGACGCGTTGCGGCGTCTCAATGCAATGCTTTACAGTTCACGTATTCGCAGTATCAGAGTAATTCATGGTCGCGGTACCGGGACATTGCGGGGTGCGGTTCGCAAACATCTGAAGGAGTGTCCGATGGTACGCGAAGTCATCTACGGAGAAGACATGAATATTCCCGGACGTGACGGCGTTACTCTGGTTTATAAATGATGCTTTAAAATTCGCGCGCGCATAATGCGCGCGCGAATTTAAGAAAGTGAA
>JGI24712J26585_10002832_pt1 | contig 13985 bp, 12 predicted proteins | sample BioPla3DNA2_FD_26585 | JGI IMG/M metagenome (IMG submission 26585) | reverse complement strand
ATATCATTTAAATCTAATGACAAAGATAAAATTGATTATATTTCTATATCTGACTACAATTATGGCAGATTTTTAAAGTAAATATTATTTTTGTTTATAGAATCTACTAAAAAGTAGATTCTTTTTTTATATGTAAATTTCAAATTATGCGAGGGGAGTTGTTCTCCCCTCCCCGATAGTACCAAAAAGCAAAATAAAAAAAGAAGAATTAATATATCCGATAAAATTCTATTTAAAAAGCAAAGTATTAAGCAAAGAAATAATAGTCCATGTAGATGAAAGCCAATGTATGGACTTCATGGATTGGTTGAACAGGAATAAATACGCAGAAAATATTCAATCATGGGAATTTTTTGTATTTGATGATATAAAAACTAAAGAAAATATAGTAATAATGAGAAATGAAATACAGGCGTTTAAAATACCTAGGGTTCAAGAGATAGACGCAGATAATTACAGTATTACTCTACAGGTAGGAGGGTTTTAATTATGACGTTGAGAGAATATATAAAAAAATATTATGATGGTTCAAATACTTGGTTTCAAGATGAAGTTGCTAAACAATGGCATTTTGAGAGAGTGCAGAACATACTTGACTTGAAAGAATATTTAAGCGGAAAACACGCTATTTTAAATAGACCTAATGAACAATACAACGGAAAGCCATATAAGACAAGGAAAATTGTACTTCAATTAGCAAAAACTTTATTGAATTTTGAAACATCGTTCCTATTAAAAAATCCAGTAACGCTTATTAGTGAGGATAAAAATACATTGGAAGTATTTAAGGAAGTATACGAAAAAGCCAGGTACAATTCTATTGATTTCAAAATTCTTGATAAAATAGTTAAATACGGTGAAACATATGAGTACATTTTTATCTCAGAAAACGGAAATATAACAAGTAGAATTATACCAGCAGAAGATTCATACCCTGTATTTGACGAAACAGGAAAAATGATTGCTTTTATAGAATTTTACACTATTGACGGAGTATCATACTATATTTTGTATACAGAAAATGAAGTTATACGATATATAGATGATGATGGATTGAAACTTACAGGAAAATATAAAAATTTATCAGGTTTACCGATACAATACAAAACAATAAACGAATTAGATAGTTGTAAGGGTAGAAGTAGTCTAGAGGATTATATTTCTATTATAGATTCTCTTGAAGATTTGTTAAGTAAGTACCATGACGGACTATATAGATTTATTAGTGGAGTAGCAGTACTAAAAGGTACTGGACTTACAACAAAAAATGATAGAGGGAAAATAGATCCAAACGCAGTAGGTTTTATACTACAAATAGATGATACAGCAGATTTTGAAATAGTGCAGAATAAAATGGATTCAGCTTCTTTTAAAGCATTGTATGAAATACTTATGGCACAATTGCTCAATATATCACAAACACCTGCTATTGCCATGAACTCAGTAGAGATTTCTAATCTTTCAGAAACAAGTATAAGAATGATGTACTCTCTTGCAAGTGTAAAAGCAAGATTAAATGAAGATAGTTTACTTGATGGTTTTATACAAAGATGGGATAGGATAAAGAAATTATTGGCATTACAAGGTATAGAAACAACAGGTAGTATATCATGTACGTTTGAGCATAATATTCCGCTAGATGCAGCTGAGACAATTAGCAATATTACAACTCTAAAACAGAATGGGCTGATTTCACTTGAAACAGCACTAAGCAGAACACCATACATATATGATGTGTCAACAGAAATGCAGAAAATAAAGAATGATACAATGGATAGTGGTTTGGTAGAATAACAATACTATATATTGTATATTAAAGTTTACTTGTAGTGTATAAATATTCATTAAAATGTATAATTATAAATATTGACAAAAAGGGATTGGGTGGAACATGGAAGTATTGATATAATTCCTATCGGAATAGTAGGGATTAGTTCGCTCAATCCCGGCATGTTATTATGTACTAAAATTAATACAATCCTTTAGTTGACTAAAGTATTTTGATTATACAAAACAAAGCACAGACAAACTAACAAGGTTCAAAGGTGCAATATTTCTGCATAAGAGAACATTATACAAAACAGCAATTTTGTATAATCTCAATATTTCCAGTAGTCAAATGCAGTAATAACAAGGATTACAAGGCTATTGCTTACATAATAATGATTATGTGGGAAGTTGATACCCCCTTTTTGAATTTTTTTGCCACAGCAAACCACTTTCTCACTGCTCAAAAAATTTTTTGAAATTCGTGCAACTTGTTTGATTTTAAAATATAAAATATTTCTCTTGTCCTTTTAAGGGTCATATACTTCAAATACAGTATTTAAGCATATTTCATTTTAAATTTACCAGATTGATCTAGCTAAAAAGGAATACCATAGAGCAAAGGCACTGAATCCACGCAAAAATTGTAGTAAAATTATGGATAGACGGAATGTACTTAATGTCTTTTCCGCAAAGTATTTAAAAATCAATTACAGGAGGTTTATTATGACTTATTTAGACCGTATTAAATTAGAACTTCAGGATATTACTTTTTCCGATACAGAATTAAGCATAATGGCTCAAGAAAATGGCATAACTAATCCTGCTTTGGAATATGATCCTACAAGCAACACAGCCAAAAGAGCAGTATATTCAACTGTATTATCGGTTTTAGAAGCAATTGCAAACAATCCAAACCTGATGAAAAACTACAAGAATGAAGATATATCAATAATGGACTTTGCAGAGAGCATACAAAACAGGATAGCACAACTTGAAAGAAAAATAAGATTATTGCCTAGTGATGATGTAGGGGAAAATATAGCTGATGGTGCTAGTTGGACTTATATTTTCAGAGAATAAAGGGTTAAACCGACACTAATATAAAGGTATTTCTAATTTAGGAATACCTTTTTTATTTTTAAAAAAATAAACACAGGAGGAAATTATATGCAAATAAGAACAAATATAAAACAAGCAAATAAAGTAAAAGAAATGATAAAAAAAGAGTGTGCCAATTACATAGAAGGTCAATGTATTCTTTTAGATACAAATTGCCCACAAATGGGATGTATGTATAGTGTACTTTGTAAATACTTTATAAATTCGGTTTTACCTTTGGACAAAAAACTATATAAAGAACTGCTTGAAGGTGCTGGAGAAGAAACAGGACTTTATACTAAACAATGCAAAATGTGTAAGAAACAGTTTACCACAGATAAGAAGAATGTACTATATTGTGATATATGCAAAGACAAAAGAAGGAAAGAAACACGCAGAAATAGCTATTATAAAAATAAGGATTAGTTTGGACAAAGTTAAGCAAATTCTAATTTTGAAATCCGCTATTTTCAAGGGTTTTAAGATTTAAAATTTCCGCAGTGGGTAGGGGGTAATATATTTATATTACCTTCTATTTAACTTTGTCCAAATATTTAAAAATTAATTAATGAAATGGAGTTGATACCTTGAATATATTTGATTTTCCGAACAAAGATTATTTATACCTGCTTTCAATGGCAGGTGATGATATATATTTGAATAATGATACAATGCCTAAAAAAGCACTAATAAATAATCTTTCTGTAAATAGACAAGCAGATATTCGGACTATATCCACAAAAGAAGAAATTAAACGAGGGGATTTAATAAATTGGTTTAATGAAAATTGGCTTATTATTAGCGAAATTGGACATAAAAGATATACATACTACAAAGGTATCATCCAGAAATGCAACTATAACATAAAATTTAATTTTCAAGGCACAATAAAACAATTCCCTTGTATAGCCGACTCAAAGATATTCGACATAGAAACTAACCAATACTTGTCTATTCCTGCTGGTAAAATTGTTGTTACCTTGCCGAATAACGCAGATACCGATAATATCACTTTAGGACAAAGGTTTATATCAATGAAAAATGCATGGAAGGTTATAGGGATAGATAGGACTAAAAACGGACTATTAATGCTTTGGTGTGAATTGGATTCTATCATTTCTAGTGATGATTTAGAGAATGAAATTGCCAATGCTGGAGATTATGTATATACTATTGAAATTACCAACGGTGAAATAGCAAGTATACAGGAAAATAATACTTTACAGCTAACAACACAAGTTAAACTAAATGGAAATGTAGTTACAGATAAAACAGTTACCTTTAGTTGTGATAATCCTTCTATAGCTTCAGTTGATGAAAACGGATTAGTTACAGCTATAAGTGCAGGAGAATGTATTATTACCGCTTCATTGGCAGAAAATCCAAATGTATATGATACTATTACTATTACTGTTACTGCTTTACCAGAGCATAATTATGCAGTAACCATTTCAGGCAATACATCAATAGTGAAGAACTATACAGCAACATATACGGCGATATTTACAGATAATGCAGTACCTATTACTGAAGAATCATTTTTCTATATCACAGCAGATGATGGAGTGTCTGAAACAACACTAGCGACAATTCAAAGTCAAGACCCCGTTGCTAATACCTGTGTAGTAAAAGCTGGAAGTACATTAGGATATGTAAAGTTGTGGTGTAAGAATACAGAGGGTACTATTGTATCAGAACCATTCAGAATACAAATTAAAAATCTATTCTAAGGCACGTCAAATTTGACGCAGGGGTATGTTGTGTAGTGCGACATACCCTTTTTATTATGTGCAATTTTTTTATAAAAATAACTAAAAGGGGTTATATATTATGATTGCTTTGAATATTAATAATAAAAATTCATATATTGGTGGTGTTGCTATGGAAACTAATAGCAGTACACCAAAGAAAAAATTTGAAATAACAAAAGAAATGGAAAAAGATATATTAAACATTCTCAATGAACAATTTTACAAATATGGTTTAATTGATTATGAATTATATTCTAAAGCTAGAGCTNGGATTGAAAAATCTTAGCTTTTTTCTTTACATTTATTAATTGATTTTCTATAATAATATATATCAAACGCATATTACACAAAGGAAGGATTAAAATGGAGTTATATACTATTAGAAACGAACTAATGTCAGGTAAATCCATATATGATTTAAACTTGAAAGTAACTTTTTATACACGTGTTTCCACTTCTACAACAGAACAATTAAATTCACTCAAAAATCAAATTGACTATTTTAAGGATTTTATAACTAAAAATCCTAATTGGGAATATGTTGAAGGTTATATTGACGAAGGAATCACAGGAACATCAGCAGATAAAAGAGATGCTTTTGTACGAATGATTGATGATGCAAGACAAAAAAAGTTTGATTTAATCATCGCTAAAGAAGTAAGCCGTTTTGCTAGGAATACATTAGATAGTTTGTTTTATACGAGAGAATTATTAAAATATGGAGTAGGAGTATTTTTTCAAAATGATAATATCAACACATTATTTCCAGATAGTGAATTAAGATTAACTATTATGTCATCTATTGCACAAGAAGAAAGCAGGAAGATTTCAGATAGAGTTAAATGGGGTCATAAACGTGCAGTTGATAAAGGTAGGGTACTAGGTAATAGTAAAATATGGGGATATGACAAACAAGATGGTAAACTTATAATTAATGATAAAGAAGCAGAAATGGTTAGAGAAATTTTTAACCTTTATTGTGAAGGATATGGTATCAGAAAAATATCATCTATATTATCAGAAAAAGGATATAAAAACCACAATAGAAATCCTTTTAACTTTACATCTATTAAAAACATTCTAACCAATCCTAAATATAAAGGTTACTATGTTGGAAATAAATCAACAACGATAGATTATATTACAAGAAAAAGAGAATGGTTTAATTCTAATAAATGGATTATTTATAAAGATGAAGAAAACGTACCTGCTATTGTAAGCGAAGAAATATGGAATAAAGCTAATACAATACTAAAAGAAAGAAGTGAAAAAATGTCAAGCGAAGATAAAACTTCATACCAAAATAAATTTCCATATTCAGGTAAAATTATTTGTATGAAACACAATACGACATATTGGAGAAACATATATAAATATAAAACAATTGAAGATAGAGAAGTATGGCAATGTAAAGTTTATAGAAACGGTGGAAAAGCAGCTTGTAATAATGCTGCATTATATAAAAATGAATTAGATTCAATTATGAAATCAATTTTTAAAGAAGTATTTGAAAATAAAGACAAATATATCAAAAAGTTAATAGATATTTACACAGAGATTCTAAAAGAAAACAATTATGATAAAGATATAAAAGAATTAATGCAAAAAATCGAACAAGTAAAGAAACGTAAAAATAAACTATTAGATTTAAGTATAAACGATATGATTACTAATGATGAATTTAAACAAAGAAATGAGGAATTCAATAATGAAATTGCTGAATACGAAAAACAAATAGCACAATATGAAAAATTAAATATGGCTAAGTTTAACCAAGAAGAACAAATAAAATACCTAAAAAAAATGTATAGTCAACAAACTAATGTTGAGCAAGATTTTAATGATAAAATGATAGAGAGATTTTTAAGTAAAATTGAAGTATATAATACAGGAATTGATAATTATATATGTCTAAATGTATATCTCAAAACAGGAATTAAATTTCCTGTAAACTATTTTGTAAATAAGAATATGCGTTTGTCTCCCTCCATTCATATGATAAGAGCTGATATTGAAACTGAGATAGCGCCTTTGGTAGGTACAGAAAAACAGTCTGAAGAGCTTGTAAATTATCTATTGAAAGAATTTGAGGGGAGAGCCGGAGAAATTATGGCAGTCAAATATTTTTGGAAAATCCCTTCATGAACTTGTAAGTGAAGGTCTTCAAAATAAATTAGGCAGAATGCCGGAAGATGCACAGCTAAAACTTCAAGAAACTCTTCAAAAAATAATTAATGAAGGAAGTGGAGGACTTATTTGCATAATACTTTAAATATAAAAATAAACATAAGGCACTGTCAAATAAAATGGCAGTGTCTTCTTTTTTATCTGATAAATTACAGAAGGTGTGAGGGTTACAAAAAAGTATAAAATATGATATAAAATATATATGCACAATTTTTTTGGGGGAAACTATGTATAAGTATAGTAAAATGGTAGATAGGATTGCAAAAGAGGGAATAAAATATGCAATTGTTGATGTGGACAACACAATAACAAAGTCAAATGTATTAGATTTGTTTTTATTTTTGCAAAAAAAGAGACTAAAATCCTTATACAAGCTATGGGCTGTATTTTTTTGCCTCACAAAAGTTCCAATATATCTTTTACTGGATTTTTTTAATAGAGAATTATTTCAAAAAGCCTTTTATAAAAATTATAATAAATACACCCTTAATGATTTAAATAAAGGGGGAAGGGAGCTTTTTAATGAAATACTTAAAAACAGGTTTATACAGGATATTCATGATTTAATATTTTATTTAAAAGATAAGGGTATAGAAGTTATTTTATTATCTACATCTATAGAACCGGTGATAAAAGAATATGGAAAATATTTTAATATCAAATATAAATGCTTAGAGGTATTTGAATCTGGCGGCAGAGCCTTTGTGGATTTAACTCATTTAAAAAATTTTAAAGAAAATTATATAAAAATGTTTAATAAAGATGAAATTATTTCAATCGCAGATTCAAAACATGATAAAAAAGTTCTTATGTATTCTAAATATGCTATAATTGTAAATAAAAGAACAAAAAAGTGGATGAACAAAATAAACAGCCTGGCATTTGTAAGGGATGGGTGATTATGACTATAATATTTATATCTTTATGGACGCTTGCAATATTTTTAATATTGCAAGACCCTAAAAATGAAGAAATGAGATGGGCTTCCATGACTGCTTTTATAGGTGGTTCAGGAGCTTTTGGAAGAGCACTTATTGAAAACTTTATTCCTTACTTTCAAAATTACATAAATATACATAAAAATGTGCTGGCTGTATCCAGCTGGATATACGTGTGTTGCACTTTATTAAACATTTTATTTTTGCCATATGCCTTTTTAAGATTTAGCTTTACATATATAATAAAAGAAAACAAAATAAAAAATTTTCTAAAATACTTCTTTGTTTTGCCCCCTGTTTTTGCCTTGATAAATACAATAAATAATGGAGAATTGCTGCCAAGGCCAAAGTACAATTATATTATTATTAATTTATATGCAATACCATATATTTTAATTGGGTTTTTCATTATTGCAAAAAGAATGATTGAACAAAAAACTCCAAATGAAAGAAAGCGGTATTCAATAGTTTTGCTTTTTGCAAGTCCAGTTCTGTTTCAAATGTTTTCAGTTTATTTGTCCAGACTTATGGGATATATAGAAAATTTTAGATTTAATATGTTTTTCTTTGTTATTATGTTNCCTTTTTTTGTCTATTTTTTAATAAGTTCAGGAGTATTAGATGTAAGGCTTAAACTTGAAAAAATTCAAAGAGATTACTCTTTAAAAGTAATGTCATCTGGGACGATGATTCTTAATCATGCACTAAAAAATAATGTTTTAATTATTTCCACCTGCCTTCACAGTCTAAAAAGTGATTATGAAAAATCAAACAAAAAGGCGCCTGAAGAAATAGAGGTTATTGAAGAAACCTCCCAAAACATGTTGGAAATTATAAATAGAATAAAAGAAAAAACAGAAGATTTTAAGTTGGTTATGAAAAATAATAATTTAAAGGAAATTCTACATGGTATTATTTTCCTTGTGAATAATGAAATTAGTAATTATAATAAAGTAAACATAAGCTTAGATTGTGATGAGGATATTTTCATTTATTGTGATGATATACATACTAAGGAAGTGGTTTATAATATAATTAAAAATGCTGTTGAATCTATTGAGAACAATGAAAAAGGAAAAATTGAAATTAATGTTTTTAAGGATAAAAAAACCATAACAGTTTCTATATCTGATAATGGTAAAGGGATTAGTAAAAGTGAAATAAATTATATTTATAAGCCCTTTTATACCACCAAAAAGCTTAAAAGTAATTTAGGGCTAGGACTTACCTATTGTGCACATGTTATGCAAAAACATGGTGGTAACATTTTTATAAAAAGCAAAGAAGATATTGGAACAACAGTATTTCTAACATTTCCTATAAGGAGGAGATGGCATGATAAAGGTAATTGTTGTTGATGATGAACAAAATTGGTTAATTGCAATATCAAAATTATTGAATAAAGAAGATGATATCAGTGTGGTTGGAACTGCTAACAATAAAGAGTCTGTAATAAATTTAATTAAAGAAAATTTAAGTTTTGATGTAATATTAATGGATATAAGTTTAAGCAGCAATAAATATGATGGAATAGAGACAGCGCTAGAGATAAAAGAACTTAAGGAAGATGCTAAAATTATTATGTTGACATCTTTTGAGAATAGAGAATTAATTATAGATTCATTTACAGCAGGTGCAGATAAATATGTAAAGAAAACTGATTATACAACGATAGCAGATGAAATAAGAGAAGTATATAATGGAAAGTCATCTTATAAAGCGTATAAATTGTTAATTGATGATTTCAACAAGTTAAAGAAACAAGAACAGTTAAAAGATTTAACAAATGCAGAAAAGGATTTGTTTGAACTTCTTGAAAAAGGTTATTCCAGATCTGAAATACAGGAAAAACTTATAAAAACAGAAAATACAATAAAAACACAGATAAAAAACATATTAAAAAAACTAGGGGTTAAAAACACCAAAGAGGCAGTAAGAAAAGTTCAAACCAGGGGAATTTTAAAAAAAGACAAATACAAAAGCAATAACGAATAAGTTTTGTAGGGTGATAAAAAATAACCCTTTTATATTTAGAAGTAAAAGGATATAATTGAAATGAAGAGAAAATAGAAAAACTTAGCTGGAAAAAATGTATTATGAAGTTTAGTTACATAGGGGAGAGAACGGTATAAATTTTTTAAGTAACATGATTGATGCAGGCAGACTGTATAACTTGTTGGGAGTTATATAGTCTGTTTGCATTTTATTTATGAAAAAATAAATATCCTCTGTTGTTTTTTTTAGATAAAGTATATAATATTATTTATTGGACGCATTAATTTCAATGAAGGGAGCTAATTAAGCAATGCTAAAAAAGGTAATTTTGTTTTTAATAGTTGGATTATTAATTTTTAATTTCACAGCATGTAATGATGATATTGCTAAGAAGAATAATGAGAATGATGGAGAAGATTCTTTAAAAATAGAAGAAGATGCAAGTCTTGAAGTTTGGATTATGCAAACTAATAAAAATTCACAAAAAGATTTTATGAATTTAATAAAACCCTTTTTAAGCAAAAATCCTCATATTAAAGTTAACACTACAACAGTGGAATGGAATCAGGCATTACTGAAAATAACCGATGCTGCTAAAAATGACAAAATGCCTGATATTGTCCAGCTTGATATGGAATGGGTGGCGGCTATATCATCTTTGGATGTTTTAGCTGATATGTCTGAGATAATTAATACAGATGATTTTATAAAGGTATCTTTAGATGCGGCAGGTATAAAAGGTGAACAGACAATAACGGCAGTACCATGGTTTTTAGATACAAAAGTCCTTTTTTACAGAAAAGATGCATGTGAAAAGGCAGAAGTGGATGTTTCAAAAGATTTTGCTACATGGAATACTTTTAAAGAATCATTAAAAAAACTTAATAAGTTGGAAATAGAAGATGAAGAAATAGCAGCTTTAGGTGCTTCAGGGAGAAAGGATTCAGATGTCATAGATGATTTTTCATGGTGGATTTATAGTGCTGGAGGGAATTTTTTAAATTCAGATGGAACTAAATCAGAATTTAACACTCCAGAAGTATTAGAAGGGATAAAGTTTTACAGTGAACTTGCCTTAGAAGGATTAATTGACGGGGAGTCATTAGAAAAAAAATATGAAGAAGTAGAGGATATGTTTATAGAAGGGAAATTCGNCACTGCATTTTTAGGATTATCTGCAATAAACAAAATAGAAAGTCTTGCAAAGGAAGAAGATGATGANGAGGAGGAACAAGAAGATTCTTTAGCTGAAAATATTGGTGTTACCATGGTTCCNGCAGGTGCTAAAGGTAGGGTATCATTTATAGAAGGAAGCTTTTTGGCTGTNTCTAAATCCTCAGGGAATATGGATGAAGCAACTGAACTTTTGAAATTTTTAATAAGTGAAGATGCCCAAGTTGAATATGCTAAGGCTACAGGAAAGATGCCAGCTTTAAAAAAGGCATGTGAAAATTCATTTATAAAAGAGCATCCCATGNGGGGAGTGTTTAGAGAGCAGTTAGAATATGCAAGANCATANCCGGCAATACAGTTATGGGAGCCTGTAAAAACTTGTTTAAACGATGCATTTAAAAAGATATGGGATAATGTGTTAGATAGTAAAGAGAGTGCTTATAGTTTTAGCAAAACAAAAGAAATAGTTGAGGATACTGAAAGGTTGATAAATATGGTTCTTGGACATGAAGACGAAGAATCCGAAGAAGAATCCGAAGAGGAATCTGTAGATTAAAGTGTTATAATAATATAATAATTTTAAAAATGTATCAATAAAAAGAGGTACTATTTATGAATGAAAAAACCATTAAAATACTAGAGTTTGATAAAATAATAAGTAAATTAGTAAGTTTAGCGTCATCTAACCTTGGAAAAGACTTGGCAAAAGATTTGATGCCTGATACTGACTTTAACAGGGTGAAAGAGCTTTTAAAGGAGACATCTGATGGGGTAAGTTTTATTTTAAGAAGAGGAAACCCCCCTTTAGGTGGAATTTGTGATATAAGAGACAGTATAAAAAGGGCAGAAGTAGGTTCTGTATTAAATCCAGGAGAGCTATTAAAAATATCTGGGGTACTTAGAGCTGTTAGAAATATGAAAAATTATGTTTCTAAAGACAGAATTGAGACAGAAGAAGACAATATAGTAAGGGAACTTATAAGTCTTTTAGAAACCAATAGACCGCTAGAGGACAGAATAAATATGTCAATTATAAGTGAGGAAGAAATTGCAGATACAGCAAGCCCCACATTAAACAATATAAGAAGACAGATAAGGAATGCTCAGGAATCTATAAAAAACAAACTAAACGAAATTATAAAGTCTTCAAAATATCAAAAATACATGCAAGAATCAATAGTTACAATGAGAGGAGACAGGTACGTTATTCCAGTAAAGCAGGAATATAGAAGTGAATTTCCGGGACTTGTACATGATTCATCTGCAAGTGGTGCTACAATTTTTATCGAGCCAATGGCAGTTGTTGAAGCAAATAATAGTATAAAAGAATTGAGGATTAAGGAACAGGCTGAAATTGAAAGAATATTAAGGGAAATAACAGAAGAAGTAGCGGGAATGGGAGAAGGGCTAAAATCCAATGTCTCTCTTTTGACAAAACTAGATTTTATTTTTGCAAAGGCAAAACTTAGTTTAGATTACAAATGCATATGCCCTAGGATTAATAATGAACGCAAAATAGTTATAAAAAAAGGACGTCATCCCCTCCTTGATGTTAAAACTGTAGTACCCATAGATTTTTGGATAGGGGAGGATTTTGATACCTTAGTTGTAACAGGACCTAATACAGGGGGAAAAACTGTTACATTAAAGACGGTAGGACTTTTTACCCTTATGATGCAGGCAGGGCTTCATGTTCCAGCAAATGAGGGGACCAGCCTTAGTGTTTTTAATAAAGTTTATGCAGATATAGGGGATGAACAGAGTATTGAGCAAAGTCTTAGTACTTTTTCATCCCATATGAAAAATATAGTAAATATATTAGACAATGTTGATGACAATTCCCTTGTTTTATTTGATGAATTAGGAGCAGGAACTGATCCTACAGAAGGAGCAGCTCTGGCAATGTCAATACTTGAAAACATAAGAAACAGGGGAGCTATTACTGTTGCTACCACTCACTATAGTCAACTTAAAGTGTATGCTTTAACTACAAAGTATGTGGAAAATGCCTGCTGTGAATTTAATGTTGAAACACTGCAGCCTACATACAGACTGCTAATAGGAGTACCTGGAAAGAGTAATGCTTTTGCCATATCTAAAAGACTAGGACTTAGAGAAGATGTTATTGAAAGGGCAAAGGAATTTTTAACAAGAGAAGATATTAAGTTTGAAGATATGCTCCAGTCCATTGAGAAAAATTTAAACCAGACAGAAAGCGAAAAGCAGATGGCCCAAAGGTACAGGCTTGAAGCAGAAAAACTTAAAAAAGAAATTGAAGAAAAGAAAGAAAAATTAAATAAAAGTAGAGAACAGCTAATAAAAGAAGCAAGAGAAGAGGCAAGAAAGATTCTTCTTGAAGCTAAAAGAGAATCAGAAGAAATAATTTCAGAGATGAAAAGACTTGAAAAAGAAAGTCAAAATGATTTAAGACAAAAAAAGGCTGAAGAAATGAGGCTAAAACTTAAAAATAAAGTTGATGACGTAGAAGAGAAGCTTTCAAGTGAATTGATTAAAAGAAATAAATCATCTAAACCGCCTAAGAATTTAAAACCCGGCGATACAGTTTTAATTGTTAATCTTAATAAAAAAGCAACTGTAATTGCACCTCCTGACAAGGATGGAGAAGTGTTGGTACAGGCTGGTATAATGAAGATAAATGTTCATATATCAACTTTAGAGTTGGTGGATGAGCAAAAAAGCGAGATGAGAAGATCAGGTATGAGTGAAATAGGTGCATCGAAAGCTAAAAATATATCTACAGAAATAGATCTTCGAGGCTATAATTTAGATGAAGCATTGGATAAGGTTGACAAATATTTAGACGATGCAATTATTGCAGGGCTTAGGGAAGTTTCAATAATACATGGTAAAGGAACAGGAGTTTTAAGAAGTGGAATACAAAAATATTTAAAATCCAATCCACGCTTAAAATCATTTAGGCTTGGAAGATATGGGGAAGGGGAATCCGGTGTAACAATTGTTGAACTTAAGGGATAAGTGATAAATTTCCTCCTTAAGGCATATGTTGTTATTATAACACTTTAATTCAAAGAAAAATTTTTGTTATATTTTT
>JGI24712J26585_10002822_pt1 | contig 14006 bp, 17 predicted proteins | sample BioPla3DNA2_FD_26585 | JGI IMG/M metagenome (IMG submission 26585) | reverse complement strand
GTCTTTTTCATTTTTGAACCTCCTGTGATATATATTAAATATAACGTACTCAGAAATTATAGCACAAACACAAAATTTTAACAATATCTTTGTTAATTTTATAATAAACAAATAATTCAAAGCTACTTATATAATTGATTTTTGTGTAGTTTTACTAATATTCCCAAAGGTGTTAGCCTTTGCTAATCACTTTTATCTCTTTATATTATTTATAATACCCATCATTTCATCTGTTGTTTGTACAGCCTTTGCACTTATACTATATGCTCTTTGAGTGGTTATCATCTCGGCAAAACTCTCTGTCATATCTACATTGGAAGACTCTAAAAAATACTGGTTTATTTGTCCAAACAAGTCCTCATTTTCAAGAGAATCATATAAGGCCACATTAGCTGATGGAAAGTATCTTCCCTCACCAAGTTGTGTTAAAGTATCTAAGTTTTCTGGATAGAAAAGGACTACTCTACCTAAGTAAAGTTCTTCTTCATTAGTCCATATGTCTCCATTTGCTGATATAGTTACATCATCAATTGGCCATTCTTCTGCCGGNATCTCATAGTCTATATAAAGTGGATATCCATTATCATCAGTAATACTCATGTCTTCATTCATATGGAAACCACCATTTCTAGTAAGCAAGAGAGCATCATTTTCACCTATAACACCAAAAAAACCGTTTCCACTAATGGCCATATTGTACTGGTATGGAGATTCTACCAGTGTCCCTTGAGAAAAGTCTATTTTACTAAGACTACCCTTGCTACCTACATTTATTTCATCATTGTTTAACAATTCTTGGAAGGCTACTTCCTTATTTTTATATCCATTTGTACTTACATTAGCAATATTGTCTGCTATTGAATCCATCTTAAACTGGTTTGACTTTAAACCCGATTTGCCAATACTTAATATATTGTTCATCATCTCACCTATACCCTTCCTACATCGTTTACAGCTTTGTTTAGAGTTTCATCTGCTGCAAGAAGTACTTTTTGATTAGCTTCAAATTCTCTTGAAATCTCTATCATCTTCACCAATTCATCTATAACATTTACATTGGATCTTTCTAAAAAGCCTTGTCTTACTTCTCCTTCAATTTCAATTGGGGCATCATCGCTAGTAAACAATGTGTCACCAATCCTGTTTAGGTTTTGATAATTTTCGAAATCATTTATCTCATCAAGAACTATGTAACCTTCCATAGTTACAAGTTGGTTGTCTTCATTTAATTTGAAATTTCCATTTCTTGTATAGGCTATGGTTCCGTCATTCATCTCTATTGTAAAAAAGCCATTCCCTACAATAGCATAGTCTGTATCAAGTCCAGTCTCGTATAATATGCCTTGATTAAAGTTCTTGTATATTTCATCTACTTCATTGCCAAAAACATAAGGCCCTAACTCTCTTCTTCTGTCTACATTTCTTCCTTCTGTGTAGTTTATCATCTGCTGTGTATCTAGCGTGCTCTGAATTACTTCTTGAAATTTATAACCTGGTGTATTAACATTTGTAACATTTGCTGATACATTTTCTTGCTTTGTTTGGAGTATATTCATATTTTTATTAACTGTATTAAAAGTTCTTATCATACCATCATCTCCTAGGGTTCAGTGTTTAGTACTTTAACTTCGGAAGGGTATACCATTCCAAGCTTCCTGGCTTCTTGTTCTACCAAGTGATTTATTCTGATTGAATAGCTTAAATTCATAAGAATCGCTGATATTATTATTCCTATACCTACTGATATACACAAATTATATTTTATCTTTGAAATTTTTTGTAAATATTTCTTAATAATAATACCTCCCCCTTCTTCATATTAAGTATATTGCAAGCTTCCTCTATTGTATAATTGCCCTCTTCATATTGTTGAATTATTTTTATAGTTTCTTCATTATAGGATGGCTTATCAACTCTTTCTAATACATCCCCAAAGGACCTTTGCCTATTGAATTCTATAGAGACTTCTCCTTCAGATTCTTCCTTAAATTCTATTAGGGCTTCTAAAACTGGTTCTATGTTTTCCATTATCTTGCTATAAATCTTCTCTTCATTTTCAGATATTTCTTTACCACTTGCTTTTTCCCCAGACAGTCCTACTATAATTAACAATAAACCAAATAGGATTAAAAAACTAAACATCATTATCACCCTGCAATCTTTCAATAATTTCCCTAAGCTTAATTAATATCTTACCATGTATTTGTGATACTCTTGGTATAGAAATATCTAAAACATATGCAATCTCCTTCAAGGATAGTTCTTCTACATAGTATAGGTTTAAGATAGTTTTTTCTCTATCCTTTAACTGATCAATAGCTTGTACTAGAATTTCCCTAGTTTCTTCCTCCATCATTCTATCTAATGGAGACCCTATTGTTTCATCTTCAATAAGTTCTATTAGGGAAAATTCCCCATTATCAGAAAACAAGGTTGCTTCAAGTGAGTAATTTGATAGATAATGGACCGTCTCATGGATCTTAGATAATTCTTTTTCATCAATTCCCAATTCCTTGCAGATTTCAAATTCATCAGGAGTTCTCATCAATTCATTCTCTAATTTTTCTTTAGCCTTATAATAATCATTCAATTTGCTTATTTTATTTCTAGAGACCTTACCCATTCTTCTTAGTTCATCAATAACTGTGCCCTTAATTCTAAAGGATGCATAGGTTTCAAAGGATACATTTTTACTAGAATCATACTTTTCTAATGCATCCATCAATCCTATAACCCCATAGCCTATTAAATCATCCTTGTCTAAGGCAGGATCTTTGACCTCTATTCTATTTACTACCTTTTCTACTAAGGGCAAATACTTGATTATCTGATTGTCCCTATCACTATATGAATTTGAAATCATTGAAATCCCTCTTTACCTGATCCTATTTTTCCTCATTAAAACAAATAAATAGCTTATTATTGCTTCTCTTTCAGATTCAGTAATATCTATAAACTTAGTCCCATAGCTGTAATTGGTGCTACTTCTAACTATGTTTATCATCTTATGTAAAATCTTACCCTTAAGGATAAAGGGTTTCTTTTCTATATAAAACAATAGCCTTACTTCATCATTGGCCTCTAATCTTTCCTTAGTAGTAAACTTCATTCCTCCTGCACTTAAGTCTGAAACTATAGCTCTATCCGAAATCTCTTTTAAATCTTCGATGTTTTCATATAAAAAGCTACTGTCCATTTTTAAAACTCCAGGATTGTTTGTAAAATATAATGGCATACTACATGTGACCCTTACGTCCTCTCGCCTTTGAACTTCCGTGAAATTTCCTATTTTTGATATCTCATATATTAATAATTTATCAGAAGTCCTATTTGTAACGACACCATCAAAGGATGTACCCTTGCTCCCCTTAAAAGTTACTCCCCTGACCTTATCATTAATACGAAATATCTTTAAATCTATTTCATCAGGCGTTGTAGAAACATAAAGCTTACCGTCTACATAATCATGTACTAGTCCATATGTTTTATTACCATCTTCATCTAACAACTCAATTTTTGCGTTTAATTCAAACATGCTCATTTTATCACCCAAATAATCGTATTAGTCTATTTTTAAACTGCTTTAGATTGGATATATTATTTGTATAATTCTTGTCTTCTAATATTGACTTGCTTATTTGTCCAATGTTCAAACTTGCCAAAGCATCAGGATACTTAATTACAATTGGAACTTGTTCCATAACAGACTTATTGACCCTTATATCATTGAAGATATACCCCATATCCTCCAACTCAACATTAAGAAATATTTCTGATGTCTTTAATAATTTATTGAAGGACATTTTACCAGTTTGTATATCAGGTACCTGATTTATCACTACCTTTACCCTGTTTTTCAACTCATATAAAGATATTGCCTTTAAAATCCTATATGCATCTGTAATAGATGTAGGCTCAGGTGTAGTGATTAGTATTATCTCATCAGCCAATATGGTAAAGGTTAATGAATGTTTATTGATACCTGCTCCATTGTCGATTAAAAGCACATCATAATTTCCTAGTTCTGCTAAGTTTCGAATTATTTCTTCTTGCTTTTCCTTATCTAATTTCTCTAGGAGAAACAAATCCTCTCCACCAGATATTAAGTCAACACCATATGGCCCATTGGCTATTATGTCTTCCAAATCTAAGTTATTCTCAATTAGATCAAGGAGATTTTTCTTTACTTCAATTCCCAATACTAAATGGGCATTGCTCATGCCAACATCCGCATCTAATAATAGAACTCTTTTCCCCATTTGTTGTAGCTTAATAGCAAGGTTTACGGTTAGATTAGTTTTTCCTACTCCCCCTTTACCACTAATAATTGAATACACCTTAATTTGATGAGTTAACGAACTGTCATGCTCTTCATTATTACGAATAATTTCTCTTAGTCTACCTGCCTGATCACTCATAAAGACCATTCTCCTTGCAATAGTCAAAAACATTATCTAGACTAGCTACTTTAATATCATCTGGCACATTTTGTCCATAGCAAAAGTATTGAATAGGGCTACTAGAATTCTCAATTAAATACCAAAGATTTGATGCATTACTTACCTCATCAATTTTTGTAATAATAAGGGCGTCATAATCAAGATGCTTATATATATCTAATATTGAAATCATAGTATCTTTATCAGTTGATAAACTTAAGACAAGATATGTGTTAATCTCTTCTTCTATAGCGCTTAAATTTTCCTTTATTTCTTCTATCTTTTTCATATCCTTAGGGCTAGTTCCTAGGGTATCTATCAATATTAGATCACAGTCGCTTAACTTCTCTACTTTATCAACCATTTCAGCTGGATTGTCGGCCACCTCAAGGTCTACACCTAATATATTGGCATAAGTACGTAATTGCTCTACTGCACCAATCCTATATGTATCTATAGTAATTAATCCAACTTTCTTTTTGTTTGCTATATATTCTATTGCTGCTAACTTGGCAATTGTAGTGGTTTTTCCTACCCCTGTAGGCCCAATTAATACATTTATCTTGCCTAAGTCTAGTTTGTTGTTTAAAGGATTGTCCTTCATAACTAATTGGACAAAGGCCTTTTTTTCTTCAAAAGTAAGTGAATCCTTGTCTTTACCCAAGAGTTGACTATATATTTCAATTTGGTCGTTTAATTTGCCATTAAAATCCCTTACTATATCAGTATTAATCTCAGCTTTTGGTGGAAATGGTCCATCAATAAGAGGATCTTCTTCATCATCAATTTGATTATCAGCAAGAGGATCAATCTCAACATATTTTGGAGCTTCCTTTGTTTGTATATTGTTTACTCCTCTTCTTTCCTGTTCTACAGCTACTGTAACTTCTAATCCTTTTCTTTTAAAAGGATTATACCATTTGCCAATCTTAACTTCCCTCTGACTAATAATAACAGCGTCAGCACCTAGTTCATATTTTGCTCTTATTAGAGCTTCTTTCATATCGTTTACAACATAAGTTTTAATAATCATATATTATCCACCATTCCTACAGCTTCAATTTCTACATCATTTGGCACTTCATTGATAGACAAGACTGCCGTATTAGGAAAATTAAAGCTTATTAAATTCCTAAAGGCTACTCTTATCCTTGGAGATGCTAAAAGAACAGGTTCCATACCCTTTAATGTAGTTTCATTAAGTGTTTTGTTTAAATTGTCAAAGAGTTTATTTATTACATTTGGTTTTAAAACAGGCATTGAACCTGACATAGTCTTTTGAATATTGCTAGCTACTAGCTCTTCTAAATCCGGATGAATGGTTATTACTTCAAGCTTTCCCTCCATATTTAGATAGCTTTTCACTAAGGTTCTTTTTAGTGCATGCCTGACATTTTCCGTTAATAACTCAAGGTCTTTTATTGCTTTCCCATTGTCTGCTAAGGACTCTAAAATTGTAACCATATCATATATGGGTACTCTTTCTCTAAGGAGGTTCTGCAATACTTTTTGAACTTCTCCCAAGCTTAATATATCTGGTATAAGCTCATCTATAACCACATCATACTTGTCCTTTATACCTTCTAATAATTGCTTCACTTCTTGTCTACCCAATAACTCTGGGCTGTTATCTTTTATTTCTTCTTTAAGATGTGTGACAAAGACTGTAATTGGATCTACTATTGTATAACCATATAACTCAGCTTCATCCTTCTTGCTATCATCAATCCACAATGCATCAATACCGAAAGCTGGTTCTTTGGTTTTAATTCCATCTATTTTAAAATCACTGCTGCCAGGATCTATAACCAAATACTTATTTGTATATAAGGCGCCACTAGCAACTTTATTTCCTTTAATCTTGATTATATATTCATTAGGTTCTAGTTGTAAATTGTCTCTAACCCTAATTGGATTTACCATAATTCCCATTTCCAAAGCACATTGTCTACGGATAGATGTTATATGGTTTACTAAATTATCATCCCTACTCTCATCAACTAATGAAATCAAGCCATATCCAATTTCCACTGAAATGGGTTCCACTTGAAAGCTTGAAATATCTTCAACTTCCCTTGGCTTTACTTGCCCAATTTTTATTGCCATTTCCCTAGCTTGTTCAGCTTCCAGCTCTGCCTTTTCATTTTGTTTTAATAAATACCCAATACTCCCCACTATAACTCCCACTATTAAGAAAGGTACAGTTGGAAAGGATGGTACTAATGATATAATGATTAATACCGCTGACGTAACCATAAGCACATCAGAAATACCAAATAACTCTACTAATACACTTTTGCTGAATGTCTTTCCATCATCGGACCTTGTTACTAAAATACCCGAAGCGATGGAAATCAATAAACTTGGTATCAGGTTTGCTAAACCACTACCTATTGTTAGGTTTCCAAACCTATTTAAGGCCTCCATTATTTCCATACCCTGTAATGCGTAGATTATTACACCACCAACAAGGTTTATTACTGTAATAATGATACCAGCTATGGCATCACCCTTAGTAAATTTACTGGCACCATCCATAGATCCATAGAAGTTTGCTTCCCTTTGTAAATTATTTCTCCTTATTTTAGAAGTTTCTTCATCTATTAAACCTGAATTCAAGTCTGCATCTATTGCCATCTGCTTACCTGGCATAGCATCAAGGGTAAATCTAGCTGATACTTCTGATACTCTGCTTGCACCGTTTGTTACAACTATAATCTGCACTATTACAATTATTAAATATATAACTACACCGACTACAAAATTGCTGCCTGTAACAAAGCTTCCAAATGCATTGATAACAAATCCAGCATCACCTTCACTAAGTATTAGTCTAGTAGCCGATATGTTCAAGGATAACCTAAACATTGTTGCAATCAATAGCAAGGTAGGAAATGTTGCAAACTGCAAAACATTCTTTACAGATAAAGATAAAAGAAGGATTGAAACCCCTAAACCTATATTTGTAACTAATAATATATCTAATAGTTTACTAGGTAAGGGTACAATTATAACACCTACAATTGCTACAGTTATAAAAGCAACTATAAGTTCAGAGTGTTTTTGAAATTTGTTTGTTATGTTTCTTAACATTGCCTCCATGCTTGTTACCTACCTTATATTTTACCTTTATTCTTTTCCTTCAATCTATAAACTAAAGCTAGTATTTCTGCTACTGCTTGATATAACTCATATGGAATATATTCTCCAACTTCAACATCCTTGTACATAGTACGTGCCAATTCTACATTTTCTATAATTGGTACTTTATTTTCTTTAGCAATTTCCTTAATCTTGTTAGCTAATAAATCTGCCCCCTTGGCCACAACTAAAGGAGCTTGATCTTTATTTGATTCATATCTTAGGGCTACTGCAATATGAGTTGGGTTTGTAACTACTACTGTAGAGGTCGGTACATTTGCCATCATCCTACTAATCGATAACTGTCTTTGTTTTTGACGTCTAACAGATTTGATTTGAGGATCCCCTTCCATCTCCTTGAATTCTTCCTTTACTTCCTGCTTTGTCATACGGAGATTTTTCTTGTATTCTCGTTTTTGAAATACATAATCCACTACTGCCAAGATCAACATTGCGACTACTATATCAGTAACTAAAGATTTGATGAAGGCTCCGAAAAAGGTAAATAATTTCTCTGTCCCAATATTTCCACTACTTAATATCTGCTTATATGATTCTGAAATGTTTTTATATGCTAAATAAGCTACTAGAATTAGTTTTAAAATATTTTTTATCAAATTAAACAAGGACTTTTTTGAAAATAAATTCTTAATACCACTTATGGGATTTATTCTATTTAAGTCAGGCTTTAATGGTTCTCCTGTTAATAAAAAACCCGCCTGAACAATATTCAGAACTATTCCAAGTAACATTGAAATCAATGCAAATGGAGCTACTACTAATAATGCATCTAAAAAGTTTTTTAAAAATAATACCCTTAAATTTCTTATGGTTATCTCTGTTTTGTAGCTTAGGCTGAGGGATCTTTGTATAAATATAAGACCTTTCCTAAAAATGTAGCCTCCTAATGTTGTTCCAAGCATTGCAAATATCGCTAAGGATACAGCTGGAACTAATTCAGCACTTTTAGGAGTCTGCCCCTTCTTCCTGGCGTCACTCAGCCGCTTGGAGGTGGGTTCTTCAGTTTTTGAATGCTTATCTGACACTTAATCACATCCTTGAACAGTTCACAATTGTTAGGGTCGAGCTTTGGAGTTTTAAACCCGAGATCCTTCACTGTTCATTGTTCGTTATTCACTCTTATGTTGATAATAGTTTAAGAAAACCGTCTAGGTAGTGTGGTAGTAGGGATATTATGGTTCCTGCTTCTCTGAGGAGCCATGAAATACTAACCAACATTACTAAATAGCTTACCATTTGTTTTAGTGGCATTCCTAGCATTAGTACGTTAATCTGTGGAATGGTCCTTGATATAACTCCTAGGACAACATCTACAACCAAGGCTACAACAATCATAGGCACTGCTAGGTTAAAGGCCAGTTCAAATATCCTTGAAAACATAGTCAATACAGCCTCTACCGTCAAGCCACTTAAGGAGCTTTGTCCCAATGGAATATATTCAAAGGATCTTATTAGGGTTTCTATTAGCTTGTGATGTAAATCTAATATAAAAAATGCACAAACCCCTATCCAATAATAAGTACTTCCATAGTTCCCAGCATTGATTCCCATAATTGGATCAAAGGTCTTGGACATTGAGAATCCAGATTGGAAATCAACAAATTGGCCTGCAATATCCATAGTTGCAAAGACTAAGCTTGTCACATAGCCCATAGCAAGTCCTAATACTACTTCCTTGAAGGATAGAAAAGCTAATATTAGTAAATTATCCATACCTTCCATTTCAGGTAATCCCATATAAATAAATAAGGCTAATATACCAGATAAGCCTAGCTTAAACGCATTGGGGATTCCTTTCATAGAAATTATTGGACTTACAACTATAAAAGCTGTTATCCGTATTACGATTAGTATATATTTAGAAAAATGAAATCCCATATCTCCACCTACACAATATTGCCAATTATCCTATAAAGATCTTCTGCAAAATCAATAAGAGTATTTAACATATAATTCCCAAATAAAAATAATGCAAGTATTACAGATAAGACCTTTGGTACGAATGTTAAAGTTTGCTCCTGTATTTGAGTAACAGCTTGTATCAAGCTAACTGTCAATCCAACCCCCATTGATATTAGCAAAATAGGCATGGCAACCTTAAACACTGTAATAAATGCACTTCTTAAAATATCTAACACCATAGCTTGTGTCAATTTAATTCACCTCTATATAAAGCTCTCAATTAAGGATTCTACAACTAAATACCATCCATCTACTAGAACAAATAGCAAAATTTTAAAAGGCAAGGATATCATAACTGGTGGCAACATAAACATCCCCATTGACATCAGTATACTTGCAACAACCATATCTAATACTAAGAATGGTATATAAATTATAAATCCTATACTAAAGGCTGTTCTTAGCTCGCTTATGGCAAATGCTGGAATAACTGTTGTGAGTGAAAGATCCATAGGATCTTCTACATTATCACTCCCTGATGCCCTTAAGAATAGGGCTATATCCTTTTCCCTAGTTTGATTGAGCATAAATTCTTTCAATGGTCTTGCAGCCTTGTCAAAAGCCTCTTCTTGATTAATCTCATTTTCAAGAAAGGGTTGAATAGCTTCATCATTTATTTCAGTGAATACTGGCTGCATAACGAAGAATGTAATAAACAAGGCCAGTCCTATTATTACTTGATTAGGTGGCGACTGTTGAGTTCCCATTCCACTTCTTAGAAAAGAAAACACCACTACAATTCTAGTGAAACAAGTTGTTAATATAAGAAAAGAAGGTGCTAATGAAAGAACCGTCAATAAAATCAATAGTCTTACTGAATCAACTGTATACTGTGGATTTTCCTCTTGATTCAGTAAAATGTCAGTTAACCCAGGACCACCTTCTGCGTAGGATATATTTGGTATGATTATTAATGTAATTGTAATTATGTATAAAACTAAAATCAACTTTTTATTCAATCTTTTTTCCTCATTCCCCAAAAAAGATGAGCCTTATCTTTCATATCACTAAAGCTATTGTGCCCTTCATAATCATCAAGATAATTTTCCACTTCATCTTTATCCAATTCCCTAAGAATTGTATTAGCCTTGTCTGTGAAACTCATTAGATAATATTTACCACAAATCTCAGCTATAGCTAAAGCAGAATTGTTGGATACATTAATTCTCTCAACAATTCTTATCATTCTTGAATTTTGAGACATTTTTCTGTTCAAAAGTTTTAATGATAAATTAGCTAAAATAATCACTAATATTAAAACAAGAATAGTTTGGATAATAGATACTAGACTACTGTACGAGAACATCAGTTATATATACTCCTTCAACAATACTTTCCCCCAAAGCTGTATTGATATTTTCAACTAATTGCTTTTTAATTTCTGCAGTTTTTGATTCATCTAAAACTTCATTATAGGTTTTAGAACGAAGTGTGTTAATTATTACATCCCTTATTTTACTCACATTTGAATCAATGGTTTGTCCGCTTTTTTCATCAGTATACATTAATGCTAATGAGATTTTTATATAATTTCTAGAATTCTTATCCTGCTTCAAGTTAACAATAAATTCCTCAAGAGTAAATGTATACTCTCCAGTTTCAGGTTGAAATAAAGCCATCACTGGTGGACCACCAGCTTCTGAAGATCTGCTTTGCAGTATTACAAAAAATAATGTTGCTGACATCATTAACATCATTATTACTAAAAGCACAATGATAATTATTCTAGATATGCTTCTTTTTTCCTTAGTTTCTGTTTCAGCCAATTTAATTACCACCTTTATCATCAAATACTATAAATAGATTAACTCTTCTATTTAGTGTCCTGTTTTCTGCAGTATCATTTGGAGCTATTGGGCTGTACTCGCCATATCCCCTAGCAGATAACCTATGAGGGTCAATACTTGCTTTTTCACTCAAATACCTAACTACTGATACTGCCCTAGCAGTTGAAAGCTCCCAATTTGTAGGAAATCTAGCTGAATTTATTGGAACATTATCAGTATGGCCTTCAACTACAATATCATTATCAAATTCATTAATTAGAGGTTGTAAGTCATTCAATATGCCTATTCCTTCATCCCTAAGATCAGCTTTACCAGATTCAAACAATATAGCATCCCTAATATCTACAAAGACTCCATCAGAATCAAGCCTTACATCAACATTCTCATGGAGCTCATTTTCATGTATAAAGGTCCCAATCTTCTCATACATTTCTACTATTTCAGGAGAAATTTCTATTCCTATTCTTCCTTCACTTACAATTGTATTTTCTTGCCCAGGTATTACTTGATTTCCTTCATAGATATCAATTAACGTAGTACCTACACTACTACCAATAAAAGCATCTTGAATCGATGAAGTAGCAGTGGCAAATTTTTCTTCATCTAGATTAGACATTGAATATAATAATATAAAAAATGTTAATAGAAGCTGCATCAAGTCACTCAAGGTAGTAAGCCAAGCTGGTCCACCGCCGCCTCCATCAGAATCTTTCTTTTTTATCCTACTCATAATTTACAGCCTCTCTCGCATTATCTATTTGCTCCTTAACCTTTCCTTTCGATTCTGGTGATAAGTAAGACAATAGTCTTTCCTCTAACAATCTTGGGTTAGTACCTGCTTGAATTTGTAATACTCCATCTAGTATCATAGTATAAGTAAACAATTCTTCATCTGTCTGCTCACTTAAATTATTTGCTATTGGCAATAAAATCATATTGGATAAAAAGGAACCGTAAAATGTCGTTACCAAAGCTACCGCCATACCAACACCAATTGCACTTGGATCGTCTAAGTCTACTAGCATGATAATAAGACCAATTAGTGTTCCTAACATCCCAAAACCAGGAGCAAGATCTCCCCATTTTAAGAAAACTGATTGTCCAGATCTATGTCTTCTTTCCATAGTATCCATTTTTAGTTCCATTAATTCTTTAATAGTATCAGGCTCTACACCGTCTACTACCATCTGTAATCCACTTGCTAAGAATTCACTATCCATTTCTGCTATATCATCTTCTAATGCCAATAATCCTTCTTTTCTTGATTTCTTAGCTAATTCAGTTAGCAATTCCAATAGTTCTTCCCTATTGTCTTGGGGTGATACTACCAGTAGTTTCATTCTTTTTGGTATACTCTTTAAGGTGTTAATTGGAAAACTTACCAATACAGCACAAAATGACCCCCCCAAAGTTATCATTAAAGATGGAACATCCCAGAACATGCCAAGATTTCCTGACCTATTAATAGACCATGCTATTAAAATTAATCCTGTAATTAGTCCACTTACTGCAGAAACACTCCTCTTTCTCAATTACTGCTCACCTCCGCTACACCTTGGTAAATCTTCCTTTTAAAATCAATAACCTTCTGAATAATATCATCAGCCTTATCATTGACTCTAATTGTTTTTCCATTTGTTAATGTAATAACTGTATCTGGCAATTCTTCAATTTTATATATTAAATCAATATTCAAACAAAATTCATCTCCGCTTATGGATGTTAATTTGATCATAATACCATCCTCGATTCGCAATTTTCAATTCTGCGTCAAATTACACAAATTCATTTCACTCACATGAATTTGGGTCTTAGACCCGAGATCCTTCACATTCGTTCAGGATGACAGGTGACTTTTATCCCAGATTCCTCGACAAGCTCGGAATGACACACCTTCGGTGTAGGGCGACCTTTGGTCGCCTGTCTTTATAAGCGGTTCCTTTTTAGCCTTCTGGTGAGGCGAAGCCGATACCAGTGTCATTCTGAGGCGAAGCCGAAGAATCTCGGGTTTAAACTCTTAACTCTTAGTTCTTAAGTCTTATCTATGTCTTACCTATCTTTTCAGATTTATCAACTCTTGTAGCATTTCATCTGATGTTGTTATACTTCTGGAGTTTGCTGAGTAGGCTCTGCTTGCTATTATCATTTCTGTAAATTCATTTGCTAAGTCTACATTGGACATCTCTAGGAAATTTTGACGGATTGTACCAAAGCCATTTCCACCAGCTTGTCCTGCTACTGGTTCACCTGAGTTGTTTGAAAATGCATAGTTGTTGTTTCCAACCTTTTCTAGTCCTTCAGGATTGCTGAATTTTACAAGACCAATTTGGCCTAATAAATATGCATTACCATCGCTATAAACACCAATGATTTGTCCTGAGCCATCTACAGAATAGCTTTGAAGTTCTAGTGTAGGTGGCGCACCAGTAGTAGTGTCTGGATTTGTTATAGTATCTGGGATTATTAGTGGTTTTAGAAGATCCAATTTTTGTGAATTGGTTTGGGTATCATCAGCAGGATTAGGGAGTTGCAAATATCCTGTATAAGCATCATCAGGATTGGCTGTTGCTGTTTCAACTTCATCCACAGTTAAATAGTTTACATTTTTTGTATCATCCTTTACATACCCTAAAATTCTTTCTCCATTGGAATTAAC
>JGI24712J26585_10002820_pt1 | contig 14008 bp, 25 predicted proteins | sample BioPla3DNA2_FD_26585 | JGI IMG/M metagenome (IMG submission 26585) | reverse complement strand
ATTTTATACCAAAAAATGCTTCTTTTAGAGGAAAACATGGTTGGTATAATGGTTATTGGTGTGATAGTAGTTGGGAACTTGCATTTGTAATTTATAATCTTGAATATGATATTAAATTTCAAAGAAATACTCAAAAATTTGAATATGAATTTGAAGGTAAAAAATATAATTATTATCCGGATTTTATCATGGAAGATGGGACATATATTGAAATAAAAGGATATGAAACAGAAAAAGATAAAGCAAAATATATATATTTTCCTTATAAATTAAAAGTTTTAAAAAGAAAAGATATAAAATATATTCTTGATTATGTAAATAAAAAGTATAGTAAAGACTTTGTTACATTATATAATGATTCCAAATATCCACAAACAAGAACAAGAAAAGAATATTTTGAAGATGTAAAAAACAAAACTTATGAAAAAGAAAAAAATAATATTGAAAAAATAATTAATTCTGATATAGATTTTTCTAAATTTGGTTGGGTAAATGAAGTATCTAAATTGATAAATAAAAAACCGCAAAAAATTAAAGCATTTATGAAAAAATATTTATTAGAATTTTATAATGATAAGTGTTTTAAAAGAAAATGAGCACGTTATGGAGGTTCGAATCCTTCCCCCAGCGACAGTTTATTTGCTGGGTCGTCTAATGGTAGGACGCGTAAAAGTTGACTTCCATCAATGTCCCTAAATGTGTGGATGGTGAAGAGGCCTAACACGGCGGATTGCAAATCCGCTATTTCGTCGGTTCAAATCCGACTCCATGCTCTATAATAAATATCTTTAACTTCTCTATTTAATTAGAAGTTAAAGATATTTTTTTATGTGATTTAAAAGGGAGTGGATTATGGAAATTAATATTTACAAAGAACTTAAAAAGGAATTTCACAACGTTAATATTAAGTTAGATAATATAACTTGTATTATGGCTAGAATGACACAAAAACTTAGTGAAGTAAATGACTTATACCAATTGAATAATAACCAACAAAATAATGAATAAAACTAAATTTGTTTACAAACTTCTGATTCAGATGTATAATAAATATAGATGAACCAGGAGTTTTGTGTAAATGAAAGAAGGATGTAAAGTGGAAAAATGGGTTGAACTTCTTATTCTCATCTTATTAATTCTAACTGCTGTTGCATTTACAGGCTATTTAGTATATTCGGCTTATAATATTATTTATCTTGGTATGCAGTATTATATGCCTTACTTTTAAACAATGAAAGAGAGATAAAATGTTTTGGAGAAAAAATAAAAGAGAAGATGTTGAAGAAGATATTGAAGAAAAACCAGAAATTATAAATCCGTATCCTATAAATAAAACAATTAATAGTAATAATATTTTAAATGGTGTTTGTCCTTGGGCAATTATTACTATATTATTGCATTATCACAGGAATTCAGTTGTATATAAAATAAAAGTATTTTCATTTGATAAAAATGATTGGGAAAAATTGAGTGATGCTTCTGAAAAAATTTTAGGTATTACCAGAGATGAATATTTTAGAATTATAGAGGAAAAGTTTGGAGCTAAAGTATTTGATAAAGGTTGTACTTGGATTGAAGAAGGATTTGAAAATCTTGAAGATGCAATAAAAGCAGTAGAGGAATTTAAATCTTATTATGATACGTTCTATATGCCGCGTGCCGTAGCTAAACGATTAGGGTGTTATATTGAGGATGGTTATCCCCCATATTTCACAGAAAAATATAAAGGAAATATTTATTAAGAAAAATTATAAAAATGTTAATAATTTTAGAAAGTTAGCATATTATATATATCACAGGGTGCTTGAAAGACTACATTAATTTTTATGGAAGAAAAAATAAGATCCGGTTCAATTCCGGGTTTCGAAGCTGGTGGCCAGGTTGTTCGTCTTTCGATATTGTCCCTATATTGGGGTATAGCCTAGTTGGCAGGGCACAGGATTTTGATTCCTGCCGTGTTGGTTCGAAACCAGCTACCTCAGTAAAAAAGCCATATAATTTATATGGCTTTTTCTATTATTAAATAGGTGATAGTACAAAGAATAAAGTAGAAGCAATAATTAATAGTTTTCCTTCTATTAAAAACTATACTTATGAAATTATTTTTGTTAATGGACATTGTATCCATTTAATTACACTATCTATTTGTAATAATGAATATTTAATAGATATAATGGTTCATGGAAATAGAGTTGAACAGTTTATTAAAAAGGTAACTAATTATAATGCACAAATTACTTTAAAATATATTTGAGGTGAAAAATATGAGTAGATTACGTAAACAAGCAGAATATGATGTTTTAAAAGCATTAAACGATGATTATGCTGGGGAATTAGCAGCTATTAGACAATATCAAGAACATATAGAAAATATAACCACTCCAGAAATAAAAGAAGTACTGACACATATTATGAAAGAAGAAGAACATCATCTAGATGAATTAACAGAATTACTTGAAAAATATTTTGGGCAGACGACAGAAGTATAAAACAATATAATAGAGTATCTTGAAGATCTAAAAAAACAAAGAGAAACAGCTAAATAAGCTGTTTTTTATTGTACTTTTTTGGAAAAATATGATACTATAAAATAGAGGTGAAAAATCTATGTTAGAAGAGGTTACTAATTTATTGGAAAACATAATAACAATGTTAAAATTATCTTTAAATATAGATTTAAATTTATTTTGGTTTAAGAAAAAAGATGATCAAAACTTTTGTGTTTCAATTTATAGTTCCACTGGATTTAGTTGTAATACTATTATAGTAGATTGTTTAAATGGAAATACTATATTACATATAAATTTATTTGTTACAGATCTTATAGGTCAACATTTAAAATATGATATATCAAATATAGAAGATATTAATAATTTAATTAATAAATATTTCCAAGACATTACATACACTTATAAGAATTTAAGTAATTTATAAAGGAGAAATTAAAATGGGTTATTTGTCTGAAAATGTTGATAGAAAAGCTTTTAAGGGTAAATATTTTGATTCAGTTGAAAAAGGTATTTTAAAAGCCTTTGGAAATCTTTATCCTAACAATAAAGTAATAGTTAAATATGAATCAGAAAATGGAAATTATTATTTTCAGGTATACATAAATGGAGAGACATTTGCTCAACAAGAAATGCCTATGGCAATAGATACATTAATATTTGTTGATAAATATATTAATCATATTGCTATTAAATTGTTTTCTGAAATTTCAGAAGATGATTTTTGTAAACAATATGATGATTATAAACCGGAAAATTATACTTGGCTTCGGGATGAGATTCAGAAAGTAGTGAATGAATATACGAAGCAAGGTGTAGTTTTTGAAGACGTTACTGTTCAAAATAGCTATTGGAGAATACAATGTTATCATCCAGAAAAAAGCCCTAAAAATCCTTATTATGATCCAAATAGACGTTATAATATGAATGATTATCAAGAACATCCAGAACTTAGGCGTTGTTCAAGTCGCGGATATTTTGCAATTACTCCAATATCCATNGCAACGGCTAAAACCACATTATCAAAATTTAAAAGAATAGTAAAGGATTGTTTGGAAGGAAAAGGACAATAATGAAAGAACTTAAAGAACAGATAATTGAATTATTAGATCAATATGCAATTATACTTCAATTAATAAAATCATCTGACACAAAAGTTGAAATAATATCAGAAGCTTGTAATTTTATTGCTGTTGCTTTAAAAGTTAATAGTTATTATTGTTTATCAATTCGTTGTTTAGATGATCCTAGGCCAACGTTAAAAATTCATGGTTTAGACACTTTTTTATGTAATGACTTATCAGAATGTAAAGAACTTATTGATATGTATTTTGATTATATTAAAGATTATTATATTAGGCATTCAAGGGAGATATAATTATATGATTATAGGTCAATTAAATGATTCAATAAATATTGATTTTCCATTAGATAAACAAAAAATAATAGTTACCGATGATTCTTTTATATTAAAAACTAAAGTTTTAGAAACTCTAAATTCATTTTTAATAAATGAAGGTGCCAACACCATATATTTTCCTTCAGATCGTATGATGAATGTTAGCAAGGATGAGATAGAAACAATAGATATATCATTTAAATTAGCAAAAGGTATGACTTTAAGAGAAAATATTGAAAATGCCTATAATATAAAAGATCCATTTAAATTTGAAGAGATATATAAGGGTAAAGAAATTGATTGTGGATATTTACAAGTATTAAATTTCTTTTATACAATACATTCTAACCCAAATAAAAATCTTAATATTATAATTGATAACTTGCATTGCAATTTACATTATTTGATTCAAGAAAAATTAGTATTTGACTTAATGACATGTTATGCAAATAAAATTGATAGATTTATATTTTCTGTTTATAATACAGATCCTTTTAAAAGAATATGTCATAAAGATAATTTCAAAGTAATTAATGTGAATGAAATGTTAAAGAGGCGTTGAAAATGGAAACAATAAAGCAACAAATATTAGATACCTTGAGTGATTTTGTAGTTATATTAAATCTTTCATATAATTATAATTTAAATACTTTTACTGAAGAAGACCCAACTCGTATACATGCATATATTGTAAAATGTGACACAAAATCAAGGTTTGTTCATATAATATATTATAAAGGAACAAAAAATTTTTATGTCGAAGTTTATCACTGGGGTGTTAAAAAATCTACAAGTTGTTCAACCTTTTTTAAGAATATTGAGCAATGTAAAAATTTTATAGAAGAAAATTTTGATTCAGTAGATACAACATATAAAACTGTTTTTAAATTTTGCAATTAAAAATTTGGTAAAAAATACATATATAATTTATATGTATGGGAGTGATGATTTATGNAAAAGCAAAAACAACCCATTGTCGTCAANATGTTTGCTGGACCAGGTTCAGGAAAATCGACTTTAGCAGCTGATATTTTTGCAGAGTTAAAATGGAATGGGGTAAATGCTGAATTAGTAACAGAATATGCTAAAGAAAAAATATGGGAAGAAAGTTTTAAAATATTTCAAAATCAATTATATATTTTTGGAAAACAATATCATAGAGAAAAACGATTAACAGACGTCGATGTAATAGTTACTGATAGCCCGTTATTGTTATCTGTTGCTTATAATGTTGATTTAGGACCAACATTTGACCAATTAGTATATGAAGTTTTCAATCAATTTGATAATTTAAATTATTTTGTTGAAAGAGTTAAACCATATAATCCAAAAGGACGTTTTCAAACCGAAGAAGAAGCAAGAATTAAAGATCAAGAAATTTTTGATCTTTTAAACAAATACAATATTTCTTTTACTAACATTCGTGGAGAAAAGGAAACAACAGAAATTGTTGCAAAAACAATAATTAATAAGCTAAATATGAAAGGATAGTATACAAATGATAGATATTATTTTTGCTATTTTGCTAATATTTTTTGTTATCGGTGCAACTTACGGATTTATAAAGATAGTACTCATACCAACAATTAAAAATTTATTTGTGAATGCCAAACAAACTCAAAAAATATATAAAGATAATGTTGCAGAACAATTTTTTGATCAATTTGAAAATGAATATCTTTTATATAGTAAACATAATACTAGTAAATTTGTTATACAAAAGTTAATGGGGGTAGAACCTCATTATATTTTTAGAATAAGAGAAAGTGATTTAAAAAATAAAAACATTGATAATAAAGGTTATGCACTCTATACAATGACAAGAGAATTAATAACTTTAATAAAAAATAAGGGTTATAATTTTGTTTATTATGATTTTCCAGATATTAACAATGCAAAAAATCCAACCATAATAAAAATAGCTGTTAAAATTTAGAGGATGATTATGATGTATTTTATTATAGCATTTGAAGGTATAAACGATAATTGGGGGGAGTAAAAGGTTATTCGCATTGTTTTGGTTATTATAAAAACTTTAAATTTGCAACTCAAGCAGTGCACAATAATTATGGAGATATTAATGAAACAATATATGATTATGTAGTAATAGAATATATTGAAGAAGGTTTAAATCCAATTTGCAAAAAAAGATGGTTTTATAAATTTGATTATGAAAATCATAAATATGAATTTATACCAGAACCGGAAGCATTTAAAAATATATGTAATATTGGATTAGGTTAAAAGTTAAAGGGAGAGGAAAAAAAATGAAACAGATTGATGTTTGTTTTGAAAGATTTTTTGCTGGTAAAAAACAGCTTAAAAATAAATGGCAGTTACAACAACCAAATCAAGGTGATTACATAGTATTATTTCATTATAATCATATGATTATGATGATAGATCCAGATACTCTGGAAGTGACATATCAGTGGTACGAGTGCCCCGCAGATAAGCGGGGCCTTGATGCCGCAATAGCTTATCTTGATCAAAATAGAGAAAGATTAGTTAAAGAAATTGAAGAACAAAGAACAAAAGTGGAAAAGAAGTTGAAAGAATAGGTGAAAATAAATGACTGTAGAAGAAGTAAAAAAATATGTACAAGGTAAACATTTATTACAAAATAATACGCGTGATATAAAATATTTTTCTCCCACAGATATAGAAGCAATAAGATTTTATATTGTCCAGGCGCTTTCATCAATGACGGATTATCCAGAGGAACTTTTTGATACAACACATAAGGACTTGTTTAAAGGGGTTCAGGATTTCCTTAATTATGAAAAAACACATCGTACCGTAAGAGAATCAACAGGAGTAAAAATTTATGATCCTAACTGTGTAGGAGCTGTTATTGGTTGTATATTTGAAAACTACTTATTGAAAGCAGAATTAAATGCGTTTATGGGTTCAAATGGTTGGGTTGAATTTATAAAAAATAACGATGTAAATGTTTATGATATAGATGTAGCTTTAACTAATACAAATTTACAGTTAGATATCAAAACAAAATTAATATTACCAACACTTAAAAATATGCCTATTAGTGGTACCGTAGGATTAGCTAATTACCAATTTGTAATGTATGCTCTAAAATACTTTCAAGGCAAAGTAGAAGATGTTTGGGTAATGTCTCGTTATTACTATAATAGGTACTACAATGGTATAGTTTTTATGAATATTAAGAAATTGCTTGAATATGTTTATATTGTAGATCAAAATGGTATTATTGTTGATGCAAATAATTGTAATATCAATAAGAAGAATATCAGCAAATGTAGCGTATTACTGAGAGATTGTTTGAGAGATAAAGTAAAATATTCTATTGATTCTAATTTTAATCGTATAGAAGTTACAAATACAACAATTTATTACAATCAAGCATTATCAGATATTTCTGGAATTAGAGAATTTAATAATTACTTAATGGATAATTATTAGGAGGGAATTAAAAATGTGTAGATGTAGTTGGCGTAAATGTAATGAAGGAGAACATGATTTTTATCGAAAATACCCTCTTTTAGATAGAGCAGAACTTTGTGATATATGTTGCGACTATGATAGTGGGAGTGCAGATTTTGCACCATTTATCAATAAAAAAAACAGGCAAAAATTTAACCAATAAAGAAATAATAGATATATGCGGAAAATGTGGACAAAGCAATACATCTTTTTCTTGATAGATGAAAAATAAGCTGTAGTATTTTTAAGACATATATATTCATTTAAATTTTAAAAAAACAGTTTACAAATAAAATAGTGTGTTATATAATTATTATATAAGCTGCTATTTTTTTATGAGGTGAAAAAATGAAAATATTAGAATTTAATCAAAATAAGAATAGATTAATTATAGAAGAAAATGGCAAAAAGAAAAAATATACAGCATGACATATGTGGCACACTAGTGATAAAAAAATGTATTTTTCGAGTGTAATCTATATTTTTTAAATATATTTCCTGAAAGTGATGATCATGGCTTTGTTCCAATTTGGGCTAATATTGCAGTATTAGAATATTTAAAAGGTGATAGTGAAGACCATCCATTTAAATTTAGTAATAAAAAAAACAAAAGTATTAGTTGTTTTAGAAGATGGTGCAATGCTTTTTGGAGAAGATGCTATAGAGTTTTTTGATTCTCTAGTATTAGCCGAAAAAATGGCCAAAGGAAATATGCGTAATTTGGTATAAGATAATAAAACTGAAAAATTAGCAAAATAATTGTTAAATGTTATAATTGGTTTGTTTATATTTATATATATAACACTAATTTATATGGAACTTCTTGGTTCCACGTGTAAGATGTTATACTAGTTAAGGTCTTACACATTTTATGCACTTATAGTTTAGGGGTAAAATTCCTGCTTGCCATGCAGAGGTCACGAGTTCAATTCTCGTTAAGTGCTCTTGGCTAAAGAAAACCAAAACGAAAGAAAGGGTTGTTTTTATGGATCCCAAGGATATAAAAAAATTTTTTATTGGAAAAATGGCAGCCGATGCAGATCAAGTTGTTATAGCCTGGAAAGATAGAGATACAATTGGAACAACATTATCACCAGAAAAGTTAATTGGCAAAACGATAGTTGATTATGAATATGCAGAGACCAATATTGGTAAGACATTATTTATACATGTAAAATAGGTTTTAATTAAATATTTAAAAAGGCGGGTATTCTCTATATGAGGATATCCAATAACGCTCCTTTAGTTTAAAGGTAAAATAGTTGATTTGTAATCATCTGTTCTTGGTTCAATTCCGAGAAGGAGCTCTGGCGTAAGGCCTGATATAAAAAAATAGTCCTAGGATGGTGCACACGAATAGGACAACTGCCCAGTGGTTTCAGTTGTTGCTGCTGGTGTCTTTATAAAGATTAAAGGGGCAAAAGCCCTCCTCAATGATATTAATGACTGTATAAATATCATTGAGTTAAGTAAATATTAGCCTTTGGAAACTTTCGAAGCCCAAAGGCATATATATTGCGGAGTGGAGAAGTGGTCTATCTCGTCGTCCTCATAAGTCGAAGATCGTGGTGTTCGAATCCCACCTCCGCGTTACAATTGGTATTAAGGTATGTTGCTTAGAAGTTTGTTTAGTACTAAAACTAATAATTGGACATATCTTTTTATTATGTAATTTTTTTTGAAAATTTTGATTATAATATAATTAATTAACAAAAAAGGAGAAAATTATGAAACGATTAAATAAAAAAGGAAACTTAACTGGTAAAAAAATAAGATTCTTAGAAGACGTTGTGTATTATACTATAGAAGATATTGACAAAAGAATGGTGCCTGGAATAGAATATCAAGGTGTACTTAATAATAGCATGATTCAAGATGAAATTCTTAAATTAATTGAATACTTAAAAAGCATTGATTTTGTTAAGAATGATAAGATTGTAATTCCAGCTGATACAGAAGCTTTAATTACATATGATAATATGGGTAATGATGTTGATATAAAAATAAATGGAAGATTAACAATTTCTATTATAAATGATTTTTCATTTAATGAGAATGCAACAGAAGAAGCAATAAAAGCCGAAATAGTTGAATAAATAAAAACACCTATTTGGGTGCTTTTTATTTAAGAAAGATTGGTGATATATGAATACTATAATTAAACAAATTAATCCAATTATAGATTATAAGTTTAAGGGTTTTTGTCTGAAACCTTACAAGGCTCATCCCAAAGGTTGTCCAAATTTTAATAATCCTAATAGACCGGATTGCCCACCTAGAGCCCCAAAATTTGACGAATACTTTGATATGGAACAACCTATATATGCAATCATTACTGAATTTGATTTAAATTCTCATGTCACTAAGATGAAAGTAGCACATCCAAATTGGACAGAAAAGCAAACCAGTTGCTGTTTATATTGGCAGGGTTCAGTCAGGAAGGAATTAAAAAAAGCCACAACACAATTTTTAAAAAACCATCCTGGTTATGAAATAAGTATAACCCCAGAAGCTATGGGATTAAGTGTGACAGAAACATTAAAAAATGTTGGAGTAATATTAGAATGGCCACCACAAAATATCGTAAGGAAAGTTGCAATAGCTGGAATAAGGAGAACAAATGCTTAGATTAGAAGAAATTTCAATAGCAAAGGGTGTTTAGAAATGGACATAGGTAGTGGAAAAGGTTATCCAGCTGGAGCTTTATCTAATTTTGCTGGACATAGATTTGTAATAGATGATGTGCAAGTATTTAGCATAGAGGGATTTTTGCAAAGCTTAAAATTTAAAAACCCAGATATGCAAGTAGAAGTTTGTAAATTAGTTGGTAAAGCTGCTAAAATGAAGGGTAAACAAAAAAACTGGCACGTATTACAAACATTATATTGGAGAGGCAAAGAAATAGATAGACATTCACAAGAGTATCAAGATTTGTTGGACAGAGCTTATTTAGCAATGTTTGAACAAAGCGAAAGTTTTAGAAATGCTTTGGTAGCATCTGGTAATTCAGTATTAACTCACATAATTGGTAAAAATGATCCGCACGAAACAATATTGACTAGACAGGAATTTTGCAGTAGGTTAATGAAATTGAGAGAAAATTTAAAATAACTGTTTACAAACACATTGTTATGTTATATAGTAATAATATAATAATTAATTAAAGGTGCGGTTTAAATGTTAGATTACAGTAATGAGTGTTATCCTAGACGGCAGTTTCATAGCAAAGGTACATTTTTATATAATTTACCAAAGAAGCCTAAGGAATTCGACATACACAATATTTCTGCAACCGGTATGAGTATAACCACTGATTCGGTATTTAGGCTTGGCGAAAAAATCTCCGTAGAGATAAAATTATCAAAATTCTTAAGTGAATTTGTTTTTCATTTACAAGGAGAGATAATCAAAGTGATACCAAATGAAAACGGGTTTATTTACGAAGTAAAATTCGTCAATATTAGTCATGGTGATATGGTTCATATTGATGAATTAATCAGACATAAGCCATTAATTGACCCAAAAGATATTGGCCATAAAATTAAATAAACTGTTTACTTTTTCTTATTTATAGTGTATAATAGAAAAGTGATATTAAAGAGGGAAAATAAAGCTCCCTCTCTTATATGGGCGAGTGGTGGAGCGGAATACACTCGGGACTTAAAATCCCGCGGTCTTGCGACCTTGAGGGTTCGAATCCCTCTTCGCCCACCAATTAAGATAACCTAAATGGTTATCTTTTTTATTGTTCTCTTTATATAAATATTAAGATTTTATTATATAAGGAGAATTATATATGAAAAGACTAATTAAAGCTGATAATTCAAGAATAGGACAATACTATATATTATTATATCAATATGTTACTTCTAATTATGGATGGAATTTGGTACATGGTTATATTACTGATAAAATATCTACAGGTAGAATGATAGATCATGCTTGGTGTAAACAGGGAGATATTGTATATGACCCCGTTTTAGATTGGACAATACCGAAACAAGTATATTATGGTATTTTTGATGCCAAAGTAGATAAAACATATACTAGAGATGAAACATTAAATGCTGCCTTAAATAGNGGTNCTTATGGTCCATGGNNNGATTTAAAACCAATAAATTGGTGGNCAACATAAATTTTATTATCATATTTACAGACACTTAATTTTATTATATAATAAAGTTAATGGTGGTTGATGTTTATGACATTTTCGGCTTATATTCATCTAGTCTTAAAAGAAGAATTATCGAAATATATTTCTATTGAAAAATTTAATGTTGATTTTGATGATTATGAAACTGTATATCATACAAATCAAGATTTTACAGTTGAAGCAACCATTAGAGAGCAAGATTATTTAATAGATATATTGGTTTTTGGTACCATCGAAGATACAGTTAAAAAAATAGCTGGGCCATATTTTGGGATAGCTATTATTAAAAAGTATATATAATTTAAAATAAAAAAGGAGTAAATATATGAAAAGATTAATAAAAAAGAGTTCAATAGATCCAAATATTTTAGATATGGATAAAATTAGAGAGATAGGTGAAAAACAATTTGTAGAATCAGGAGAAACCAGCGATCCAAAATTTGAAGACAAATGCATTAGTTTTGATTATAAAGATATAACAATTATTAATCCGTTTATGGATGAAACAGGAAGATTTGAAGTAGACCCAATTAAATATTATGGGGATGCTTTTTTGAATAGTGATTTTGCAAAAATTGTTAAATTAAATTATTTTGAAGAGCCCGATGATGATTATCTTGATAAAATGATAATTAAGGATCATGATGATAGCAGATACTGGTAATCCAGTATTTTATATGCCTCTATCGTATAACAGATATTATGCTGGTCTACGGAACCAGTAATACGGGTGTAACTCCTGTTGGGGGTATTAAAATAAAGTTTTTTCAAACTTTATTTTTTTGTTAAAATATAACAAAGCACCGTATATAATTATTAAGTGATGATGATAAAAATAAATTAGTTATAGATTGAAAGGGGAAATTTCAATGAATATTAAAGAAGCAGGCAGATATGCGAACTATTTAAGCAATATGATTTCTACTTTAAGTTCACAACTCAGTATGGATGCTAATCTCTATAAAACTGTTGAGAAACATTTAAGAGCAAAAGCTAATCCTGGTGCTGTCGATGAAGAACTAGAAGTTGTTAATGACAATAAATTGGCCTGCACAGTTAATGATTTGGCTTATTTAGTTAAATCGTTAATTGAAGAAAAAAATCAACTCGCTTTAGCTATTGAAGCTGGCAAAAATTCTATCCAACTTAATTGGGTTGAAAATAATGTTCATCTTACAATAGATTCAGCAGTCGAATATAACAAAAATCTCAGAGAGTTTGCTAACAGATTAAAGCTAATATCAAACTGCAAAAACAGTGAACTCAAGAAACAAGGTATTGACCGTAAGTTTAATGTTGAAGGCAATCAAGTTAATTATTACTATGATGTTGAGATTAAAAAGACAATTGACTTTGATAGAGATATTGTAGTTGATTTGTATAAGAAAATATTGGATAAAACCGATGAAATTTCTAAACAAATTGATGAAGCTTTATTGAAGGATGTAATTGCTTTTGAAGCCACTTACAGCCTTTATGACACCACTGAAGATATTATAACCAAGTATATAGCTAGCAAGAAGTAATTCTTGCTAGTTCATATAAACTATAAGCTAAAAAGTTAAAAGTGTGAATCGGTTCGCTCTAGCGGAACTATACAGCTGGAATGTTATGAAATAACCTTGCTCTGCAAGTTATCAATACAACATTAACTACTAAATCTATTTAGGGTTTCAAATAGTTACGATTTAAAATTCGTTAATATACGAATATTAAGTTCATCTAACCGATTCATAGTGCAATGATCACCAGTTCACAAATTCGTAGAATCGTCAGTTCTCTGAAGACGTTGGGCGTAGAACAACTCATTAGACACTGCTTTTTAACTGGTAAAAAAGATTAAAATATCTTTTTATTCTTGTTTTAGAAGAATGAAATTATTGCAAATTTAAACAAATTTAATTTGTTTTGAAAACAAAATGATTCCGTTTTAACCTTTTTAGTCTTATAGAATACATAAAATCTAAGTGAAAACTTAGATTTTTTTATGTACTTTTTTCAATAAGTTGTTTATAATTAAATAAAGGGGGGAGAATTGTATGGAAATAAATTTATTTAATAAAGAAATTCAAGTTAAAGATTATGATTGCAGTTATAATAAAGATATTTTCAATCCACGTCCACCAATTTTTAATTTATATATTCAAATTACAGATGCCTGTAATGCAAAATGTAATTTTTGTGATAAACCCGGCTGTAAAGATAATAACTTTGATTATGATAAATTTAAATATGTATTTGAAGAACTTTATAATAAACAACTTATAAAATTTGTCTCAATAACCGGTGGAGAGCCATTTTTAAATATTGAAAAATTGTGTAAAGTAATTGATATTATTCATAGAACTGATCCAAATTTTCCAATAGGTGTTAATACAAATGGTTACAATTTAAACATAATAAATGATCTAGACATTGTAGAATTACATATTAGTAGACATCACTATGATGATAATAAAAATCAAAATGTATTTAATGTAGCAGTTC
>JGI24712J26585_10002818_pt1 | contig 14016 bp, 15 predicted proteins | sample BioPla3DNA2_FD_26585 | JGI IMG/M metagenome (IMG submission 26585) | reverse complement strand
CATAGCTCGCCCTTGACACCCCCGGGAATGGTATCAACTATTTGTAAATATATGGTCCATTAAGAATAATAAAAAATTGTCTTGACAAGGTGCACACTTCTATGTTTTATCTTAATCTTCCTATTTCATTTACGGCTTTCCCGTTTATTTCGTCTATCATCGTTATCATTTTCTGATTTGTTTCATATGCCCTGTACACCGTCAGCATATCAACCATCTCACGCGCTATTTCAACATTTGAGCTCTCCAGCGCGCCTTGCATAATTGTAGAATCTTCCGCGGCTTCCACAGGCTGAGCATTTGAAGAATACAGGTTGCCCCCCTCTTTTCTCAGGGCGGTGTTATCTTGAAATGATACAAGCCTTATTCTGTCAATCAACTGGCCACCTGCAGTGACTTCGCCGTTTTCATTAACGCTGAAATCTTCGCTCCCGACATTAATGGGTCCGGAATCCCCCAGCAAGTAATTGCCTTCCCCATCGATCAGATAGCCTTCGGAATCAAGATAAAATGCTCCGGAACGAGTGTACCTTTCTCCTTGCGGTGTCATCATAACAAAAAAACCGTCACCCGCTATGAACAAATCCGTGCCTTTTCCGGTGCTTTCAACATTTCCAAGGGAAAAATCAGTATATACCTGATCAACCTGAGTCCCAAAATTCAATGGTCCTACCGGGTTACTTCGAACATCATTATTTGTGTCGTTTATACGCTCTATCAGCACATCATCGAAGGAATGTGATACCAGGTAATCCTTTTTATATCCGGTGGTGTCCGCATTGACAATATTATTTGTAATAGTCTCCATTTTTCTGCGTTGAAGCATCATGCCGGTACCTGCGATATAAAGACCACGAAACATAGCCGCCTCCATCCCGCCGTTTTGTGCTTTTTGATGGGATCATCCAAAACATGCTTTTGTGAGCCCGTTTCAAAATCTTATACGGCTCAATATCTTTTGATATATTAAATATACTCAGTATATACTACGGAATTTTATGAAAAAAAATTAGCTATTTTTAGTTTTTAAATCAAATTTTTGTGCATGCCGATAACCAGGTCAACCTCATTTTGAGTTATGTTCAATTCCTGAGCAATCTGAGCTCTCGTCTTACCGCATCTGAATAGCCTGAGAATGGTCTCATTTCTGAGAGCCGTGGAGGAGTTGCCTGACAAATCGGAGGTGCTCTCGGATGGGGTTTCCCTGTGCGGGAAACGTTCACTTCTTTGATAGGTCCATTCCATATCTCCCCTGTTCAGATCCTTCACAGTTTCAGGAGCCATTTCGTTTCGCTCCGGTATTTCCTCAGATAATCTCAACCTGCTGCTGTTCTTATACACAACTCCTGCTATGGAGGAGAGCTTTTTGAGTGCTTCATCCATTTCGGACTTTGATTCGGCAGCCATATCAAAAAACTCATCCATAGCATCCTCTACGGTCTGATATAGCTTTAATAGCTTGGCCTCCTTTTCATCAAAAAACATTTTCTGCTTTTTATATTGTGAAAAAGCTGCCCTGCAAATCAATATAATTATGCATACCAATATGAATACATAAAACGCAAATGCATAATACTCTATACCCAAAACAGCCTCCATTCCTCCGCCTCCAGACGGTATTGCCTATATCCGCAACGGTAATAATCAGTTAAAATCTTCATTTCCCAAGGCTTTATGTTTTATCAGGCCTCGAGGTAATGAATTCCCTCTAATCATCTTTTGAGTGATCAGATTTTATATTTTCACATCTATTTTGTGCTTTTTATTTGGATCGGGCGCTACCTTAAGCTCATCCAAAGGGTCCCCATCGTTTTTTTTCTTTTCTTTTTTTCTTCGCCTGTAATATCCAGCATTGTTTTCGCTCTTGTCTTTGTCAGGATGCAGGCGCAGGTTCTCAGTCACATTGGTCTTGGAGACCATTTGTTTCTTTTGCCTTTCAAATTCGGCAGCCTGTATATTCATATATTCCTGTGTTAGCTCGTTCTTTTTAAGCTGATTACTTGATTCTTTTGCCAATTCCGCTGTGCGTGTTACCATGAGCTGTGCATCAATACCTTTGATGGACATTCTTATTCCTCCTCCATAAAGCAAATCACCCAGGCAGAAAGCTGCCAATAACAATTTTTAATCGCAATATGTCAGGGTTAGTCTTCTTAGAAACGGGAATATAATGGTCTATGTTACATCTATCAGGCTCATGCGTCTTTTTTCACTTGCTCGTTATTTGGACCTGGCCTCACAGGCTGTAAATATAACTTCTCCATTGTAATATTTGAATGTGGCAAAGTTTATCGGTTCTATTATTCTATACATTGCGTTAGCGATAGTTATCCTGCATCCGGCATATGCGGTGTCAAATACATGAACCTTACCAGCAGTTGCATTGCTCATATCAAATTCCAGCTCTTCCATCTCTCGGGCATATTCTTCATAAAGCTGATTGTTTAGATATCTGTTGTTTTTTGTTGATGCCAGTATTTTATCCACATTCTCCTTAGTCATGTTTGCGGGCTTACGGCTCAGATATTGTTCAAGCTTATCCAGCTTTATGATTTCTTCCTTTAGTTTCTCTATTTCCTTTTTCAAAAAACTGTATCTTTTTCTTTTTTGCGGAACAATTCCAACCTCTATTTCAGTAATTGTATTCATAACTGATCCAATAGAGCGGGCGGTTAATTCTGATGTGACTTTTATATTGCCTCCCATGATGTTACCGCGCTTTCCTGTTACGATTATGGATCTGCCGGCTTCTATATTTGAATGGATTATTGAGTCAGCTATAACATCAAAACCGCTTATGATTGTTGCCCGCTCTATAAACTGCGCGTTAATAGAGCCGTCCGCAACCAGCTTGCCCTTATCCATACCCTGGATGCCGCGCTTTAATTCTATATTCGAGCCACTTATAATCTCAGAACCCTCTACAACACCGTATATTGTAATCGATCCGGTTGCTTTTATGGTAAGTCCGGAAATCACATTTCCCTGTATTATAACACTTCCGTCAAAATCAATGTTTCCTACGCCCATATCGCAGTCACCTTTAACAGTATACACATTCGATACCGTCAGGCAGCCGCCTACAAATTCCACCATCCCGCTCATCTTGGCATACATTGCGGTTTTATCCTCATTGAGAATCGTATTTTTTGATCTGGGCATCAACACTTCCTTGCCTATCCGCTGTTTAAGCTCATTTCCGCTGACGGTCTTTCCCGGAGTCCCCTGGGTAGCCGGGTGACGTGTCACAAGAAGCTGTCCCTCCTTTACAGGTTCAAAAAGATCAAGGGTCCTGTAATCAACACGCCCCTTTTCATCTACCTTAGGTGCGGCGCTCCTTGGGCCTATATTGAAATGGTATTCAAGATAACCGTCTTTCCCATCCTCAGGCATAATGGCTCTTGCGATCAGATATTTTTTTCCATACTGTTTTTCAGCAATAGCCTCTTGAAGTGCCTCTTCATCAACTCCATAGAGTATTCCGCTTTTTTTGATTTTTTCCTTAACTTCCTCGAGACTTATTGATGGGCCGCCCTCATCCGGTGGCAAGAACCTGATATAGCCCTCCATATCTGATTGCTCCGTAAAAGCGACTATATCCTCACCCAGCAATATCTCCCCTTGCGGCGGTCCTATTTTTGCCTGACCCTCACCTGCTTCAAGGATTTTCAACATATCGGTAGTATTAAGCAGTCTTATGTTTTTTCTCTGAACATAAGAGGAAATCTCATCGCGATTAGGCTTTATACCACTTCCTCTGCTGGGATATATCTCAAGATATACGCCGTCTGGCTCATAATACAGCTTGAAAGAACTGTTGATATTTTCAAGGGCAGCCATGCTGGTCCCTTCCATATCATAAACCAGCACAAGCCATGGGAGCACTTCATTGCCCTGACGCTTAACAATAGTGAAGAGGTTTTCTTTTTTAGTATTGAAAAACCTACAGGCTTTCTCAATCGCTTCTTCCTCGCTTGATGCGGTAAAGAATTTAACTTTCATTATGTCCCCCCCTGCCGATACTGTTCTGTTGAATAAATATCGGGTAATTCCATATAAATTAATCCTGTTATTTATATTATTTTCTGAAGTTTTGCACGCAACTTGGCAAGAACCTTTGAGTGTATTTGCGAAACCCGGGACTCAGAGACCTCCAATATTTCGGCAATATCCTTCAAAAGAAGACCTTCGTAATAATAGAGAGTTATTACCAGCCTTTCCTTTTCCGGAAGACTTTCTATCATATCCGCCAGTATTTTCTTCATTTCCTTGTTAAGAAGAGTATTTTCGGGTGTACTTTCTTCGGGAGATGAAATCTCGTTTATCGCATTTGAGGAGCTCAGTGCATCTTCAAAGTTAACAAGGTTAAACATATGGGTCTGGGAAAGAATTTTACGAACCTGAGAGACAGGCATACTGAGAGCTTCTGCCACATTCTCCTCTGTTGGTGGCTTATGATTTCTGGCCTCCAATGCTTCATATGTTTTCATTACTGCGTTTATCTTTTTCCGCAGACTGGGCGGCGCCCAGTCCTGAGATCTCATATAATCCAGTATTTCTCCGCAAATGCGAGACCCGGCATAGGTCTCAAACTTCACTCCGTGGTCGAGATTGAACTTTTCAACAGCATCGATCAAACCAATTACGCCACAATTAACCAAATCATCCTGTTCATTATAGCTGTTATACTTAGGCATCATACGCCTAACAGTCCACTTTACAAGATATATGTAATGGAGAAGCAGCTCGTTTTTTGCCTTTAAATCACCGGTTTCCTTATAGTACCGCCAAAGCTTGTCTATATCATTCCTGGGAATATCCGTAGTTTTTGCAGCCGTTTCCATTATTCATCCCCCACCACTCACTTTTGTATGTCTTAGCTTCAATCGCCTTCGACCAGTCTTTTCTGTCTCAATCTTTTCTGTTCCTGTGACATAATAAACCTGTATAAATGGCTATATGTATCGTTTGACAGGTATAAGAACCTGAGCCCCACAATAAACCCCTTCTCAAAAGGTTCTGCTTCCGTTACCTGCCTTACTTCACCTATCAGTTCAATGGGTCCGGAATTCCCTTCCGGCCAATTAAGGTATATTTGCAAATTAACCCTGTCTCCCAATGAGTACTGATGTCTTGATGCTATCGCTATGCCTGTTGCGCTCAGGTTTATAGAAGACACCTGTTCGGTTTTATCTGAACCAGAAACATCCTCTGTAATGGATTCGTTTTCTGTTTCTTCTATATTTGTAACCAAAACCTTGAGATCTATTGGAAGTCTGAATGAATCTCTGCGCTGCTGTCTCTGAGGATCAGATAAAGGCTTTAACTCCATAAGCCTTATATGCCCGTCTTTGACATAGCCGTTCATTTTAACATTAACCCTGTATCGGCCGTTTGTCCGGTAAAAGTAAAGCTGAAACCCCTGTCCCTCTTTAATGTTAACTGGCACTCCCTGATAGGTCGGTATTGAAACCAGCAAATTGCCGCTTTGAGTAATGTCCTCCAGCTTGCTGAGGTAAACTGGCCCGGTCCCTAAATATAAATCCACCTTGTCGCCTATACTGAGCAGATTTTTATTCTTGCTTGCCAAAACTCAACCTCCTTCCTAATGGCCGAACATCCGTGAAAGCAATCTGGATAATCTGCCGGATGAAAGAGGCATAGCCGGCAGGTCAATCAGTGTCCGGGCAATAGCCATTAATTCACGTGCGGCCACTCCTTGCGGATGGCTTATTAATATGGGAAGCTGACGTTTTATGGATTTGGGCAGCTCCTGATCGAACATCACATATCCCAGAGCTTGTATATCAACTGCCAGATTTCGCTTTACTACTTCCCTGAAGCCTTCCGCAATACTCTCCGCTTCTTTTCTGTTATCACATTTATTCATAATAATGCGGATAGGGTGAGCCTGCTCACGAAGCACTACGGTTTTTATCAGCGCGTACGAATCAAGTACGGATGTGGGCTCAGGTGTTGCTACAATAATGGTTTCATTTGAGGACAGTAACAGCTGAACGATATTCTCATTTATACCGGCTCCCGTATCAATAATTATAATATCCGTGGGCTCCCGGAGAACCATAATACCCTTCATAATCTCTTTTATCTGGCTCTCACTCATTCGCAAGAGCTCTGAGACTCCGGAGCCTCCCGATATAAACCTTACTCCTCCGTGACCTGTCTGGATTATCTCATAAAGCTTTTTTTCTCCTCTAATTACATGGCTGATGTTATATTTTGAATGAATGCCGAGCATCACATCCACATTCGCAAGCCCAAAATCGGCATCGATTACAAGTACTCTCATACCCAGATTGCTCAGAGCAATGGCCAAATTAACAGATATGCTTGATTTGCCTACTCCACCCTTGCCGCTGGAAACAGAGATAATTTTCATATTGCTCTTGCTCTTTCCGACCAGCTCTCTGAGGTTATGTGCTTGATCCCTGATAGGTTGGTTAATCATTATAGTGGCCTCAACAGTTGTCTCGTTATGGATAGCGTATCAATTAGCTCAATATCGTCAGGAACATTTTGGCCTGTCGTCACATAAGCTATTGACTTTTTTGTGTAATTACAGAGGTTTAAGATCATCCCCCTGTATCTTGTCTCGTCCAATTTTGTAATAATCAGCTTGTAGTCTTTAATATAGCTGTATGTATCNATTATTTCCTTTAAGGCGGGGAAACCTGTGGATGCGGACAAACATAAAAGGATTTCATCCGGACATGCGTTTTTAATAAGGCTTTCAATATCTTCCTTATGCTGAATATCGCCGGGGGATTTACCTGCTGTATCTATGAATATGATATCCCTGTCGCCCATTTCTTCAAGGCTTTTTCCAATCTCCGTCGGCTGATAAACTATGCCCAACGGAACATCCAGGATATCGGAATAGGTCTTAAGCTGCTCATGGGCGGCAATCCTGTATGTATCCGTATTTAGTATACCAACTTTTTTCTTCTGTTTTAAAGTGAAATTTGCCGCAAGCTTTACAATTGTTGTTGTTTTTCCAACTCCAGTAGGCCCCACGGCCAGCACTATTTTACGATTGTATCTTTTTGTCAGAATCGGAGCCGGTGAGCCCAACTCTTCCAAAATCAGGTGCTCCATGATATCCACTGCCGAATCACTTTGCTGCCTTTTGGTTATTTGCTCCGCTTCCTTTGCAAGTATATGGGCAAGCTCCTGTCTCACCTGATTGTTAATCATATTTATGAGAAACTCTTCAATATCATCAGGATAATCATAGGTTATATCACGCTTTATATGCGAAAAATTGTTAATAAAGCCGGTCAGCATTTTATCCAGCGTATCTATTTTTTTGTCCAGGTTTGTAAGCTGCTCCTTGTTTATTTCAACAGCTTTTCTTATCCTGTCATCGTTTCTTTCTCCAACCGAAGGTTTGTAACCATATGAAGTGAAAGCATTTCCGCTACCGGTGCTGTCTCCCGAACCATATGTGCCGTATATTTTTTTTGCAATCGGAGTTTTAGCAGGATCATAAGCCACCATTATTTCCTGAAGGGGTTTCTGGAATATGTAGCGAAGTCCTTTCCTGCGCACCTTTCGGCTGTTCAGTATAACCGCGTCGGAGCCCAGCTCTTTAATCACCGTATCCATCGCTTCCTGCATATTTTTTGCGCGATACCTTTTTACAAGCATTTAGAGCTTCACAACTCCTTCCGAGAATACTTCCACATTAGCTTCTATTTCATTAAAAGATAAAACATTTAAATCCTGGGATACCTGCTCGGCTATTTTCCGAAACTGTCTTCTTACCAGGGGTGAGGTCAGTATAACAGGTATCTTTCCGGCGCCTTTCACCTTCTCAACCAGATTCCGAAGTCTTGTAAATATGGTGTTGAGCTGCGCCGGCTCAAGGGAAAGGTATGAACCATGCTCCGACTGGCGGGTGTTTTCTATAATAAGCTGCTCCAATGAAGGATCCAGGGTGATAACATGAGCCACATCGTCAGGTATAAAGCGCTTGGAAATTGCTCTTTTCAGGTTCTGCCTGACGTATTCGGTCAGAAGCTCCGTATCCTTTGTTATATTCCCATAGTCGGCCAGGCATTCTAATATTGTGGCCATATCTCTAATTGGAACATCTTCTCTGAGCAGATTTGCCAATACCTTTTGCAACTCACCCAGTGTGAACATTTTTGGTATAACTTCCTCCACAAGGGCGGGTTGGGTCTTCTCCAGATTATCTACCAGTGTTTGAACCTGTTGACGGTTGAGCAGCTCATGGGCATGCCTCTTAATTATGTGTGTCAGATGAGTGGCTATGACCGAGGGCGGGTCAATTGCAGAATAGCCGCAAAGCTCGGCTTTCTCCCGGTCCTTCTTTGCTATCCATAAAGCAGGCTGTCCAAAAGTGGGATCCACAGTCGGAATGCCGTCTATCTCCTCAATAACCTCGCCTGTGCTCAAAGCGAGAAGGTGATCCGCCATAACCTCTCCCTGGGCAACTTCAACACCCTTTATCTTTATGGCATATGTGTTCATGCTCCGCTGAATATTGTCATATACCCTGATAACGGGAACTATAACTCCCAGATCCAGCGCACACATGCGCCTTATCATGACAATCCTGTCAAAAAGATCTCCACCCTGTGATACATCCACCATAGGCAGGAGTCCGTATCCAAGCTCCAGCTCAATCGGATTAATCTGTATAAGTGTCGTAACGCTTTCGGGTTTCCTCTTTTCCTGAGCTGCCGCCTCGTCCTGATCCACGACTTCGGCTTCAGTGGCGCTCTTTTGGGTTTTATATGAATTGTATCCTATTATCATCAGGCAGGCAGCCAGTCCCCACATTGGCAGCGTTGGAAGCCCAGGAACCAGACTCATTGCAAAAATCAGGCCACCGCATACCATCAGTACAAAGGGATTTCCAAAAAGCTGGCCGAATACCTCTGAACCAAAGGTGGTGTTTCTGCCCGATCTTGTAACAATAATGCCTGCAGCTGTAGAGACCAGGAGCGCCGGTATCTGGCTGACAAGACCGTCACCTATGGTTGCCAGTGTGAAGATTCTGACTATCTCCGACATCTGCTTGTCTTTCATTGTGACAAGACCGATTATAAGACCGCCCACAATATTGATAATCGTTATCAATAGGCCAGCTATTGCTTCACCCTTGATAAACTTGCTGGCACCATCCATGGCTCCATGAAAATCAGCCTCATGCTGAATAGCTTCTCTCCGGACCCTTGCCTCGGCCTCGTCTATTAACCCGGTATTCAGATCTGCGTCAATAGCCATCTGCTTTCCTGGCATGGCATCCAAAGTAAATCTGGCTGCAACTTCGGCAACTCTCTCTGCGCCCTTGGTAATAACAATAAACTGTATTACCAGTATAATCAGGAAAATTACAATACCGACTACAGGATCTCCCCTGATTACGAAATTGCCGAAAGTTCTTATAACATTTCCGGCATCCCCTTGATTACCGAGAATAAGCCTTGTGGTTGATACATTCAATACCAGCCTGAAGAGCGTTACTATCAATAGAAAGGTGGGAAAAATTGAAAACTCAAGGGGATCCTTCGTATATAGAGCCATCAGGAGTATTATTATTGACAGGCTTATATTTATGATGAGAAGAATATCCATCATAAATGTGGGCATCGGTATGATCATTAAAAGTACTATGGCCAGTAATGCTATTGCAAATGATACATCCGATAATTTCATCTGCTGCCTTCTCTCCTAAGGTTTTTTCTTCTGTAGACATAGACCAGTATATCCGCTACAGCCTGGTAAAACTCAACCGGTATCTCGTCATCTATCTCACAAAGATTATACAGTGCCTGGGCCAGGGGCTTGTTTTCGACTATTTCAATTTTGTTCTCTCGCGCCACTTCTTTTATTTTCCGGGCAAGATAGTCCAGACCCTTGGCTATTACTATCGGAGCGTTGTCAACTCCCTCTTCATACTTGAGTGCTATTGCATAGTGCGTAGGGTTTGTTATTACCACATCAGCCGACGGTACTCTTTCCATCATACGCATCGCACTCATCTGTCTTTGCTTCTGTCTGATCCTGCTTTTTATCTGCGGATCCCCTTCCAGAAGCTTGTATTCATCCTTGACTTCCTGCTTTGTCATCATCAGCTCTTTTTCATACTTCCACCATTGATACAGATAGTCAAATGCGGCTATAATGCCCAGCACTATACTCATCTTCAGTGCAATGGACAGGGCAATATCCATAATCTCCAGGAAAGCTCCATATACATCCATTCCCAGGAAATGTGTAAACTTTGTTATGAGTTTTGTGTACTCAGTATACAATACATACCCCAGGAGGGAGATTTTAAGCAGCGATTTCAGGAGCTCTACCAGGGTTCTCAGCGAAAATATTCTTTTAAACCCTTTTATGGGACTTATTCTCTCAAGCTTTGGCTGAAGGGTTTTAGTGGTGAAAAGAAAACCTGTCTGTCCAATGTTTGATATAAGTCCTGCCAGCATGGCAATTCCCAATATGGGCAAAAGAATTGTTGCCATACTGAGCACGGCTTTTCTAAAAAGCTCCACAACCATCCTGATAGAAATCTCATGATTTGTTGCATCCATTGCAGAGGGTCCCAGGAAATCGGTAAATATGCCCGTCAGCTGGTTTGTGTACCTGGGCCATATTATAAGCATCAGCCCCAGCATCACAATGGCACCAAAAGCCGTGTTAACCTCTGTGCTTTTTAAAACCTGTCCCTGTTCGCGAGCATCTTTTCTCTTTTTTGCTGTCGCTTTTTCAGTCTTGTTGTCCGTGTGACTACTCACGCTGAAGCCACAAATGTACTAAACATTTTTTCTATCCCCATAAATAATTCTTCAAATATCCCGCCAGTGAAGTTGATATAAACAGGAATTATGAAAAACATTACTATCAATCCAACAAGCAATTTCGCCGGTATGCCGATTACAAACATATTAATCTGCGGAACTGTTCTTATAAGGGCCCCAAATCCTATTTCTATGATAAGTGCCGAGGCTATTACCGGAAGAGCCACCATAACTCCCAGAAGAAATGACATCGAAAATATCTCCAAGGCAACCATGCCTATATTGGGTGAGAATACGAGATTGCCAACTGGAAGTTTGTCGGCTGCAATATATACTATCTGCACGAGTCTGTAATGACCGTTAACCGCAAAAAACACAATCAGCATAATTAGATTTAGCAAATTCCCCATCATCGGTATCTGCGTATTGTTTTGGGGATCATAGACATTCACAATACCGAAGCCTATCTGCATGTCAATAAGCTGACCGGCTACGAAATTTAACGCGAAAAATATATTGGTCACGAAAGCGAGTGCTATACCTATCAGTAGCTCGGATATACATATCAGTGCAAATTCAAGCAGAGAATTGTATTCAAGCTGAGCAGATGGAGGGAGTAATACAAACAATAAGTATCCCAGAGCAGCTGAGAGCCCGATTTTGACTTTTGTCGGTACCTGCGTTCTTCCAAAAACCGGAGAGGTAAATACGAGCCCACCCACCCTGAAAAGAACAAGCACAAAGTAATCGGTATTTGAAAATATCAGACTTACTGCTTCGCTCATGATATATATGTATTTACAGATTCAAAAAGCCTGTATGTAAAACCACTAATCGTATTTATTATAAAGCTTGCCGATATAAGAAAGGTCAGCAAAACCGCAACAATTTTCGGAACGTAAGCCAGGGTTTGTTCGTGAATCTGAGTGGTTGCCTGAAATATCGATACTATAAGGCCAACGACAATTGCGGCTATCAGTACAGGGGCAACCGAGATAATGGTTGTGTATACCGCTTCCTGAAGAATCGATATTATTTCAGTCTGGGACATTGCAATGCCTCCCAAATATATACTTTAAAAGGAACTTCCCATAATATAAAAATGCCGGCGCTGTGCCGCTATCCGAAGCTTTGCACAAGAGTGCCAATTACAAGTTGCCAGCCATCCACGATAATAAACAGCAGGACCTTAAAGGGCAGTGAAATCATGGCCGGCGGCAGCATCATCATACCCATAGCCATAAGCGTGCTTGCCACAACCATATCAATTATTATAAAAGGTATGTATATGAAAAAGCCAATCATAAAGGCTCTTTTTATTTCACTTAGTAAAAACGCAGGTATAAGGATACGATTCGGAGATTCTTCCGGGGCTTCCAGCTCCTCACCGGACATATTAACGAAAAACGCAAGCTCTGACTTGCCGGTCTGCCTGAGCATGAACATTCTTGTGGGCTCCATAGCCCGTTCAAAAAACTCATCCTGAGTTATCTCTTCCCTGGTGTATGGCTTATATGCATTTTCGTATACATCGGAAAACACAGGTCCCATTACAAACATGGTAAGAAAGAGAGCTAACCCGATTATTACCTGATTAGGTGGTGTCTGCTGCATTCCCAGAGCGTTTCTAATAAAAGCCAGCACAATAACAATTCGGGTAAACCCTGTCAGCATCACGATAATCGAGGGAAGAAGAGTTAAAACGGTCAGCAATATGATAATATCGACCGTTTCGGTATTATCTCCAAAAATCGTTTTTGTTAGCTCCTCAATGGTCCCGGCCGCACTCGCCGTCATTCCGGTAAAAAGCGCCACGCACACAACTATCATTACAATGAGGAGAATTTTCTTCCTTTTGATCATAGATAATTCTCCTCATTATTCTCTTGATCCGACATATTGGTACTCGACAATCTGCTTTGTATTCTTTTATATACAAGCTCCAAATTGTCAACCTCCCCGGAAGCCTGACGTGACTGCTCGGCCTGTTTTCGCTGCGACTGTTTATATCCCTCATGCTTATCTTTGTTACCCTTAATCGAGGAATAAGCATTCCACAGACTTTTTTGAAGCATTCCTTGCGGTTCATACCGGGAAGGAGCAGAGTCACTTTTTCCCGAAACCGATGCCGTCTCCAATTCTGCGATATCAAACTTTTCCAGAAGTGTCGCACTCTGTCCGGTAATAACTACAAAGTATACCTTATCCTTTATTCCGATAAGGTATATGCTTTTATCCTTTGATAAAGAAAACCTATCAATCAGTTTGATCATCCGACCGGAGCGGCCTGATCTCATCTTGCCGGTCTTGGTGGCCAGAAAATATGTAGAATAATAAGCACCGGCTATTACCAGCACTGATGCCAGTATAAAAACAGCGATCCGGCCGTTCATTTTTATCTCCTTTGTTTTGTTGTCTATTTGCTTATAGGAACCCCATAATGACAGCTATACCTGCATATTCATTATTTCCTTATAAGCGTCCAATACTTTGTTTCGAAGCTGTATAGCCAGATTTAGGGTTATTTCAGCCTTTTGGGCATCCAACATCAGCTTTGATAGGTCTTCTGCCTGTCCTGATAACAGTTCAAGGGTCGAGGCTTTATCGGCTGCATCCATTTCCGATGCAGTGTCCATAGCGTTGTTCAGAAAATCTGAAAAACTCTCAAATACTGTCTCCCTCGGCTTAGAAGCTGCGGCCGATTCTGACAACTGATCAAGGAAGCTGGCGGAAACAGGATTTATATTCATTTTAGTCATCCCCTTGTAATTACTTCAGTCTGCTCTTTGTTTTATGTGTTACTTGCCTATTTCAAGCGTCTTTAAGGCCATATCCTTGAATGTGTTGAGAGCTGTAATATTAGCCTCATATGCGCGGTATGCCGACATCATGTCGACCATTTCCTGAACTACTTCCACATTAGGCAATTCCACATAGCCCTCCTCATTGGCATCCGGGTGCGATGGATCGTAATCCAATTTAAACGGAGAATCATCCTCTCCTATCGCTGTAACCCGAACTCCTCCGCCTACTCTCCGGGCTTTGTTCATGTAGGAGGCAAATGAACGGTTGTCAGGCTCTATTTGCTGGAATACCACATACCTTCTTCTGTAAGGCTGCCCATTGGCGGTTCTGGTGGTGTTCACATTCGCCATGTTTTGGGCAATCACATCCATGCGAAGCCTCAGGGCCGTCAGAGCCGAGCCATTAATACTCATAGAAT
>JGI24712J26585_10002814_pt1 | contig 14023 bp, 15 predicted proteins | sample BioPla3DNA2_FD_26585 | JGI IMG/M metagenome (IMG submission 26585) | reverse complement strand
GCACCACCAACTGCATCCAAATCAATATTTCTACCAGTTCCATTTTCAACTACATCTAGTAAATAATCACATACAATATTTGTCAATTCTGGCGATATTACTAGCTTATCCTCTTCATTCCTATAATCTTTTAATATATGTCCCTTACTATTTGTTATACCTTCTACTATTGTAAGTTGCTTTTGTATCCCTTTATTTGCAATTATCATCAGTAAATTTGATATCTGTAATGGTGTTGCCTCAATCTTACCTTGACCTANAGNAATATTNCCTATNGNAGGNCCNAANAAATCATNCCCATTNGGTAAGATTNCCTTNNGNTTCTTCTANTAAGCCNATNCCNATTTTTTCNCCAAANTTCAATCTTTTTGCNANATCNATAATNTTNTCAGNNCCNANNTCTTTACCTATTTGAATAAAAGTGCTATTACATGATACTGCAAAAGCTTTACTTAAATCTATATTTCCATGTTTTGCTGTGCACTTAATCCTTATATTATTAATATCTTCATAGCCTGGACACAAATATTCTTTTCCCTCTATATCCAAATCATATTCCAAGGCTGCAATAAGTACTACAATTTTAAATATGGATCCAGGTGGATACCCAACTTGGATAGCCTTATTGTAAAGAGCCATCTTGTCATTATCAAAGAATTCTCCGATTCTATCTTGATTAAAATTTGGTCTTGATGCTAAGGCTAGAATTTCTCCAGTTTCCACTTCTGTAACTACTACTGCCCCATTTACTCTACTTTCATCCATTATGTTTTCTACAGATTTTTGTATTCTTGAATCAATTGTTAACTTTACCCCAACTGGATTATTTGGATCATCTATCTCATCCACATATTCAACACCGTTTAAGATAATTGTCCTACTACTGTCATATTCCAAAATGAAGGTTCTTTCATCGTATCCCTTTAAGAACTCATCATATACCCTTTCTATTCCTGTTTCCCCTTTATTATCCGACTTGTTTACATATCCAATAACATGAGACAAAAGATTGTCTTCACCATATCTCTTTGTTATATCGGCAAAAAACATCCTATTATTATATTTTCCTAAATCAAACTCTTCATCAATTTTTATTTGCAATAAATTATTACCGTTTCTTATTATCTTATCTAATTGGTTTTTCGATAATTTGCTGTGATTTAAAACTATATCAAAAACATCTTTATCATTTATGATAATATCTTTTGGGATAATAATTACTTTTTCTTTTTCTTTATTTGTTAATGATTCTAAATTTCTATCATAAATTATTCCACGATTTGGATACAAAGATATTTCACTACTTCTTTGTTTTAAAGCCAATTCACTATAAGTAGGTGATTTGATAACTTGAATGTTATATAATCTAATGGCTAGACTAAAAAATATAGCAAATATAAACATTCCGAAAACCATAAGTCTCTTCTTGTTAGACATAAAAATACCTCCTATTGCTTTATTATTCACATTAGGAGGTTTTATCATACTTTTTTATATAATTTTATTCATTAATTATTTCATTTATCTTAGCCACTATAATATCCACTGCAACCTTATTATATCCGCCTTCAGGTATTATAATATCCGCATACCTCTTTGTTGGCTCTATAAATTGTAAATGGGCAGGCCTTACAGTTCCCATATATTGAACTATAATGGAGTCAAGTGTTCTTCCTCTTTCTTTTATATCTCTTAAAATTCTACGAATTATTCTCACATCAGAGTCTGTATCCACATATATTTTTATATCCAGAAGGTCTCTTACTTCCTTATCAAAGAGAATGAGTATTCCTTCTAAAATTATTATATCCTTTGGTTCCACAATCTCAGTTTCAGTTTTCCTATTATGAGTTTCAAAATCATATATTGGCTTTTCAATTGCTTTACCCTCTAATAAATCCTTCAGCTGCTTGATCATTAAAGCATTATCAAATGCATCTGGATGATCGTAATTAGTGTTTACTCTTTCTTCAAAAGAAATATCACTTTGGTCTTTGTAATAGGAATCCTGTTCAATAACTACAACATTATCTGTGCTTATGGATTTAATAATTTCCTTTGTTACAGTTGTTTTCCCCGAACCCGTCCCACCAGTAATTCCAATAATAAGTGGTTTTTTCACTATTCATCCTCCCTTCCTTTTCTCAATAAATAATACTTACTTACTTCCCTATCTAATTTCATTTTTATTATCTGTTGTGGATGTGGAGCTACATCTATTTCATTTCCACTTTCATCCCACATATATTCAATTTTTTGGGTGAAGTAGTCTACTCCTGGACCAAATATTTCAATTTCTTCTCCTTTAAACATCCTGTTTCTTTGTTCTATTGTAGCTATTTGACTTTCTTTATCATAATCTAGCACCATTCCAACAAAATCATATCCTCTAATATAGGAATTTGTTGAATATACCTGAGCTTCATCTGTAGGTTTTTCAAAGTAGAAGCCTGTTGTAAAATCTCTATGGCTAACCTTTTTAATTTCTTCTAATAATTTTGGATTGTATACATAGTTTTCCGGATTTTTATAATATTCATCTATTGCCATTCTGTATGATCTTATAACGGTAGCTACGTAGTATGAAGACTTGACCCTACCTTCAACCTTAAAACTATAAATTCCTGACTTGATTAATTCAGGTATATGCTCTATCATACATAAATCCTTTGAGTTGAAAATAAATGTCCCCTCATCATCTTCTTCAATGGGGAAATACTCACCTGGTCTTTTCTCTTCTACTACAGCATACTTATATCTGCAAGGTTGAGCACAATCTCCCATATTAGCATCTCTACCTGTCATATAATTACTTAGCAAGCATCTTCCTGAATAAGACATACACATGGCTCCATGAACGAATGCCTCAATATCTAAATCTTCAGGAATTTTTGATGTTATTTCCTTTATTTCTTCAAATGATAACTCCCTAGCTAAAACTATCCTTCTAGCACCTAAGTTGTACCAAAACATAATAGTTTCATAATTAGTTATACTTGCTTGAGTACTTATGTGAATTTCCATCTCTGGTACTGTTTTTTTTATTATCATAAACATACCTGGATCTGACACTATTACAGCATCTACATTAACATTATATAGTTCACTAACATATTCTTCTAATCCAATTAAATCTTTATTATGGGGAACTATGTTAAGGGTTACATAGACCTTTTTTCCTCTCTCATGAGCAAAGTCTACTCCCTCTTTTATTTGCTCTATAGAGAAGTTTTTTGAAGCCTTCCTAAGGCCAAAAGCCTCCCCACCTAAATATATTGCATCAGCTCCATAAATAATTGCCATTTTTAATTTTTCTAAATCACCAGCTGGAGCTAATAGTTCTACCTTTCTCATAGTCTGTCCTCCTTATATGTTAAAGCCACTCCATCGCCTATTGGTATCACACAAGATATATACCCATCAATATTGTTTATATACTGTAGAAAAGATCTTAATCTCTTAACTATGGTTTTTTTTCGTCTTTCAACTAAATTATCCGTTGCTACCATTCCTTTAAATAGTACATTATCAGACATTATCATACCACCAGAAGCTAAGTGTTTACTACAATGCTTGAAAAACTCTAAATATTGTCCTTTAGCAGCATCTAAAAATATAAAATCGTAACTCTCATTAAGGGTAAGTAAAACCTCTTCTGCTTCACCCTTAATTATCCTAATTTTATCACTATATGAGCTGTCTTTTATATTATTTTTTGCTAAGTTAACCATATCATCTCTTCTTTCAATAGTAGTTATCTTAGCATGTTCATCGGTGTATTCTGCCATGATGAGAGCGGAATAACCAATAGCTGTCCCAATTTCTAGTATATTCTTCGGTTTATTGTTCCTTAATATAACTTTCATAAATTGGGCCACTTCTGGTTCAATAATTGGTACACGATTTTCAGCAGCATATTGCTCTAATCTTATTAAATTATCATTATTTTTAGGTGTTATACTTCTTATATAATCCTCAATATAATCTTCATTAATATTTGTCAATTCTATCCCTCTATTCAAAATAAACCCCTAGATAATTCTAGGGATTTATTAAGCTTTATACTTCCATAATAATTGGTAAAATCATTGGATTTCTCTTAGTCTTATTATATAAAAATGATCTCAGAGAATCTCTAATATTAGACTTTAATGTTGCCCAATCTGTAATTTTTCTCTTTTCACATTCTGTTAAAGCATCTCTTACTATTCTTCTTGCTTCCTCCATTAAATCTTCTGATTCTCTTACATACACAAATCCTCTTGATACTATATCTGGTCCAGAAATAACTTTCCCATCTTGTTTACTCATTGTAACAACCACCACTATAAGGCCATCTTCTGATAGATGTCTCCTATCTCTTAAGACAATATTTCCAACATCCCCTACACCTAGTCCATCTACAAGGATATTTCCTGCTTGAACAACAGGTCCTAATTTAGCATTATTTTTTGTAATTTCTACAGTTTGACCATTTTCCAATATGAATATATTTTCCCTAGGGGTGCCCATTGCTTCACATATATCGGCATGAACCATCAAGTGCCTTGACTCACCGTGAACCGGTATGAAATATTTTGGTTGTGTTAATGCTAAAATAACCTTTAACTCCTCTTGGCAGGCATGGCCTGAAACGTGAACTTCAGCTAACGATTCATATACAACCTCTATCCCTTTTTCAATAATCTTATTAATTACTTTAGATACAGTTTTCTCATTTCCTGGTATTGGAGTTGCTGAAATAATCACTAGGTCTTCTGGATATAGTTCAATTTTTCTATGCTCAGAATTTGCTATTCTAGTCAATGCTGACATAGGTTCTCCCTGAGTTCCAGTAGTGATAATACAAATTTGATCTCCTGGATACTTGTGCATATCATTTATATCAATTATAGTATCTTCTTTGACCTTTAAATATCCTAACTCACTTGCTACGGTTGTAGTATTTAACATGGATCTGCCTGATAAGACAATTTTTCTATTGTTTATTTCAGATGCATTAATTATTTGTTGTATTCTATGAACATTTGAAGCAAATGTAGCTATAATAATTCTACTCTTTGCTTTTGAAAACAAGTCATTAAATGTATCTCCTACAGTGCTTTCACTCATAGTATAACCAGGTCTAGTTACATTGGTACTATCAGACATTAGTAACAGTACTCCCTCTGAACCTAATTCTGCTATCCTATTTAAGTCTATTCTGTCACCAGTAATTGGAGTAAAATCAATTTTAAAGTCACCTGTGCTCAGTATTGTTCCTAATGGAGTACGAATTGCTATTGCAGCACTATCAGGTATACTATGACCCATTCTAATGAACTCAACTCCAAAAATCCCCATCTTATATTGTTGCCCAAACTGTACAACATTTAAATTTGTATCTGATAAATTATGCTCCTTTAGCTTGTTTTGTAAAAGGCCTAGCGTTAATTTCGTACCATATATTGGCATGTTTATTTTCTTTAATATATAGGGAATAGCCCCAATATGATCTTCATGTCCATGGGTCAATACTAAAGCCCTTATCTTTGATTTATGCTTCATTAAATAACTTATATCTGGTATAACTATGTCTACCCCTAACATTTCATCTTCTGGGAATGTCATACCACAATCTACTATTATGATGTCGTTTCCATATTCTACGACAGTCATATTTTTACCTATTTCCCCCATTCCACCTAAGGGAACTATCTTTACTTTACCGTTTTGTCTTGCCACTATTAATCATTCCTCCGTCTTTTTTTCCGCTTTACTAATACAATCGTTGCAATACCCATAGAATTTTACATTATGATCAACGATTCTAAAACTTCCATCCTTTTCAATTTTTTCTTCCAAAGATTCTAACAAATCCATTTTTACTTCCATAACTTTTCCGCACTTTAAACATATGAGATGATGATGCCGATGATTTTCATTACCAAGATTTAATTCATACCTACTAAATCCATCATCAAAATTTATTCTATAAACTATATTTAGTTTCTCAAATAGTTGTAATGTTCTATACACAGTTGCTATTCCTATTTCTGGATTCTTTTTTGACACAATATCAAAAACATCATCAGGACTTAAATGATCATGACGATTATCTGCTATGGCTTCAAGTATATTTTCCCTTTGGCTAGTTACTTTATAACCTTCTTTTTTTAATAATTCTTTAATTTGATCTAATCTAGAATCCATAAAATCACACCTATAAATTATTGTAAATTTTCTTTTAGTAACTCTTCATATGCTCCTTCAGCTTCTTTTAACTCATTATCATCTATACCTACTAATATTTCATCGCCATTATCATCAATATCTATTCTTAAGATGTAGGTTGCTGATTCTATATCATTAGCTGGCAACATGGCAACATAGTCTGTATCATCTAATGAAAATTTTGCTTTTACAATAAACTCTACTTCATTACCTAATTCATCATAAAACAAATGTCTTTCTCCCATAAATTACCCTTCCTTTCTATCTAGATATAATTGTAATATATATGATGCAGCAATTCTATCGATTACTTTCTTTCTATTTTCTCGCCTTACATCGCTTTCTATCAATACCCTCTCTGCAGAAACAGTGGTTAATCTTTCATCTATATATATTATCTCTATCTTAAATTTATTTTTTATTTTCTCTGCAAATTTCATTACCTTTTCACTTTGTGGACCTAATGATCCATTCATATTTTTTGGTAATCCAACAACAATTTTATTGATATTATACTCATCTATTAAATCCTTAATTTCCTGATAGTCTTCTTTGTTGCTGCTTCTTTTAATAGTCTTTAAACTTTGAGCTGTCATTTGTAATAAATCACTTACAGCTACTCCAATATATTTATCTCCAACATCTAAACCAAGAATTCTCTCCATTTGCATCTCCATCTAATTATCATTAAATCACTTTTATACAAAAATCAGGACAAACCGTTGCACAGTAACCACATAGAATGCATTTTTCATTTGGTGCTGCCATATTGTCTATGACTTTTATACCATTTTGCTGACATCTCTCTTCACATTTTCCACAACCGATGCAATAATCTGCCACTAATAATTTCCTGTTTTTCTTATTAATTTTATTACTTATATTATCTGAAATAAATCCATTATTTATTAATTGAATATTTGCATCAATTTCATCTGTACTCTGCATACCTATTGCTATGGAATCAATAAAGGGAATATTCTTAACAAACTTTAATGAAGACTCTGCTTCTTTAATCAAATGGCCACCACCTAATGGCTTCATGGCATATATTCCTACACCTTTGTCTCTTAAGGCCTTTAGTTCATTTAACATATCTTCAATACTACCATCATTTATTCCAATACCATATTTGTTTACAATTGGGTGCACTACTTCAATCTCAGGAAAGCTCATAATTCCTCTAACACCGGCTACCTTATGTGTAGAAATTCCAATAGCTCTAATTTTACCTTGATCTTTGGCTTTTAAAAAATACTCTATTGCATCATAATGGCCTCTTAGTGTATGTATACTTTCTTGTTCATGAAGCATAAATATATCTATATAATCTGTATCTAACTCTTTTAAAGCCAATTCAACACTATCTCTAGCCATTTCTTCCGTGTATGCATAGGTTTTAGTTGCTATAATATAATCTTCCCTTTTAATACCTTTTAAAGCCTCTCTAATATATCCATAATTTTCATATATTTCAGCAGTATCTAAAAAGTTTATTCCCCTATTATAAGCATGTTCTATAAGATATGCTCCTTCTTTAATAGTAAGATTAGCTTGAAATGGAGTCATTGTCAGCGATCCAAAACACAGTCTAGACACTTCAATATTCGTATTTCCTAATAGTACCTTTTCCAAAATTTACACTTCCTAAATTCTGTTTATTTAACTTAATACAGAACAAAATGGATAGCAAAAATATTAATATCAAGCTATCCATCTTAATTTTACTAACTCTTAATCACATTTCAAATAAGCTTTTAGTATTTCCTCTAGCAACTCGTCTCTCTCTAATTTTCTAATTAAAGATCTAGCATTATTGTGACTTGTAATATATGCAGGATCTCCTGAAAGTAAATATCCGATAATTTGATCAATGGGATTATATCCCTTTTCCTTTAGGGAATTGTAAACTGATAGCAATACTTCATCTGGTTCTACCCTTGTTTCTTTTGGTGGTTCAAACTTCATAGTTTCATTAAATCTTTCGTTCATCTTAACACCCCTATAAGTATTATACCACATTTTAGAAAAATTGAAATAATACTATTTATTTATTTGTTCTTTTATTAAACCCTTAACAAGTGAAAGAGCCTCATCTACTTTTTGGATGTCTTTACCACCAGCTTGTGCCATATCTGGCCTTCCGCCTCCGCCACCACCCGTTGCTTTAGCTACTTCCTTGATTATATTACCAGCAGAAATTCCTTTTGAGTTTAAATCCTTAGTTACCATAGATACAAATGATACTTTCTTATTCAATACTGATGCTAGTACTATGACAGCTGAATCAATCTTGCTTTTAATTTCATCACCTAAGTTTCTTAAGCCATCCATATCTAGGTCTTTTGATTTATATAATATTAGATTTATACCCTCAACAACTTCTTTTGTAGCTAATATTTCTTCAGCAATATTAGTTGATAGCTTGCTCTTTAATCTTTCTATTTCTTTATCCTTTTCCTTAAGTTCATCAGTTAATGTGTGTGCCTTTTCCAATAGATTTTGCTTATTGGTTTTTAATATATTACTTACTTCTTCTGCTTCTTTTTCTAACTCCATTAAATACTCGTATACACTTAATCCAGTAATTGCTTCAATTCTACGAACACCACTTGCAATTCCTGATTCGGAAACTATCTTAAACATTCCAATGTTTGATGTGTTTATTACATGAGTACCTCCACATAGCTCTTGACTATAGTCTCCCATTTTTATGATCCTTACATCATCTTCATACTTGTCTTCAAATAATCCGACTGCTCCCATTTCTTGAGCTTCTTTAAGTGACGTTTCTATAGTTACTACTTCTAGTGCTTCTAATATTTTTTCATTTACTATTCTTTCAATTCTGTTCAAATCTTGCCTTGATACGGATTCGAAATGTGTAAAGTCAAATCTCATTCTATTAGGAGCCACTAGTGAACCAGCTTGATTTACATGTTCTCCTAACACATCTTTTAATGCTTTATGAAGAATATGGGTTGCTGAGTGATTTCTTTTTGTAGCATTTCTGCTAGCTTCTTCAACAATAGCTAGAACTTTGTCTCCAACTCTAGCAACACCTTCGAGTACTTTTACATAATGAAGGGTAAGTCCATCTTTAGTCTTTTGAGTATCTAATACTTCCCCTTTAAAATTACTAGATTCTATCCTTCCAATATCTCCAACTTGACCACCTGACTCGCCATAAAATGGAGTTTCCTGCAGTAGAAAAATTCCTTCCTCACCTATCTTTAGTTCCTCAACCTTAGTATTCACATTAACAATTCCAATTAAATCTGTTACTAGATTTGTTGTTTCATAACCTTTGAATACTGTTTCAATCCCATCATATAAGTTGTCTTGTTGAGAGTTCCCCCATCCGCTATCTCCTTCATCTCTTGCTTGCCTAGCTCTTGATCTTTGCTCTTCCATATGTTCATTAAATTCATCTTCCTTTAAACTTAGACCTCTTTCTTCTAAGATTTCCTTTGTCAACTCTAATGGAAATCCAAAAGTATCATATAATTTAAAAGCCTTTTCCCCATCTAACTCTGTGCTATTGGTTTTATCCATATCTTCTATATACTGTTCCAAAATTGAGATACCTTGGTCAAGTGTTTCTTGAAACTTATCTTCTTCAGCCTTTATAATNTTTTTAATTTGATCTTCTCTTGTCAATAACTCTTTATATTCTACAGACCATGACTTAATAACTACACCAGCTATGTCTATTAGAAATTCATCATTAATTCCTAGTAATTTACCATGTCTTGCTGCCCTTCTAATCAACCTCCTAAGGACATAACCTCTTCCTTCATTACTTGGAAGAACACCGTCTGATACTAAGAAAGTTATTGCCCTAGAGTGATCTACAATTACTCTAACAGATACATCCTTTTCTACATCAGTGCCATATTTATAATTGCTGGCTTTTTCTACTTCTTTTAAAATATCATTAATTGCTCCAATTTCAAATATATTGTCTGCATTTTCAATTACAGTTGCAATTCTTTCTAGTCCCATACCTGTATCTATATTAGGATTTGGCAGTGGATGATATACTCCTTCTTCATCTTTATCAAATTGTGTAAAAACAAGATTCCAAACTTCTAGAAATCTATCGCAATCGCATCCTGGTTTACAATCAGGGCTACCGCAACCAAACTCAGGTCCCCTATCTACATGTATTTCAGAACATGGTCCAGACGGTCCTACCTCTAGTTCCCAAAAATTATCTTCCTTACCAAGTCTAACTATTCTTTCTTTTGGGACACCTATATTTTTATTCCAAATCTCATATGCTTCATCATCATCTAAGTATATTGTTATCCATAGCTTTTCAGAGTCTAATTCTAATCTTTCAGTAAGAAACTCCCAAGCCCATGAAATAGCTTCTTCTTTAAAATAGTCACCAAAGGAAAAGTTTCCAAGCATTTCAAAGAAAGTGGCATGTCTTGCAGTCTTTCCTACATTATCTATATCTCCTGTACGAATACACTTTTGACAAGTTGACATTCTTTTGCTTGGTGGTGTAGCTTCTCCTGTAAAATATCGTTTAAGTGGTGCCATACCTGCTCCCACTAGTAAAAGTGATTTATCATTCTTAGGCACAAGTGAAAAACTTGGTGCTATTAAATGCTCTTTTTCTCTAAAAAAATCTAAGAATTCTTTTCTAATTTCGTGTAATCCCATTTTTTTCATAAATACACCTCGTTATTTTTCTTCAATCTATATCTCCACTATAGGGAGTATCGCATTACTGATATTTTAATTTAAGATGAATATATTGTCAATTCTAAAATATCTACACTTACTATAACTAGCTAAAATAAAAGAAGGCATAATGCCTTCATTATTTCTTAATAGTTTTCAAGCTCTCCATGATGATCATCTTCTTCAAAATCGAAATCATCTAAGCCTTCTATTTTAATACCACTTTTCTTTGAATAATCAAGTAGTGCAGCCTTGATAGCTTGTTCAGCTAAAACTGAACAATGAACTTTTACTGGTGGTAGACCATCTAATGCTTCAACTACAGCTCTGTTTGTTAATGACATTGCTTCATCTACGGTCTTGCCTTTAATTAATTCTGTAGCTATACTTGATGAAGCTATTGCCGAACCACATCCAAAAGTTTGAAATTTAACATCTTCAATTATTCCATCTTCTATCTTTAAGAACATCTTCATAATGTCCCCACACTTTGCATTTCCAACTTGACCTACTCCGCTTGCATCTTCTAATTCTCCAACATTTCTTGGATTTTTGAAGTGTTCCATAACTTTTTCTGAATACATCATCTATTTTACCCCCGTTTTTCTTTCATTAAATAATGGTGACATATTTCTTAGTCTATCAACTATTTCAACTAATTTTCCTACCACATAATCTACCTCTTCTTCAGTATTGTAAATACCTAAAGATAGTCTTAAGGATCCATGAGCTATACCATGTGGCAATCCAATTGCTAATAATACATGAGATGGATCTAGTGAACCTGATGTACAAGCAGAACCACTTGATGCAGCTATGCCTTCCATATCAAGGCTTAATAATATGGATTCACCTTCTATAAATTCAAAGGAATAATTTACATTCCCAGGTAATCTTTTTGTCCTATGACCATTTAATCTAATATAATCAAGGTTTTCCTCTATTTTATTCATTAACCTATCTCTTAAATAAATTATTTTTTCATTCTTTTCATCTAAATTTTCATAGGCAAGTTCGATAGCTTTTCCTAATCCTACTATACCTTGAACATTTTCTGTGCCAGCTCTACGATTTCTTTCCTGTGCTCCACCTTCAATTAAATTATCTAATCTTAAACCTTTTTTAATATATAGGGCGCCTACACCCTTAGGTCCATAGATTTTATGTGCAGAAAGGGATAAAAGGTCTATATTCATTGCCTTCACATCTATTTTTATACTTCCTATGGCTTGAACAGCATCTGTATGAAAGATGATATTATTTTCTTTTGCTATTTTTCCGATTTCTTCAATTGGTTGAATTGTTCCAATCTCATTGTTAGCATACATTATAGTAATCAATATAGTATTATCAGTTATTGCTGCTTTAAGCTCTTCTAAATCTATTAGGCCATACTCATCCACATCCAAATAGGTAACTTCAAAACCATGTTTTTCTAGATATTGACAAGTGTGTAAAACTGCGTGATGTTCTATTTTTGAAGTAATTATATGATTGCCTTTCTCCTTATTTCTTAAAGCTACTCCTTTTATCGCCCAATTATCAGATTCTGAACCACCTGCAGTAAAGAAAATTTCATTTTTTTCTGCATTTAAGACTTTTGCTACTTGTTCTCTTGCTTTTTCTACTGCAACTCTAGATGTAGAACCTAATTCATAAATACTAGATGGATTCCCATAATTATCTGAAAAATAAGGGAGCATCTCGTCTAATACTTCCTTTCGTACTTTTGTTGTAGCAGCATTATCCATATATATATATTTTCTCATCATATGCCTCCTAATATTATTCAATATTTAAAGCTTGTTCAACCATATCCTGTAATGTAATTGAATCAACTACAGAATCTATGCTATCTTTTATTTTAACCATAACAAGTTTTGTAACACAGCTTTCTTCTTTAGAACAATCAGTCTCCTCTGTAACACAATGTGCTGGAGCCAGTGTACCTTCTAGACTTCTTAATATTTCGCCAACAGTGATATCTTTTGGCAATCTAGAGAGCATATACCCCCCTTGAGCACCTCTTACACTTTGTATAAGACCATCTTTTCTAAGATTAGAAAACAACTGTTCTAAATAGTTTTCAGAAAGACCTTGTTTTTCAGCAATATACTTTAAAGAAATTGGCTCATCACTATATTCTAAAGCAAGTTGATACATTGCCATTAAACCATATCTTCCTCTTGTTGACAACTTCATTTTACCACCTCTTTTAATCCCAACTATTTCACTGGGCTTTCCAAGATTAAGTATATTATACCCCAGTAAATTTGTCAACATTCAAAGGAAAAATATTTGAATATTATATTATTTTGCATAAAAAAAGAGCCTAGGCTCTTTTTATAAAACTCTTATCTCATCTACTCTCCTAATTGTGGTGGAAAAAAATCTGGAAATTCTACAGATTCAAAATTATCACATATATCTTCTGGGCTAAATTCCTCACATGGCGGCGGTGTAGGACAGTATCCAAAGGTTGGTATCAACAACTGTACAGTTCCTACAACCTTTATAATAATAAATACCCCTACTGTTATGTTCAATTCTCCTCCTGAAACTATAGGACATGACAATAATACAGATTGTGTCTCAACGACTATTCTAAAATCGAACTCATCTCTTGCATCTGGAATATATAGAATTACATCTTTAAATATATCTGGTAAAAAGAATTCTTTTTCTACATTTCCTTTTTCATCTAATACTTGAAATGGTATTCTAATTGTAAATTTTACCCTTCTAAAATCATCTCTGTTTTTAATATCGTTTACAATTAATGTATTTGGAACAATAAATCCAGGTCTAAATCTTACTCTGTCGAAGGAACATTCATCTATACTGTATTCTAAATCTGGGAAACACTCTCTTTGTTGGCAGCTGGCAAAGACTTTGTCAATGATTACACAGTCATTTTCTAGGCATCTTATGACTCCCATTTGTTCAGCATCATATTTCTCAACCATAATAGATACACTCCCTTATAATATTTTCTTAGCTAATTACATATTATGTAGTGTAAATATAATTGTGATTGTTTTGGAGGGATTATAAATGAAATTTTTATTGGAATCAGATGGCACCTTGAAATACACAAAATCTTTAGATTATAGAG
>JGI24712J26585_10002804_pt1 | contig 14058 bp, 10 predicted proteins | sample BioPla3DNA2_FD_26585 | JGI IMG/M metagenome (IMG submission 26585) | reverse complement strand
CCCACAAAGTGGTTCCACCTTAGTGGTTCTGACTTGAATACAAGAATTGAAATTATAGCAAAGACTGTAAGAGATATCACCTCCTGAATAACCTTTAGTTCAAGAAGATTAAAAGGCCCTCCGTTTTCACGAAAGCCAATACGATTGGCCGGGACCTGGAACATATACTCGAACAGGGCTATTCCCCAGCTAATCAGGATTATTGCCACCAGGCCCAGGTTTTGCGACCATTTCATTTCATGAAACTTCAAATGGCCGTACCAGGCAAAGGTCATAAAGGCATTTGAGATAATCAGAAAAAGTACTGTAAAGAACNCCTTTGCTAACATATTTGCAGTTTTAAAGCCGCAAATATATCACATGGCCATGATATTAGGTATGGCTTTTTGATGAAAAAAGGATAAATGTGATAACTGTCTGTTAATTAAGCTTTATCAGTTTACCAGAAGCCTTCATCATGTTGTTTTTGACCTGTTCAAAGTCGATCTCGGGATCGCCTTTGAAATACACGTTGCCGGTAGAGTACACTCTTACCAGCAGCTTCTCCTCAGCACACAGGTAAATGTCCCCATAAGCTTTTTGTGTTACCTCGCAGGACTTTGATTGCAGTTTATCCGCTATAATATCACAACCTCCCTCAAGATGGTAGTAGGCATTGTTGACCTGACCTNCGATATTGTGGTGTGTCTTGTTGACACCACCATAGACCGAGAGATGGAACTCATCACCTTTCAGAATAAAGTCCCCAGTTGTATAAAGCCCCTTCCCATTGACCACTATGCTAAGCGATGTAATGTCAAGGGTATCACCATTGGTAGTTATTTTGCAGGGTGAGTTTGTATCTATCCTTTTGAACGAAGGTGAATATACATATAGGTTGGCTATCTTACTTTCCTGGAGAATCTCGGTTTTGTTGTGCTTGATAAAGAGTCTGCCGTCCTGGTTGTAAAGTCTGTAGCCCTCAANGATGAAATCCATACCACTAAGGTGCATATAGCTGCTGTCACTGTTTACAAGAATCAACCTGATCGGAGCCCAGATCTCAATTTCTTCAGCTCCTTCCCAGGCAATATCCTTGCTTACTATATCACCGGTTTTGTTCATCTCGGTAATATATTCACATGAAGCTAATCCTATTAGTATCGCAAATATGNAGGCCAGTCTTTTGATCATTTCAGATTCTTGTTATTATCTGTATCTAAGTCTGTAACCAAGTCCGAATTCTATAAATTCGGCCGTGAAGAAGTTGGCTTTTATCCCAAAGTGCGCCAGCCACTGGTCTGTTATCTTCTTTCTTATTCCAAGCCTTGCGTATAAAGGCTGACGTGGTTCTGTTTTGTAAAAGATATAAGCCCCCAGGGACATAAACAATGAACTGCTACCCAAATGTGACTCCATAGTTCCAAAAACTCCGGCATATAATTCTTCATACAGCGAATAATCCCGACTCTCGTCAANATCTTGAAACATATTGTAAGCATAGGGAGCACCACCAAACTTGATAAGGTCTAGTCCTATACCATAGGCTTTGGAGCGGGTCTTGTACCACAGGTGAGTTGCTGTAATACTACCTGACCAATAAATCGTAGGGTTATAGGCAGCAGCCTGGTTACGGCCAACACCAAGGGTAAACAGCCATTCGCGAGAATCGTCAGCAGGCACCTTCCTGTCCACATATTCGGGCTCCTGAAAGGGCACCAGCTCATAGATCAGTCCAAAGTCAATCGCCGCAGTATTAATCCCGTTGTTGGGCTTGCGTGACGAACCGTTGCTCATATGATTAAGCGCAAACGATGTGGAAAGTGAAAACCTGTCGGTGATGGGGTAATGCAGACGTAGTCCCAGACCCACATAGGCATTCAGGTGTGATCCGAAAACAGTGTTGTATGTGTTTTCCCCCACTTTGAATGGTTTAGTGGCATAGCCAAGACCTAGGGCAACCTTGTACCTGGCCTGCAAGCGTCCAATCTGGAACAACCTATAATTGATGTAGGGATAGATGGCAAACCCTTCACCGTAAATGTCGGAACGGCCAAAAGTGCTATACCAGAACCCAACACCTGTTTCNGGCCGGTTGAGATAGGTTTCCCAAAGTTGCTCTTTATGACGCTGACGTATAATATTAATCTCAGTACCCCGTGCATAATCATCGATAAGGTAGGTCATACTTGTGTGGTGGGGAATGACTATACCATGATGGTATTTTACCTCAAAAGCAATGCGGGTACTGTCTTCTTTTGTTTCAGCAAAAATACTGGCGGANACAGAATACAGTGCCGCCAGTATTATCAGATATCTATGTCTGTAATTTCTGTTTATAAAAATCACAACTGACAATTATAGTTACTTCTATTCAAGATAGGTATAACCATACAGACCTGAACGGTAGTTTGAAAGGAATTCCTTTCCTTCTTCAGCAGAGATCTTACCAGCCTTAACTGATGAGGTAACCCATGTCTCTACTGTCCTAACGAGCTTTTTGGGACTGTATTGTACGTATTCGAGAACTTCGGCAACGGTTTCACCGTCGATAACCTGCTCAATGCTATATCCATCCTCATCAACAGATACGTGAACAGCATTGGTGTCACCAAAGAGGTTGTGAAGGTCACCCAGGATTTCCTGATATGCACCTACAAGGAACACACCTACATAATAAGGGTCCTTGGCCTTGAGCGGGTGAACCGGCAGGAAGTGGCTGATATTACGGGTAGCAATAAAGTTGTCTATCTTACCGTCCGAGTCACAGGTGATATCCTGAAGTGTTGCATTCCTTGACGGCTTCTCCTCCAGTCTGTGTATCGGCATAATTGGAAATATCTGGTCGATAGCCCATGAATCCGGTAATGACTGAAACAGTGAGAAATTACAGAAATACTTGTCAGCAAGTAGCTTTGACAAGTTCCTGAACTCATCAGGAACATGCTTTAGNTCGGTAGTTATTAGGTTGATCTCGTTTGCTATAGACCAGAACAGACGTTCCACCTTGGCCCTTGTAATAAGGTCAAGAACACCCAGACTATAACGGTCCAGTGCTTCCTCCCTGATCTGCAGAGCATCGTGCCAGGTCTCCATCATTCGGGGCTGGTTGATGTTTTCCCACAGGGTATACATCTCTTTTACCAGTTCATGGTCACTATCAGTGATTTCTTCCTCTTCATTCCACATCGGAGGAGAGGTAGCTTCCAAAACTTCGAATACCAAAACTGCGTGGTGCGCTGTAAGTGAGCGTCCAGACTCAGTAATCACATTGGGGTGAGGGATATCGTTCTTGTCTGCCGCATCTACAAAGTGAGAAATTGAGTCATTGACATACTCTTGTATTGTATAGTTGACACTGCTCTCACTGTTGGATGAACGAGTACCGTCATAGTCAACACCNAGTCCGCCACCAATATCAACAAAGCTGATGTTGAAGCCCAACTTATGGAGTTGAACATAAAACTGCGCAGCTTCTCTTAGTGCTGTTTTAATCCTGCGAATCTTGGTTACCTGACTGCCGATATGAAAGTGAATCAAGGCCAGGCAATCCTCCATCTTCTGACGCTTTAGAAAATCAAGTGCTTCAAGCAGTTCGCTGGAAGTAAGACCAAACTTGGAGCTGTCTCCACCTGAGTCTTCCCATTTACCACTACCACTACTTGCAAGTTTGATACGAATGCCAATATTTGGTCTGATCTGCAGTCGTTTTGCTATTTTGGCAATAAGGCGCAGCTCATTAAGTTTTTCAACTACTATGAAAATGCGCTTACCCATCTTCTGAGCTAGCAGTGCCAATTCGATATAATCTTCGTCCTTATATCCGTTGCATATAATAACCGAGTTGGTCTCAGTATTGATGGCCAACACAGCATGCAGTTCCGGTTTGGAGCCTGCCTCCAGACCGATATTAAACTTTTTGCCGTGGCTCACTATTTCCTCCACGACCTGACGCATTTGGTTAACCTTGATTGGATAGATCAGGAAGNTCTGACCCTTGTAGTTGTACTCTTCGGCAGCTTTCTTAAAGCAATGTGATATGGACTCAATCCTATCATCCAATATATCAGGAAAACGGAGAAGTACAGGATTGGATACATCCCTAACCATAAGCTCATCCATAAGCTCCTTAAGTTCAACTGCAGCTCCTCCCTTCTTAGGAGTTACTATGACGTTGCCTTTCTCATTTATGGAGAAATATTCTACGCCCCAACCATTGATGTTGTAAAGCTCAGCAGAATCTTCAATACGCCATTTTCTCACTTTCGCATCTAATATTTAATGATTAAAAATAAAATGCGAAATAACCACTTTTTTATGAATATACCCAAATGAAACTCCCAAAATGCTCATTTTAATCCTGTATCTTTGTGACTGTTTTCTAAAGTATTCGCATTCCAGATTTGATTACCAGATATGAAGTTTGATAAGTACGGACTTATTCCCGCATTACGGGATAATCTTGAGAGGTTAGGATTCAAACGACCCACAGATATTCAATACAAAGCAATATCTCCGATTTTGAAAGGAGAGGATGTGCTTGCCATCGCCCAGACCGGCACCGGAAAGACTGCAGCATTTGCTATACCGGTTATCCAGATAATGTCAACCAGGCCTCATTTGCCTGAACCAGGCAGTATGCGCTGCCTGGTAATGGTGCCGACTCACGAATTAGCAATTCAGATTGCCAATGTCTTCAAAGAGCTGGCAACAGGAACCGGACTTAAGGTTATCGGTTTGTACGGGGGTGTGGAACAGGATCCGCAGATTGCACACCTCAAAAATGGGGTTGATGTACTTGTAGCAACACCCGGTCGTATGTTTGACCTTGCTGCACAGAAGCACCTCAACTTTAAGTCAGTTCAGATCCTTATCCTGGATGAAGCTGACCATATGCTTGAGAAGGGTTTTTATAACGATATGCAGGATCTTGTCAGGCGCATTCCCAGGAGGCGCCAGACTTTGTTTTTCTCTGCCACAATCGACAAGACCATCAAGGATCTTGCATACAGCCTTGTAAATAAACCCGTCCGCATTCAGATATCTCCCAAAGACCCGGTTTCCAAAAATGTCGATCACTCCCTGATGTATGTTGAGATGGACGACAAACGCTTTTTTCTTGAACGTATCATAAGAGAGCACCCTGAGAGTAAGATACTTGTATTTGTGCGGACCAAGGTTCGTGCCGAAAGGGTTGTGAAGGCAATGGAAAGGGTAGGCCTAAAGGCAGAGTCTATACATGGTGATCTGGCTCAGAAAGACCGGGCCAAGGTAATGGATCGTTTTCGCTCGGGCGAAAACAAGGTTCTCATTGCCACTGACGTTAGTGCCAGGGGCATTGATATTCCAAATGTTGAATATGTAGTCAACTATGACCTTCCGGATGATCCTGAGAACTATGTTCACCGTGTGGGACGAACAGGTCGCGGTACTAACCGAGGTATTGCTGTCTCATTCTGTGGCAGGGAGGAAAAGGAAAAACTTGAAGAGATAGAATCATATCTTGACAATCCAATAAAGGTACTGGAGCTGGATCCGACAGATTATGAGGCAACCATAGACTTTTCAAAGGATGCTAAGTACGACTGGAAATCTGTTGTTAACGAACTTATTGACTTCGAGGAAAAACCCAAAAAGAAAAAGAAATAACAGTTCCTTTATAATAAGCAACAAAGCTGCGGCTTTACTGTTGCTCCTTAAAATTGATATTTTTAATTAATTATTTCACTACCTGAAATTGATTTTAATATGAGTTCTAACAGGAAAGGGGAGGCTCTGCAGTATCATGCTGAGGGCCGTCCGGGTAAGATCCAGGTTATACCTACAAAACCCTATACCACACAGCGCGACTTAGCGCTTGCTTATTCGCCTGGCGTAGCCGAGCCTTGTCTTGAGATTGAGAAAGACCCTCAGCATGCGTATGACTACACTACAAAGGGAAATCTGGTTGCCGTAATTTCAAATGGAACGGCCGTCCTTGGTTTGGGTGATATTGGCGCAATTGCCGGAAAGCCAGTGATGGAAGGAAAGGGATTGCTTTTTAAAATATTCGCAGATATTGATGTCTTTGATATAGAAATCGATGAGAAGGATCCCGACAAGTTTGTTCAGGTTGTTAAAGCTATCTCTCCAACCTTTGGCGGGATCAATCTTGAAGATATTAAGGCACCAGAGTGCTTTGACATAGAAGAAAAGCTGAAAGCTCAGCTTGACATTCCTCTGATGCATGATGACCAGCACGGAACTGCAATTATATCAGGAGCTGCACTTATAAATGCGCTTGAACTGGCAGGCAAGAAGATAGAGGATGTTAAGATAGTTGTCAATGGTGCCGGAGCAGCAGCTTCTTCCTGTGCCTCCCTCTATATTCATCTTGGTGCAAAAAAGGAAAATATAGTAATGGTTGACAGCAAGGGGGTTATTTCGGTTCGCAGAAAGGATCTTAATGATCGCAAGAAACCCTNTGCAACAGCCCTTAATGTAGATACGCTTGAAGAAGCCGTGAAGGGATGTGACGTATTCCTGGGCCTCTCAGTTGCCAATGTCCTTACTAAGGAGATGGTGAGAAGCATGGCCGACAATCCTNTTGTGTTTGCACTGGCAAATCCGGAACCTGAGATATCCTATGATGATGCAATGGCTTCGCGTCCTGATATAATATTCGCTACAGGACGAAGTGACTATCCCAACCAGGTTAACAATGTGCTTGGATTCCCCTATATCTTCCGTGGTGCACTTGATGTCCGTGCTACCGGTATCAACGAAGAGATGAAGGTGGCTGCTGCACTTTCGATCGCACAGCTAACCAAGGAACCAGTTCCCGATGTTGTTGCACTGGCCTATGATGATGCAAAGCTGANCTATGGACGCAACTATATTATCCCCAAACCGCTGGATCCAAGACTGCTGGTAACAGTTGCACCTGCGGTTGCAAAGGCTGCAATTGAAAGTGGTGTGGCACGCAAGACAATAACTGACTGGGAAGAGTATAAGGATGAGCTTCGTGGCAGAATGGGTATTGACAACAGGCTGATGCGAAGCCTGACTGAGATGGCCAAGAAGAAGTCCAAGCGAATTGTCTTTGCAGAGGCAAATCATGCCAATATGCTAAAGGCTGCTCAGATTGCAAAGAATGAAGGTCTTTGTANCCCAATACTGCTGGGTAATGAGGAAAGNCTTCAAAAGCTTATTGATGAACTGGAACTTGATATGACTGGTGTAGAGATCATCAATATGCGCCACGATCGCGAAGAGGCAAGACGCAGACGTTATGCACAAGCTCTTGCCAATAAGAGACAGCGCGATGGAATGACCTATGCCGAGGCCTATGAAAAGATGTATGACCGCAATTACTTTGGTATTGCAATGGTTGAGGCAGGTGAAGCAGATGCATGTTTGACAGGTACCTATACCAAGTATGANGATGCCATCAAGCCAGCTATTGAAATCGTGGGTATTCGTGAAGGCCTTAGCCATATTGCCNGCCTTAACATAGTTCACAATAAGCTGGGAACCTTCTTCTTTTCAGACACGCTTATAAATAACCACCCCAATGCTCAAACACTGAAGGATATTGCATTGCTGACACATAAGACAGTACAACTATTCAATATTACTCCTGTAATGGCTATGTTGTCCTACTCCAATTTCGGTGAAAGAAATTCAGGTAGTCCTGCAATGGTACGTGGAGTAGTTGCCGACATCCACAACGAGCGCCCTGATATACTTATCGACGGAGAGATGCAGGTCAACTATGCCCTCGACAAGAAGTTGAGACATGAGATGTTCCCCTTCTCCAAGATCGACAATATGGATGTCAACACCCTGATATTTCCAAACCTGAGTTCGGCAAATATCTCCTACAAGATGATGCTCGAAATCGGGATGAGTGAAACTATAGGTCCGATCCAGATGGGACTTAAGAAGCCGATACACATTCTTAATATTGAAAGTTCAGTACGCGACATCCTCAACATGGTAATTATTGCCGCAGTTGATGCAATCTTTGAGGAAGAGGGTAAGATTGAGTAATAAGGTAGTATATAAGGTTGCAAATATAGCCAATAGTTAAAAAGAGAAAGCCGCAAAATTCTGTTGATCAGAAATTTTGCGGCTTTTCTTTGTGATCCGGGCGGGATTCGAACCCACGACCCACAGCTTAGAAGGCTGTTGCTCTATCCAGCTGAGCTACCGGACCCCTTATTTTTTCGGTGTGCAAATATAGGAAAAATTGAGTGAGCGCCAAATATTGATAAATCAAATCTCTTTTTTGCTGCGAAATATTTTTATCCCCGCGCACTCAGAATTGCTATCATCGAAATAATGAGGAGCAGACAATTCAATACGTACGTTCATCGTGTTATTGATTACAAACAACTGAGAATCCTTGAAAGAGTCGCTTGCGTTGTCGTAAAGGACAGTATTATTGTTATCTACAGATATAAGTCGGAAATGGATGTTACCTAGACGGTTTTTGCCGCATACTGAGATAAAGTATTCGGAGTTGCCATAAAAGGTCTGTGTGATTACAACCTTTCTGCCTTTTCGCATGGATACGGAGCGCGACAATGAACTGGCTTCAAACTGAGCAGGGGCAGATGCACAGCGCTTGTCAAAGCCTGTGCATCGTTGACCATGGACAGGCACAAAAAAGGCTGTTAAGGTGAATATTAGTAGTAATTTGATAACTGGTGCTTTCATCTTATTAAGTCTTTTTCTTTATGGCTATTTAACCCATTTGGCTCTAAGGTCATTGACTGCCTTGTGTATTATGTCAATTGATGCCGGCTTCAGAGTAGGTTTTGTACTTCCAAGCACTACTGCGCCATCATTCCTTTTCTCAGCACTAGTAGTTGCATCCTGAGTGGGTATTTCGTCAAAAGCAGCATAGAGGTCCTTCATATCTCCCAATATTTTCTTCTTTTGGGATTCATTGAGGTATTTGTTGCTCATTGTTTCAAGCTGCTCAAGAATCATCTTTTGTTCCCATACTCTCATCCTGAAAGCGTCTTCCTTAATCTTAGAATCCCTTGAATTAAGGGCCAGGTATAGGGCTTCAACAACACCACCTGCTGAAATCGTTGCATATTCTCCAAAACGACCTGCATCATGCAGGCTTGAGATTACTACGAGATACATCTCATCGTAAAGGGCATTAATTGAGTCCAGATTATCCAGACTACGTAATAATCTTTCACCTATATTCAGAATCTCGGGAGGAAAGATATTCATGCTTTTACCCATGGACTCAGTTACCTCGAAGAAGCGTAGGGCTGTACCACTCTGTTCAAAACTTACAGCATATGCCATATCAGCCAGGTAGATACCAAAAGCAAGCATCTGATCTGTAGAGGTCTGATAATGACTGCTATTGTCAGGGTTGGTTAGCAATGATGGGGTATAACTTATTTCGTTGTTGTGTATGTAACTAAGTATTTCATCCGGAGATGGAATTGCATAATACTCAATTACCTCTGTCTGGCCGCTTTGCTGTGCGGCAGCATTTGTTGCTACAGCCAATCCTGCAAAAATTATTACAGCCAGCAGACATACTTTTAAAATCTCTCTCATAACCTAAGGTGTTTGTTTTACCTATTTGGGCAATCAGCCTCTTATTCAATATATAATGAAAAATCTATTACTATTCCCTGAGAATCATCTCTGTTGGCAACTGACAGTTTTCCAAGATGGGACTCGGCTATCATTGCAGCAAAGTTGAGTGATTGCCCGGGGTAGAAGTTGTCCAGGTACGAACTTATCTCTTGTTCTGAAACACTTGCACCATTGTCCTTGAATATGATTGATATTCCTCTGGTGTTGCTTCTCACGTCAATATCGATTGATGCATCAGGCAGGTTTCTTTCCATAAAGAAGTCTAGAATTATAACCATAGCAGCTTTGAGAAGTTGGCTTTCACCAGTAATGAATACCGACCTCGAGCTAGTCTGATTATTTATATGAATCATCTTGCGACGTATCTTATCGTCAAGGCTAAACATGGCAAAGCCAATCAGCTTGCCTGCATCAACACGTTCCGGCTTAAGCACGGATCCCAGGCTTTGCAGTTCTGATATTCTCAGTGCAGCATTTACAAAAATCTCAATCTTGGACATTGAGTGGTCAATGTGGTCAACAAGCTGGGCCACTTTCTTGGAATCCACCTTGTACTTGATAACCTGAAGCATAGCAGTAATCTCATTGAGAGCACCCGACAGCTCGCTACCAAGTATATCGAGAAACTGTTGCTTGGACTTTTCCAGACGACTAAGTTCCTCGTTTGTCCTTTTCAGCTCATTAACAGATAACTCAAGTTCCTTGTTTACTTTCGCCAGGTCAAGCGTCTTGTCTGTATTGCCAAGTAGAGTACGATATGATTTCAGATCCAGATGATTCCTTACCTTTTTTAGTAGTTCCTTTGAGGAATAAGGCTTTGTAACATAATCATCACCCCCAACCTCGAATCCCATGGCAAGTTCCTTGCAGTCAGGGCGCGAAGTGGTGAATATCAGAGGNATCTCCCTGAATCGGGAATCTTCCTTTAATACCCGGCAAAGTTCGAAACTATCTGCGTTACTATCGGTAACGTCAATCAGAATCAGGTCAAAACCACCGTCTTCAAGACGGCCTCCGGCTGTCGTGAAGTCCATTACCGGCATTACTTGGTAGCCTTCTCCTGAAAGTATTGAAGAAGCCTCCTCTATATCTCCGGAGTTGCTGTCAATTATCAAAATTCGCTTTTCGTTCATCAATCATCCCCTTATTGTATTTTTCAATTTACGCAAATCTCAGTTAATTGTTTTGTTACCTTTCTTTTTTACTTATTTTTATTACTAAAGTTGTATTTTGTTCAATATTCTGTCATAGGAGCTTATGAAATTCGGCATTAACAGATCACCAATTAGACCTGCGCTTAGGATATCGTTGATCTATTTCGTTGTCGGAGCAGGGTGGATTCTGATATCTGACCGCATTAGCCTTCCCTCTGTCAAAAATGATGCCGATATGCAGGTCTTTCAGACCGTTAAGGGACTTCTATATGTTCTTTTGACTGCTGTATTTCTTTTTCTGCTTATCCACAGACAGGTTAGCCGTCAATACAATCTTATCCGTCTTCTCAAAAAGAACAACAAAGTAATGCGTTTTGGTCTTGCACGGCAAAATGAGCTGAATATCTTTCTGTTGGATAAGAATAACAAGGTGTTGCTAGGTTTGGGGCGGTGGATTATTCAAAGGAAGAAGGAGCTGAGAGAAAGTGCCGGTGAGAATGAACTAGAGTGGGTGGAAGATCCTGAGTCAAGGAAGAAAATTCAAGCCTTTCTTAAAAATGGAGCAGGCAAGAAGATATATCAGGAGGATCTGCTGGTTGATGGGAAGTTCTTACGATTCAGACTGATTTCATATCCATCAGAAAACAGTAAAGGAAGACTGCGCTTGCTTATAGTTGAGGATTTGACCCTCAAAAAGCAGTTGATAGATCAGGTTGCTGCTGAGCGAAATCAGGTGTCATTGCTGAGGCAAAGGCTTAGTAATGAAAGCACTATGCTTCGTATTTATCAGGCTAGATTCAGGATGCTGGCAGACAATCTAAACGAGGGTGTAGTAATCAGACAAACTGACCCTACAGGAAAGCCTGGGATTATTGAATATATAAATGATGCTGCAATCAGCTTTTTGGGTCTCAACAAGGAGAAGTTTTCTGCCGATGGATTATGGAACAGGTTTATGCCTGAGAAACCTGAGGAAAAAGAACTGCTTACCGGAAGGAGACCGGATATAAGTAGGCCAACTATTATTGAAGGATTACTGACGTTCCCTGAAGGGCACGTCAGAGTAATTGTAAGGACTGAATATATTAGCTCAGGATCTGCATCTTTTATGATGTACACTATTACAAGACTCTTTACAAGAACCGTGACTTCCTCTGAGGATGATGTCAGGGTATATAATATGCTTGGTGCAGTCAATGCCGGAGTAGTACTTGTAGATAGTAATTACAAGTGTTTTTACTGCAATCCCTCCTTATTTCAGATGCTTGGCAATCGCCGTCCGGTTAGTCTTCCGGCCAGCATAAGTGAAGTCTTGTCAGAGCCGCTGGAAACAGATTTCGAGACCCTGATTGAGGAGGCCTTTAGTGGTGATATCGTGGCATCACCCGACTTTCGTTTCCCGGCCAGAAGCGGGCATTGGTACAGTTTTGTACTTTATCCGGTACGTAATGAGAACGGAGTTGTAGATCATGTGATGGGTATTACTCATGATAATACTCTGCGCAGGGCTTATGAGGAGATGCTTGATCGTGCAAGTAGTCTTGCCGATAGCAGCAACCGGCTCAAAACAGGTTTCCTTTCCAACCTGTCACATGAGGTGCGTACTCCAATGAACGGTATTCTAGGTTTTATAGAACTACTGGAGCAGGAAGAACTGACCGAAACTCAGAAATATCACATAGACCTGATCAGACGAAGCGGTGAAAAACTGTTGTCTATTCTTGATGCCCTTGTTGAGATGGCAAAAATTGAAAATGAACAGGTTACCGTTGAAAAGAAGTGGACTGACATGAGCAGCCTTGTGGAAGAGGTTAATGATTATATGAAACAGAAGATTACCGAGAGTTCCAAAGCCATGGTTGAATCAAGGTGTGATTATGTTCCCGATCATGTACCAACCAGGATATATACTGATGGCAGTAAGCTTGTTCAGGTTCTTAAGCTCTTGATTGATAATGCTGTAAAGTTTACCCAGTGGGGTTATATTGAGTTTGGTATTGAAAGTACAAATGAAAACAGCGGTACAGTTAACCTCTGGATAAAGGACACAGGTGTTGGTATCAGCGATGCATTCAAATACCAGATATTCCAGCCTTTTGTGACCTTCAAGGACTCAGAAAACGTGCTATATGGTGGTCTTGGTGTAGGTTTGAGTATTGCCAGAGGACTTGTAGAATTGCTTGGAGGTCAGATAGAAGTTGAATCGGAAGTTGGAAAGGGAAGCCGTTTCATTGTTACTCTTCCTCTGCAAATGGGTGAAGACAGTAAGGAAAATATTAAGATAGTACATGAAGGCTCTGAAAAGATAATGTTGGTACAATACGGTTTCCATTCAGTTAAGGAGCTTAGCAGAAAGCTTAGAAGCCACAATATTAAGGTTGTACATGCCAATGATGGAGTTTCTGCAATAGAGAAACTATTTGAAGAAAAGGATATTAGCCTGGTGATAACTGATATTAGATTGTCAGACATAGATGCCTTTGAATTGCTGCGTTCGCTAAGGAAAGTCAATCCAAAAGTGCCTGTAATTGCTCAGACATCATATTACCTGCCTGAGGAGAAGATACGATGCATGAATGAAGGTTTTGTCGATTACATAGTCAAACCAATTGATCCATCCGCTGTAGCAAGGATACTTCGCAGACCAGTATTCTCAATCTGATTTGCAACAAGATGCAACAAAGAACTTTGCCCGTTAGGGTCACGATGATAAAGAAAAAGGGGCTCTGCCAAGCCCCTTTTATTGTATTGACACTATCTTGATCAGTGCTTACAAGGTAGGCCTTCTCCATAGGACATAGGACAGCATCACTGCACTGATAAGCCATATTGCCATAATGTTGATTACATTACTTGGCACCAGGTAAGGCCCAAAGCGCTTGGCAGGTGAAAAGAGGTGAGAGCGTCCGAATCTATGATCCGGTATTGAATAGATGGGGGCCATCTTTCTGATAAATTCGGTCTTGCCAACTCTGACCTTCTCAATATTTTGCTCGTCGGTGACTAGTTGAACCACCTTTTTATTTGTTGTATTTCTCAATCTGTTAAACTCGTCGCTACCCATACCAGTTATCAGGTCATCCTTGCGCATCATACAATTGTCGTACACCTCACTGAGTTGGTTACGAACTTCGCTCACCCATTTGTCAAACTCAGCACCATCTATTATTCCGTCATTATACAATGACGAATAGTCCTTGCCAAGAGCATTTCTATCTGGGTAATACCATTGATTATCAGTTTGAAGTCAGCAGAGTCACGAGTTAGAAAATGTGTTGTACTCCAGTTGTCTCTAAAGAAAGCCTTCTCGATC